>Ga0265780_10003209_pt1 | contig 21672 bp, 17 predicted proteins | sample P1T30metagenome_FD_192432 | JGI IMG/M metagenome (GOLD analysis project Ga0265780, IMG submission 192432) | Plant litter microbial communities from East Loma Ridge, Irvine, California - P1 T30 | ecosystem: Environmental > Terrestrial > Plant litter > Unclassified | place: USA: California...
ATGGAGGGTTGCCTGGAGCATATATCGCCGTGCTCTCGCCCTCCTTGGTGTCCTTGAAGGAGTAGCTGGTGACATAACTACATCCTTCTGCTGAAGAGACCAGAGTGTTGATTGGCGAAACGTTGGCCCCCGTGAGCGATCTCAAGACGACCTTCTCACTTGCTTTTCGGAAAAGGTGCTCGGATTTCTTGGGCTTCCTCCACCCTGGGACTTGAGGAAAGTTCAAAGGAGCCTTCGAAGAGTGAAACTCGTGGACTCGTTTGTGGGTGATCTTGTCGAAGAAGACTCTGCCGTTCTCCTTAGTCTCTCCGAACTCGATGATCGAAGATGCCCGAGGGCGACCAGGTGGGACCGTCTTGTCCAAGGCGGCAGATAGGTCAAAGGGGGTAGACGGGTCGAAGGGTGAAGACATCTGGAAGGAAAGACAGTGACAGAGGTCTTGCTGGAAATCAGGGCCGAGTGTTGTGTCTGTTCCGTGGGAGGGCTGAGAAGGAAGACTCAAGTTCGTCGTGGTTGACAAGTTCTCCGTGGTTGATATCTTCTCAACTCTCCTCCACTGTGGTTGAGTCGAATAAGTGAGCACAACGTTCACGATAGCTAGGATTATATACAACAGGGAGAGCAGCGCGCGCCGGCCCTAGGCTCCCAGACCCCCGACTCGCCCGTGGAAGGGAAAGAAATCGGCGCCAGCATCGTTGCCTACGTCACCGAGGCTCTGTGAAAGATTTGCGCGTTGGGATACGCGGGAGTGAATATGGGAGGGCGCCAGAAGGCGCGGGATTGAAGAGCCATATCTAGGGATGTGAATTCTGGGGAAATCAGAGAGGGGGAGGTGTAGATATACAATGATGGATGAGGGTTTGCTGAGGCGGCGGTTTGGGGGGCTTTGTGGTATGACAGTGGTTTTACTCCGGCTTGAAATTGTCTGGGGCTTTGTTGCGCTCACGGTGCTGACAGTGTTATTTAGTGTATAATTCGCTTGCGCTCGAAGCATGGCTGGAGGTGTTCGCGACTCGAACGTAAGACATGTTAAGGCGGAAAGAGTGTCGAGTCCAGCTTCAGCGATCTCGTGGCCTGGCTCGGATTCAATAACGTGTGCTCTGCAATATATTCAGGTCTCAATAATTGCCAGTCACCATGCTTTCCGTGGCTTGTATCCCCCCGCAGGAGAGTTTAATATCTTCATTGTTGAAGATCCGAGTGTGTTGGGTTCGTGCAGTCTGGCTGATGAATGTTAGCATTGACTTGTGGAAAGCTTAGAAAGGCCTGAGAAGGGGGAAAGAATGTCAATTCATTTACTCTAATCACATTTCAAATATGTGTTATGTGGTGGTTGACGCGGTGATGCGAAGATTGCCTAGATAATCCAAATATTCCTAGCCTATTGATACATATACTAACACTGACGTCTTCCAGTTGACATGTACTGTCCATACCGGTCTGGAGGTGCCCTTTTGACTATGATAGCTGGCCCGCGAGTCCTCCTCCAAAACCCCACTTCCGCCTTCCTGTACTCGCCGATGCTTTCGCTTTCCCTTGTTTCGCAGCCTGTAGAGGATGGTCTTGCTCCCATTTCTCGTCCGCCTTGTACGCCGAGGTCGCTTGCTCGAGGTTGTAGTTTGCTTGTTCGAGGTACAGGAGCGCCACGTCGTATCTACCTTTCAGTCAGCATGTTTCGCTATAGTTTTCCTTATTCTAGGGACCGAAGGGGGGGTTTCCTACTCTGACACCTTGCAGGTGACCATGAACTTGCGCAGCTTGGTCTTCTTCATTTCCTCCTCTTCGCCCTCAAGTGGCCGCGGACTTAGACTGACTCCGCCCTTGTAGAACTCCCCGGGTATCAAAATCGTCCTGCGTGCTGCCAGCAGATGGTCTGCATACATCTTGTTCGTTCGGCGCAGCGCATCGGCGGGCACGCCATACCTCAGTGACAGCGAGCTTATGGTGTCATTGTTCGGGTCGACGAAGTGAAGCACATCAGGCGCATCTTCCCAACTATTCGCCGACTTCTCTGGTGGCGGCTGGAGCGAGTTATGGGCCGAGTATGCTGGGAGTTCGTCGTCTGCTTGCTCGTCTGGTGGCGAATATGTGGGAGGCTCGCGGAGACCTTGTGGCGGTAGCGCTGATGGTCCGGTTGCTATCTGGCAGAATGGACAGTAGTCCGCAAATCGAGGATTGTCAGTCAAACATCGAGCGCATATAGCACGTCCGCAGCACTCAAGCCGGCGCTCGAACTGTGTTGGTTTCTCTGTCTTCTCATCGTACGTAGGTGGTATAGACGTCAACAGCGCCGCGCAGGTGCAACACGCTTCGGACATGATGGTATCGTGAGATGTATACTTTGAGTGACTGCGACACTAGGAAATAGTATGCGCGGGAGTTAGAGGGATTGGAGGCGAATGAATGGTGCTACGTCATGACTAGATATTTTAGTCACTCACGCCTTCACGTGGACACAAAATAAAGACTGCGTTCATGTGTCAACTCTAATGATACCTGTGCTGTCTTGAGGACGTCTAGACATGATTCGTAAAGCACCTCACCATCTGAAGTGCTTCTAGGTGGTGTTCAAGGCTGGCGCGTGCTGGCGAGGTCGGTGCAGCAGCGCGCCAGGGTCCGCTCCTGCCAAGCACCGCTAGGCGAGAAACCCACGGGCAATTTCGCGACTCTCAAATCTCGAACTTTGCACGCCTCAACCCTCTTTCGCCAACCCACCCGCACATCCACGAGGTATGTCTACTCCGCCGCCGACGAGTGCCCTTCAGAGAGCCAGGAGGAGCAATCGCGCCCATTCTTGCGGATGAAGATGCGACACTGCTCTCTCCTTTTGCGACAGGAGCTGAAGAACCCTCATGTCTGCACGCGCACTGAGGGCACTCTCCACGCTCTGGCCATCTGGAGGCTAACAAACAACTTTTTTTCGCAGATACCTCAGTTGCTACTCAGCCATTGAGAATCTTAGACAACCGCCAAAATGGTCAAGACTTCCGTCCTCAACGATTGCCTCAATGCTATCAACAACGCCGAGAAGGCTGGCAAGCGCCAGGTCCTGATCCGCCCGTCCTCCAAGGTCATTGTCAAGTTCTTGACCGTCATGCAGCGCCACGGTATGTCGCATTCTTTCTTCTCTCTCCCAGTTCCAACACCATTCCCTTCCATTTGCACCCTTCTCTTCTTCCACCAAGCGCGCGGTATATGCGCTGCTCTTCGGGCTGATAACTAGACAATGATTTCGCGTTACACAATCTTTGTCCTTTAAGTGTCCGATACATTGAAATTTCCTGCGTACAACTTACACGTCTTCGGAACCCTTCCATGATGTCTGATGTTTATTTGGCCGCAACATATCACTAATTCTGTTTGTTTCAGGCTACATTGGCGAGTTCGAGGAGGTAGACGACCACCGCAACGGCAAGATCATCATCCAGCTCAACGGCCGCATCAACAAGACCGGTGTCATCTCGCCCCGCTATAACGTCCAGCTCCGCGACATGGAGAAGTGGGTCGTCAAGCTGCTGCCCTCGCGTCAATTCGGTTACATTGTCCTCACCACCTCGGCGGGCATCATGGACCACGAGGAGGCCCGCAGGAAGCACGTTGCTGGAAAGATTCTCGGTTTCTTCTATTAGGTTGCGCGGAATATGATGAGGTGGGATGCATATACCCCGGCTTAGGCAGGCTACATTCCTGCCTATGATGGCCGTCATAGCGACGATAGACGAAGAAATGACAAAAAGCTCATGACATTTCACTATACCTCTGATGACTTGATGTGCCAAAGTGACGCTCGACCATACCAATCTAAACATCACGTGTCTGTATGGTTTGCCGTCTAAATTGTTCACACAACATAATGCGGCTCAAGTCGATGTATGTATAGTGGTTCATTACTATATACACAGATGCCATACTTCTCAAATCTCCAGCCCAAAACGCCTACTCAGCATCTGTACCATTTTCCATTGTCATCCATGATTCATAACGCATCCATCCATATGACTTATCCCTCAAACGCCCAAAACTCCATGCTATCCCTTACATTTCATCTAATCATAAAGATCCTCATCCATATCATCCCCATCCAACTCCGCCGCCGCATCGCTCTCATCATACATATCGCTATCCTCCTCCGAATCCTCATGATTCGGCAAGACAAGGATATGTCCATCATCCAGCACCACACGCGCAACTTCTCCATCCTTGATCGCGCCACGGAGAATGAGCACCGCCATGCGGTTGAGCACCTCTTTCTCGATGAGGCGAGCGAGCGGCCTGGCGCCATACGCGGGACTGTATCCAGCGGAGCCCAAGTAATCGCGCACCTCGTTTGTCATTTCAATACGCACGTTGCGCCCGTTAGCTTGCAGGCGTTTCTGAATCTCCGCGAGGCGGACATCGACGATACTGCGGATCTCGCGCTTGGTAAGGCGGTTGAAGATGACGGTCGAGGAGATACGGTTGAGGAATTCGGGTAGGAACCAATTGCGCAGGGCGCCCATGACGAGTTCTCTGGTCGTGGGATCGATCTTGCCATCGGGCGCGTTGGGGCGGGATAAGTGCTCGGCGCCGAGGTTGGAGGTCATGACGACGATGCAGTTCTTTGCGTCGACGATTCTGCCTTGGCCATCGGTAATGCGGCCGTCGTCCATGAGCTGGAGGAGGACGGTGAGTACTTCCTTGGCGGCCTTCTCCACTTCGTCGAAGAGCAGAATGGAGAAGGGTTTGCGGCGCAGAGCTTCGGTGAGTTGACCACCGGCGTCGTGACCAACATAGCCGGGTGGTGCTCCGATCATCCTGCTGAGCGAGTGGCGCTCTTGGTACTCGGACATGTCGAAGCGGATCATGGCCTTGGGGTCGTCGAAGAGGAACTCGGCGAGCGCTTTGGTGAGGAGCGTCTTACCGGTACCTGAAGGACCGCAGAAGAGGAAGGAAGGTGGCTGGTTGGGGTTGGCGAGACCAGAACGTTGAAGGCGAATAGCGTTCGAGACAGACTGTACAGCCTCCCGCTGTCCAACGACAATGGCACCGAGGTGGCGCTCCATGTTGAGGAGTTTGTCCTTCTCCGTGGTCTTGAGTCGCGTGACTGGGATACCAGTCCAGCGTGCTACAATCTCGTTGATCTGGTCTGGGCCGACATTGTCGCTGAGGAATCCTTGATTGTCGCCAGCACTGTGAGCGTACATCTCAGCGTCTGCCTTGGCCTTGTCCTTCTCGAGATCGTGAATGCGTTGCTCAACGTCGGGGATGGCGTAGTATTTGAGATCCGAGGCTGTCTGAATGTCGCGCATACGCTCTGCCTCGGCAAGCTTAGTCTTGAGACCGTCGAGCTTCTGCTTCTGCTCTTGGATCTCCTTGCTGCGGCCCTTCTCCTTCTCGTACATTTCGCGAAGTGGCCTCAACTCCTCCTCAATGTTTGCAGCTTCTGCTCGTGCTTCTTTTAGACGCTGCTGTGAAGCTTCATCCTTCTCGCGAGACAGAGCGTGGATTTCAATTTGAAGTTGTCGGTGTCGGCGCTCTAGGTTGTCCAGAGCTTCGGGTTGTGATTCTCGACTAACTCGGACAGCTGCTGCGGCCTCGTCGATGAGATCGACCGCTGAATCGGGAAGACGACGTTGTGTGAGGTAACGAGCAGCCAAGGTAGCGGCAGATACAATAGCTCCGTCCATGATGTTGACTCCGTGATGGGTTTCGTATCGCTCCTTGAGACCACGAAGAATGGAGATGGTCTCAGGAATTGACGGCTCCTTGACAAGGACCTGCTGGAAACGTCGCTCGAAAGCCTGGTCCTTCTCAATGTACTTCCTGTACTCGCCGAGCGTTGTCGCACCGATACAGTGGAGTTGTCCACGAGCCAACATAGGCTTGAGCAAATTGGCAGCGTCCATGCCACCTTCTCCAGAAGAACCGGCACCCATGAGTAGATGGATTTCGTCCACGAACAATACTATCATTTCCTTGGACTCCTCAATCTCTTTCAGGACACCCTTCATGCGCTCTTCAAACTCTCCACGGTATTTGCTGCCGGCGACCAGGGCACCGACATCCAGAGAGAGCAGCTTGCAGGCGGCCAGGTTGGCTGGCACGTCTGCGTCGACGATACGGCGGGCAAGACCCTCAACAACTGTAGTCTTACCAACACCGGGCTCTCCGATGAGAACGGGGTTGTTCTTGGTTCGTCTACACAGAATTCGGACAACTCTTCGAGTTTCCTCTTCTCTGCCAATGACTGGGTCTATCTTGCCTTCTCGTGCCATTGCTGTCATGTCGATTGTGAACTTCTTGAGGTTCTCATTGGCCTCCTCCGCGTCTGCCGTCTTCGAGTCTACCCGCTTGGTTCCTCGAAGTGCCTGGATGGCGTTGTCGATCTGCTTGGTGTTCGGAACGTTGGAATCGGCGAGACATCGTTGTATTGATGCGTCCTGGCAGAGTGCCATGATGAGGTGGTCGACGGCAATAAAACTGTCCTTTTGCGTCTTGCTCAAGTCTTCAGCCGCACGCAGGACCTTGGCCATAGCAGGTGAGGGCGATGTGCGCTCTGGCGGAGGATCTTGGCTTGGTAACCGTACCAATGCCTTCTTGAGAGAGCGCTCGAAGAGTTGTGCGTCGCCATTTGCGCGTTCGAGGACCTGCTTGAATAGCGGCGGCGGTGGGACGTCGATTTGGTTTGCGAGGTCCTTCGGCGGGTCTATCAGCGACACTGAGAGATGAATGGGTGTGAGTTGTGAGTGTGCATAGCCCTTGGCCAGCTCGAAGCTGTCGGCCAGCGCCTTAGCTGCGCGGTCCGTATAGGCGTCGAACGAAGTCATTATGATTAGTGACTATGGCCTTGTGGAATGTTGTGAGCCAATGCTGTTGTGGTTGTGATTGCGCGAGTCTATGGTGGGGTATTGTGTTGTGCAGTGTGTACAGTAATAGTGTACTGGGTATCTCTGGAAAACAAAAGTGACGGCGTCAAGGCAGCCTCGAGGATTTAATATACTCTCTCAGACTTGATTCTCGAACGCTCAGGCAGTGACCAGTCAAATCTCGAGCTTTCTCGCAGCCGGTCGTGCCTTCTGCCCAGTTCGAACTTTCGAGCACGTTCCCGAAACTGGGCCGCGAGACAGTGACGTTGTCGCCCCACTATGACGGATACGGCATCGACCTAGTCCAGGGTCCATCTCGACCAACATCAGGCATCGAGTCAGCGTCAAGTTCACAATGGGGCGCGCGACGTGGCCGTTGAGTATGCCCATTATGTTGCATCTTCACCGGCAATACTATAAAGCCTTGGGCTGCAAGCAGTACCGGATGTTCTGCCTGACGAGAATTTCGTCCAAGGGTACTGTGAAGGCTCACAGGTTACAGAACAACTTGGACGTCGCGTGACAGTGGCGCTGAGCTCACTTCAATGTCACGTTACAGTGAAATCATTATTGGTCTTGTATCACCGCATCCGCCAGGATCACATGAATGGATTCGAATCGAATCAAGCCGCCGGTTGCTAATTTACAGGTTGGCATTTCAAGTGGTGTCTTGAGTCTGCACAGTGTCCACTGGTGGCAGTCTCTCGAATATGCTCTAGGTAGAACTTATGAGCATGTTCATACTATCGTTACCGGTCCTTCACTCTGGACCCTAGTACTCCACCGTCCTAACTCTGGCCCTCAACTCCGTAGGCAATTCCTCAGCCTTGATCATGCCCATGCGGATCGCATCGCCCCACAAGAACATGGCGCGATCCTGTGCGTATGCAAGGTAGTCAAACTCCTCCTCATCCTGTGATTTGTAAATGTCAGCATCTTGTTCAGCTCCAGTGTTTGCAATTTCTTTCTCTTCCGCCTTTTCTTTACTCACGCTTCCTGCCTTCTTCTCTTCTTCTTCTTCATCCTCCGCCTCTGCCCCTGTGCACACCTCCGTCGTTGCGCCATCGACTGCCGCAGCATTCTCGTTGCCGTCGGCGCGCTTCTCTTCGGCGTCAAAGTCGGGGAGGCCGGGGACGTGGGCTTGCACGATGCCCCAAGCTACCCACATAGCTGAGTTGGCAAGACGCCAAAGCTTGGTTTCGGCCATTAGACGCTTAGCCTCCTCCTCAGTTTGACGCTCGCGCTGGGCCTCTTGCTCAGAGTACTTCTCTCCAGGTGGCGCACGAGAGTCGAGCATGAATGCTGAGATTGTACTAGGCGCCGCAGTGGCAGCAAGTGCGGTGGTACTACCGGATGTAGGAAGTGGTCCAAGATGCGGCGTGGACGGGTTGGAAGCGGAACCACCGGGTGCTCGGTATGCTGGGGAGTGGAGTAGGTACGAGCATATGAAGCGATGCTGCTCCTCAAGTGTCGGATAGTACTTTGTGTTGCACCGCCATGAGTAGTCAGGATCGTGGTAGTTGTATGACCACTCGGTCTATGCTGTCGTCAGCGTTGATTTGTGGAGGATAGAAGGTTGCAAATATAAGGAGTCAATCTCGACTTGAGGCAGAGACTTACAAAATGGTTGGCGAACTCAAGACCAGGTAGGTTGGCGTTTGCATATTCGAAATCGATGACGACGAGTTGCTTGTGCTTGTTTGCCGGCAACAAGAGAGGTGACTCGCCCTCTGGGACCATGCGGAGAATGTTTCCATATTGCGTCTAAAGCGCACCAAATCAGTTGTCATATTCGCAAACTTCACTCGCAGATGACTTACATCATTGTGTGCAAACACCAGTCGCTCGTTGATCTTTTCGATACCACCATACTGCTCCTCGAGCCACTTCCTGTACTTCTCGACAGTTGCCCGGAAGATAGGCCACTCCACTCCACAAACCAATCCCCTCTTCTTCCATTTGTCTGCTGGGTTTCGGATCGATTCTGGGTCGCTATCCTTGATTTGCTGGTCGAGCCACGTGACGACCTGTTCACAACGTTGGACCCACTTGTCCCAGTTCTGCCACACGAACGGTCCAGCCTCTCGCTCTTCCTTGAGAAGATCGATGCCTTCGTGGAGCTCACGCATACGCTTCGCAATCTGCTTCGAGGTATCGGCCTCGCGCAGTTCCTTCGCAGTGAGTGCCTTTGCATGGAGGAATTCCTCGAAACGCCCGTTTGTGAACGTGCCAAGCAGACGTGGGCCAATGCGCTTGCGTGCCAGACGTTGCAGGATCTTGAGCTCGGATTCTCTGTCGATCAGATGCTCTACCTGGGGGCCGTAAATGCGTAGTAAAAGCTTGCTGTACCACGTCAGCAGAAGTAAACCATGCACATCTATTAAACTTACGGTGGCGGGTTCTTCGGCTTGGGTACGCCATCTGCACCCTCGGCTTGCGAAGGAAGATCTTTAGGTGGCGAGACAACGTAGACAGCATTCGTCAATGCGCCGCTTAGCCTCTGTACATCCATCTGCTCGCTGAGATCCAAGGGCACTCTCCGCCAGCCCTTGAGCCTTAACGTATGTGCGATGCGCAGGATCTCAAACTTGAAGGTGTCCCACGCTTCTTTCTCTTTCCGTGCTTTCTTAGCAGACTTATCAGTGACTGGCTCCAGCTCCGGAGGAGTATCGGTAGTGTAAGCCATTGTTTTCGAGTTATCCAGAATGGCTTCACAGTTTGGAACAAGCTGATCGACAGACTCGAAGTAATCCGAGTCTGCCGTGACTAGAGAGTGGCGCTTCAAGCCTGTCGAGAGCTTCCGGACATGAGCATACTTCCTCTTTGTGTCAGCAGGCTTGATAGCCAGTGTTTTCTCCAATATATTTGCCAGCTGATCAAGAGCAACTGATCCGTCAGATGACTGAGATCCACTCCTTTCTCGAGTCTTGGTAGTTTTCAAGACGCTTTCGGTAACATCTTGAGTAGAATCATGGTCTTCATGTTCAGCTTTTGCAGCGCCCTTTCGCTTGGCTTTTCGTGCTGTGCGCCTTGCTCGTTCATGTTTGATCCATGCACTGACTTGCTTCAAGAGCCCGTCATGGTGGTGGTGACCGTCTGCAGAGCTGTCTGAAAGAAGAGAAGAAAGAGAAGGATTACCATCGTGACTCTGAGACTTGTAAGATGGAAGGTGTTCAATAGATGGTCTGCCGGAGAGCCTTTTACGGCTCAGGCTGGAAGTGTATTGGCGTGCGGTCTTGTCGAGATCAAGATAGTCCTTCTGTTCAAGATCTTTGTTCTTTCCAATGATGAGAGGTGAGATGCTCTCGTCAGGGAAAGAGACCACTGTAAGTGAACGTATAAGCAGTTGTTCGAAAATAAAGAATCTTGATGCAATGGGATGGGCTGTGCGGATCACGAAGTCATGTTGCTCAATACTAGTAGCACATCATATGCGAACGAGTTGGCAGGCTTTATGTGGCTTGCTTGCGATCAGGGCGCCTGGAGCGATACACGGGACTTGCTGTGATAATCGAAGCGTGGTGATGCTTTGTATAGCTTCGGGCTATCAGATACCCCATCCGCTTTCCTCGTAGTTGACAACCTGCAGTTTGCCGGCATGGTCTGTCGTTCAACCAAATACTGGTTGTACAAAGTGTGGGGTGTTTCGTTCGTGTACATGTGCAGTTTGGAAGACCATGGTAGGGAAGCAACGTACCTTTTGCAGCTGAGCGCGGTGACGTGCTGTCGTCCACGGTAATATTCCTGCCCAGCTCGGGGCGCTCACTTCGATTGGTGCTGCCTCCCGGCGCGGACCCCTCGTTAGAGCTCGCCATTGTAGGCTAGAACCGAGTGGTCCTGACGATCCTTGGAGCTGTGTAAGCCGCGCGAGATAAGATTTGCTGCGCAGCCGAAATTCGAAGTGTGAAAACCGCCGTCCCGAAGTGTGGGTTTGAGAAGTTGTGTTCGAGGGTAGGCGTGAACATGTGATCCGCTTGTAACCAGGTAGACGCTAGCAAGAGTACGCGAGCCAAGGGTCCACGTGCCAAGTCAATTGGCGGGCAGGGTGCGCTGCTGCAGGGTATGTAAGTAGGAAGAGAAACAGCTGTATAGAATGTCTTTGGGTAAAGGAATGAGACTGGAAGTTTTCCCGCTCGGTGGTCAGTCTGCATGGTCTTGTGTTTCAACTTGGTCGCACCTGCACATGTTATTTGGGCGTGGCGCAATCAACTTGGCGGGCTACGTCAGGCCTCGACGCTAAACAGCACAAACCTGAAAGAAGACGCTGCTGATAACGGGGTAGCCAGTTGCGGACGGCTGGCTGCTGAATGAAGTCGACCTAGACTGTGATTGGCAAAAGGAATCCTTGAAGATGGCGCGTGATAACGAGGTAATTTTGATATTGTGATCTATGTACGACGAATCTCCGCGCAATGACACCGTAAGCCTTCGCGAGGCTGTAGGAAAATCCAGGGTCCAACCATGTGCCCAACGCCGCGCTGCAATGCTACAAGCAATCAAATCCAAGCTTCTGGTTGCTGTCATGGATCCACCAGGGTAATGTTACAATATGTTGACAGTGTGCTACCATCGAGAATTTAGACTGCCTGCGCCCATTCTACAGTCTCGAGAGCCAGCATAACCAACAACAAGGTGGACGGCAGGATCCATACAACATAGCTCTGGAAAAGGATCCTCGACATGGCTCCCATGTAGACGTTGTTGATCTGGCAGATCTGCGCGAGCTGTAGGGCCGTAGGAGCACCGCTGAGGAGGAAACAAACAATGATGAAAATAGGGTCGTCCAGAATACTGACGGGGACGTACTTTGCGGTCAAAGCCAACATTGGCGCCATGAGGAGTGTGGGGATGAGCATGCGGCTCACCAGAGACGCAATCACGAGTGTTCTTTCCATCTTCGGATCTTCTATGGCGTGTGGGTCCTCCTTGGGTAATGTGTTGCGTGCCAGATTAGCACCCAATACCACGAGAATCAAAGGAACGGCTACCTGCCCGCTTTGGTTGACAGCTCGTGTAACTGAGTTGCTCACAAAGGACCCCGGGCTGAAGAACAAGTGCTGCAATTGCGGCACCGATGCAACAATGATAGCGACCAGCATAGCCCATAGAGGCGGATTCATGAAAGCCCAAAGGCCGCTAAGGAAGCGGGCTAATCCTCTGTAGATGTTTGATAGAATTTGCTGGAGCCATTTGGGCAAGGATTGGAAGACACTGCGCCCGAAGCGAGAAAACGCCGCAGAGATGGAAGTAGACGCGTTGTGCACAGCATTCCGTGTCCTCTTTGGCCACCCTTTGATGCCTTTTGGAATCTCAGAGTCTTTGTACGGCTTGGAGTCGTTCGCATGTCCGTTCATGAGGTTGCCGTTGGCCTGATCGTTGACGACACCGTTTCCTGGAATGACAACGTTCCCGTTTGTTGGCGTAGCAAAGTACGAGTCTGCTTGAACATGCTCACGATCGGAGATGGAACCAGAGTCACTGATGTCTGGTGATGTTTCATAGCTCGTTACATCGCCCGAATAGTAACCGGATTGTGAATCGCTCAAGAGGTGCTGGGCCTCATGCTCATCATATTCGCCGTTTTCCAAAGCGCTGTTCTTCCCTCCGTCTTCTTCCGAGTATGAGGAGGCAGGTGCGAGGAGTACATTGAAACCCCAAGTCCAGCGTACTAGCTGTCCAAGTTGCTGGAAGATGAGCAGATATAGGATGCCACGCGCAGCGACTTCGTTATCGTTATCACCTGGTACTTTGTCCCAGTGCAGACCTTGCAGCGTTTTCGAGAGCGAGATAACGAGAGAAATGGGTAGCGAATTTGAGTTGCCAAAGACCTGGAGCAATTAGCTAAGATTTCCGAGCATGTGGTTGGTGCATCGTACAGCCATGGCGACCAGAAAGTTGGAAGCGCGTTTCTTGAAACCGCATACTTTGGACACGAGAATGGCGGCGATATAGGACACGAGTGTTTGTACGACAAAGATGATGGGAATGACGGCGAGGTCAGACAGCTTATCGGCGGTCAACTGCGAGGCGAGCTTCGTAAAGACTGGTTGTTTGGTAAGTATGGATTACAGGCTTTATCGTGAGAGTTGAACATACTAAGACAAGGTGTGAACAGCTGCGTGTTCAAGTTGGCAAGGAACTTCTGGTTCTCGGCATCGAATTGGCCCATCCGTGCGACAATGTAGCCTGGCAAGCTCACGCAGACGACTTCCATAACCGCCTCGAAGACCAGCAAGGTGAGGTTGGCGAAATCCGGGTGCGCGCTGTGCGTCTTCTTGAAGGCGCCCATGAAGCCATTGCCGCCGTAGTCGTATGATTGCGCGCCCATGGCAACGAAATTGGTGGACGTCTGCTGGAGGTCGCGCAGCCGGAGAGCCTGTGGGCTGGAGAAGAAGGGCATTGTCGATGCCTGGCGCCAGCTGGCTGTGAGGTTTGGCGGGAAGGAGCGAAGGAGCGTCGGGCGAGGAAATGTTTGGGGTTACCGTGCAGCGCGCAGGGTGTTAAAGTGCCGTTTCGAATCACGGCGATCGACGTCACAGCAGGCAAGTTTAAGAGAGCACCGGGGCACAGGGCGCGGCCATTGCGACGAGGGCTGTGGTGGAATAAGCTCCAGAGACGCAGGCGCGGACCACTGAACAGCAATGCCAGCCTTGGATTCATTCAACAAAGCCAAGCAGCCGGCGCAAGTGGACCTCAAGTAGCTGATCGAGCTCCATGTATGTCCGAGCCACAGATGCTCATCCGTGGCCCTATTGCGACGAGGCGCTAGGGCTGCATCGCGCTCTAGGTCTTGTTCTGGCCGCGGACCCAAACTAACCTTGGAACGGGCAGATGAGGAATTCCTGTGGCAGACTCGCGTGTCTTGCTCTCCAGGGCTGGGGGCAGCGACAACACGGCTGCTTACAGCACCTTGGCCGCCGCGATAATCAGGCTTTTGGTTTGCAAAGCAGGAACCAGACCAGCGTCCTGCGCGCAATACCGGTTCTTTTCTGCCCCTTTATGCCATGTCGTTTGTGCGGCCGTGCTAGTCGACATCACTGTGAAATCAGCTCCCACACGCCAAACGCCCGTCGACGTCACTACCCACACCTCTTCTTTCTCCACGATAACCCCACTAGCAACGGCTCCGTAGAGCAGAGGTGCATCATACCTTTGATCTGTGTTTGACCTGTGCCTGCATTCACCTGCGTCTGTTCCTTTTTTCTTTTCTGACCGTCTTGCTCCTACATCTCGACCCCGCAGAGCCCAAGGCTGCAGTACGCTCACTTCATCCACCATGGCCTCGCCCGTCACCACCCCCGATGGCACCACCCCCGACGCCGAGTACGACTCAGACACTGCCTTTGCATCTCCCTCCCCATCCTCTCCCGCTGCCTCCTCGAGCCCTCCGCCCGCTGCCTCCTCGAGCCCTCCGCCCGCTGCCTCCTCGAGCCCTCCGCCCGCCAATGCCGCCCATGCAGCCCTCTCCGCAGACCGCCCCGTCCCCCGCACCGTCTCTACCTCTGGCGCCACCGCGAACATGACCTACTCATCCACACCTCTGGGCAACATCAACGCAGCAAGAAACCCCCGCCCGCCAAACGCCCCCACCATCTCTAGTCGCGGCAGTGGCCTCAATGTTTCACAAGACATCTTGGCCAGGATACAAGCAGTGCATCTCGGTCGGCAAGGCGCACCACCTAATGGCGCACCCGGGAGAGGGCCGCTGCCCCAGAGTCCAGGCCCACGAAGCCCCATGTCTCCCGGCGGCACTCCTGGTGGTATACCTGCGGGCTTCAGGCCTTCTCTGGGCGGATCTGGTATCCCTGGCGGCTTCCAGTCTGCGCCTGCTGTTCCTCGCGTGGGCGGCCCTCCAAAACCCTCTCTGGCAGAAAAGCGGGGAGCACCACGCCTCGGTGGTTTGCCAGGCGCTGCTCCTGCTGCAGTCCCCGCTCCTGCCGGCAAGAAGGGCAGGCCGAAGATGACACTTTCTCAAATGAACGGTGGCTCCGCAGACGACGCACCAAAGAAGTCTGAGACTATGATGGACAAATATTCCGAGTATCTGGACACCAAGACTGGCAGCCTCACGTTTGCAGGCAAGGCCGTCCTCAACTCGGAAGGCGTGCAATTCGCAAGCGGTACCTCATTCAGCATTTCGTTAGACGAGGTCGACACTCTGGACGAGCTTGGCAAGGGTAACTACGGAACAGTCTACAAGGTCCGACATAGTAGACCGCGGATGCGAAAACCAGGCCAGGGTTTGGCGGGCAACAAGGCTGCACCAGGCTCGCCATCACGCTCCGGTTTCGATGAGGAAGCCAGCCCGACGACAGCAAAGCCGGCGGGCCCTGGAACCGGCATCGTCATGGCAATGAAGGAAGTAAGACTCGAACTGGACGACTCCAAATTTGCCGCTATCATCATGGAGCTGGACGTTCTCCACCGCTGCGTATCACCTTACATTGTCGACTTTTATGGCGCCTTCTTCCAAGAAGGAGCTGTGTACATCTGCATGGAGTTCATGGACGGTGGATCAATAGACAAACTCTATGGCGATGGTGTACCCGAGGGTGTTCTACGCAAGATCACGTTGGCAACAACCCAAGGTCTGAAATCGTTAAAGGACGAGCACAACATCATCCATCGAGACGTCAAGCCTACCAACATCCTGATGAACACCAAGGGCCAAATCAAGATCTGCGATTTTGGCGTGAGTGGAAATTTGGTGGCCAGTATAGCGAAGACAAACATTGGATGTCAGAGTTACATGGCACCCGAGCGAATCTCGTCAGGCGGTATCGCGCAAGCAGGTGCGAACCCCGGAGGCGGCACCTACAGCGTACAGAGTGATATCTGGAGTCTCGGCCTCACAATCATCGAGTGCGCGCTCGGCTGCTATCCATATCCACCAGAGACGTACAACAACATCTTCAGTCAATTGAGTGTGAGTAATTCTCCATTCTCCCGACTCGTATTATACTAATTTTGTGCAGGCCATCGTCGACGGTGAGCCTCCGGATCTACCTCCCGAGGGCTATTCAGACGCGGCACGAAACTTTGTGCGGGGCTGCTTAAACAAGATCCCGAACCTTCGACCAACATACGCCATGCTGCTCCAACATGCCTGGTTAGCGCCGCTCGCCAAACCCGAGACAATCACTGAGGAGGATGAGGATGAAGTGGTTGCGGCGACGGAGGCGGATGCTAGTGAAGCTGCAGGTGACAAAGGACTGCCCGAACCCATCGATGCGGTATTCGACCAAGAGGTAGCCGATTGGGTGAAGGGTGCGATTGAGAAGCGAAGGAAGGGGACCATGAAGCGGGCGGAGAAGCCAGCATTACACGCCGCACCCCTGGATGCGGTGCAAAGTCCATCGCAAACCACGCCCGAACCGGTGGAAGCGACAGCATAGGAGGCGCGTTCTGAGTGATCCAGGGCTCGGTCACGAGCGTTTGGAATACATGTTCGCACAGTCTCAGGATTGTGAGCACGTGGGCATGTCGATGGCAGTGCCATGTTCTACCACACACGACCCTAGGGTTCTTTTTATCCCATGTAGATATATGCTGGTGTAGCGATTAATGGACAGAGTGCTTCACATGCAGCTCTTGTTCACGGCGTCTAGGGGAATGCATCTGGAGGTGCTTTGGAGAAACACTACTTAGCCTCACAAGAAAATTATTTGATTGACATATGGAAGCTACATGTGCATGCGTCGTCTCTCTACTCTCTCCTTAGAAAATCAAATCTGCGCGGCCTTCATGATAACTCAATTGCATGCAAGTGACAGTGAAATGTGAGTACAGCGAAAGTTGAGGGTGACGTAGCCCGGAGCACAGACACGCGCGTGAAAGCGCCGCCAAGGCCACTAGCCACAGGTGTGGCTTCCCGTCAATCTTAGAGTGGCCGTAACCCAGGAAAGAACACAGTGGTCGGAACCCAGACTTATTTGACCACGACTTTCTTTGAGATTCCCCGCATCTTGACAGACATGCCACAGGTCTAAGACTGCCTTCTTGTCCTACAGTGCATGCGCCTTTTGCACGACTAAAGTAATATTTCCTTTCGTCGCTCCTTAGGCACATCTCCAAACCGCATCCAAAGGACACTTGCCCACCATGTCCGGGACCGACTACAACTACGACGAACAGGTGCGCTGCCACTGCCCCGCGACAACGACGCGCTGCTAACCCATCGCAGGGACAATTCTTCCCGTTCTTCATCCTCACAGTCACCACACTCGTCACCGTTCCCACCACAATCTCATTTCTGAGGCCAAGCAAAGGTGCGCATCCGTGGCGACCTACCCTCACTCAGCCATTAACACGATGTCAGAGCTCGAGAACACTGGAACGCGGATAGAGTCTGAGTTTGTCCCCGAACATGCCGATCTCATACAAGGACAGCGCAAGAAGCAGAAGCGACTCGAAAGGAGGCTAAAGCGGGGTCTTCTCATGGTGGTAGGATGGACACTCAACGCTGCCATGGTCTACCTCATCCTCGTCACTGCGCGGTTGACACCAGACATTTGGGACCCATACTCCGTTCTGGGCATCCCCTCGGTAGGTTCAAGCTATGCGATTTGGCGCGCAATGGCATCTAATTGTGACAGACTGCCGATGAGAAGGCGATCAAGAGCCGTTACCGCAGGCTTTCCCTGACTTTACATCCCGACAAAGCTCGCGAGGATCCCGAGAAGAACATTACCATTCAGTCGATCAATGACAAATGGGTAGATGTCACCAAAGCTTTCAAGGCCCTCACCGACGAGGAGATTCGCAACAACTTCCTTCAGTATGGTCACCCGGACGGCAAGCAGAGCTTTAGCATTGGTATCGCACTACCCAAGTGGATCGTAACTGAGGGTGCCGGAAAATACGTCCTGCTCATCTACGCGCTCGCACTCGGAGTCATTCTGCCATACACGGTTGGAAAGTGGTGGTATGGCACACAGAGATTGACAAAGGAAAAGGTACTTGTCGCTAGTGCTGGCAAGATCTTCCGCGAGTACGACAATGAACAGGGAGAATCCGGAGTGATTGGCGCGCTTAGCACAGGAGAAGAGTTCAACGAGGTGCTTGACGGTCACAAAGCGGACAATGGATTGTCGAAGCTGGAGCAAAAAGTCCTTTCGGATCCTAATTCGCCTCTTTCGAAAGCCATCGCAAGAAAGGAACGACAAAAGCTCGACGACATGGAAGACAGCCGCAGACGCAAGGTCCTTACGCTACTTTGGGCGTATCTTGGACGCGTCGAGCTTGACGACGAGACCCTGAATGATGGTACGAATTATCAACTGAGTTCATGTTCGTCTTTTGCTAATAATGACACAGAAAAGTTCGAGGTAGCGCCAATTGCGCTCCGGTTGAACGAAGCTTACACAGCCATCTCACTCGCATATGGCAGCACCGGCGCTGTCGTATCGGCATACCATACTTCACAGAACATTATTCAGGCTCTCCGACCCGGCGCATCTCCTCTTGAGCAGCTTCCGTACTTCACACCATCAGTTGCTAGTGCAGCAGAGGCGGACCGGTCACGTACACATTTGACCATACAGGAATTCATGCGCTTGCCCGAACCCCAGCGAAAAGCCCGTGTGGTTGACTCAGGACTTCTCTCGCAAGCCCAGTACAGCACCGCCATGTCTGTTGCTTCACAAATCCCCGTCCTCAACATTGAGAAGGCCTTCTTCAAGGTCGTTGGAGAGCGCTTCGTCACCCCAAGCAGTCTGGTGCAATTTGTACTCAAGTGCCGATTCGTTCCTCCAGCTGCGACAGACCTGCCAGAGATCAACCCGAAGGACCTACTCGACATTGACCCGGAGGAAGGCGACGTTGCGGCTATCACCGGTCGCAAAAACGATCGATCCGGAGAGAAGCCTATTCAGCCTGCCCTTACACATGCGCCATATTACGCTCGTGACCACGCGCCGAGGTGGCATGTTTTCCTGGCTGACAGCAAGCAAGGCCGTATTGCAGTACCCCCCTTCACATTCTCTACGTTCGATAAGCCTATCGTGGACGCCAATGGTAATCCCACCTTCAACGTGCAGACCTTGAAGATGCAGTTCGGTGCACCACCGCAGGCCGGCAGCTACACTTTTGTCATGCACGTGGTCTGTGATAGCTATATTGGCATGGACACCAAGATGGAGGTCACACTTGTGGTCGAAGATGCCAGCAAAGCTGAAGAGGTCGAAGAGGAAGAGGAGATTAGCGAGCCAGAAGACGGTATGTTTGACCCACGTTCCAAAGACCACAGAACCATGGCTGACCCGATACTAGATTCCATCGCAGGTCAAATGCAACAACTGAAGACTGGAGGGGCACCTCCCAAGAAGCGAAAGCAGGTCAAAGACGACTCCAGTGACGGTAGCGACACCGAGGGCGATGCCGAGTCTGAAAGCGAGACTGACACGGACACGGACTCGGACGAGGAGTAGACGGTGTTACTGACTGCTTTCTGGAGCTTGGAGTATTTGGCGAAATGTACAATTCACCCGCTTTTAGCGAGCGCACTGCATCTGCGAATGGCGTTTGGGAGACTTGTGGACACCTCAATATTGAACGGGCCTTGGCCACACCGGACAGGAATATAGGAAACTGTGTAAATGCTTCATGACTTGATCACGCCTAGCACCTTGCGCCAGTGTTCGGTGGCTTTGCATCTTGGAAAAAGCCCGAAAGTCGTCTCATCGTGGGCGCTCCTGTGCAATTTATGAGGTGAAGGATCTGCAACCACCAAGAGTGTCTGACCGGGGAACCAGCGTCTTCCGAGATGATCTGTATTGCTTAACGCATGGTCATATACCTAGGGTGGGGAACGTCCAAGACCGGGTGTTTGCTAGATGTTCTCTTCCACACGTGCATGGTTTCAGAACCGTCTCGTCGGCCAAGTCAACGCCAAAAGTCTTTCATCAAGAACGCCACCTTGAAGACTATCAAGGAGTAGAACCAGCTGTCTCATATACGAGGGGACATATGTGATGTGATGTGATGGTATAGGACAAGGACACCGTGACGAGGCCCTGTCGATGGCGTATCTTGCTTGTGCAACAGAAGGACTTTGGAAGCTGCAGGGTTTCCATCATGACAAAACCAGGCCAAGCTTGATCATCTTGAGACTTGTACAGAGCCTCAAGTCGAGAGATTGCATTCATGGAGAAGAACGTTGAGCTACCACGATGACCCTGCTCTTTGCACACCGCTGCAATACGAAAATAGGCACCTCCGCAACGATTCATGAGTAGCACCGTCTCAAGAGAGCCCCGGCTACATCGGATGCCTCCACAACCCTGTGCAATTCGGTGGACCGGCAGGATCGACGCCACCTCCACGACATTCACCTCTTGGCACACGCCTCGGATACTGGGCACCCGCTATCCTGAGGCTCTCAACTACGCCTCAGTCTGCAAGGCACATAGATTCAAGCACTTCTTGGCTGGTACATCACGCCGCTTGGCGCTGCGGGTGGAAGTGCGCCGTGGGCATGACAGGTTGCGTAGGGTGATGTGACAACGGCAATACAGGGGCAAATACCGATCAGTTTCTTGGTACTGGCGGAGCCCAAGCATTCTCATTTTGTATATATGCTGCTGGTGGGAAGCCTCCAATTGCATCCTCATCCCACACTCTCTTCTCTTCACCAGTCTAATACATTCTCTTCTCTTCGCGACTTTGATAGTCTGCTTAACACTCTCCTTCAAGTTTAAACCACCACACGTCTGCGACGTTTAATCCTACTCACTAATTCACTCCTTTCCGTATTAACTGGACCACCCAACAAACACTCTTTACAAGATGTCTCTCAAGTACTTCGCCACTCTCGCCCTTGCGACCGTCGCTGGTAAGTCCCTCCTTCAATTCTTGAGCTTGGGATCGGACACTGACAATACTCCACAGCCGCAAAGCCAATCTCTGCCCCCGTCTCCAGGCGTCAGAGCAGCAACATCTTCGGTGAAGGCTTCAACGGCGCTGTTCTCAACGGCTTCAAGGGCGACGGCTTCAACTTCGCCGATGGCTTCAACAACTTCAACGAGCAGCAGCAGGTCATCCAGATCCAGCAAGAGAACCTCCAGATCATCGACAACGGTCGCCAACAGCAGATCGTCCAGCAAGTCAACCAGGTCCTCGTCGTCGACCAGGCCAACCGGGGCTTCTCTAACGATATGAACAACCTCTTCCGCAAGTCCAACTTCCAGAACCAGTTCCGCGATGTCGCCACCGTCCTGCTTGTTGTCCAGGAGATCCAGATCGCCATCGACGACGGCCGCGGCAACCAGATCCAGCAGGAGATCTTCGCCCAGAGCGTCGTCGTCGCCAACCGCGGCGCGCGCGAGACCCAGACCGTCATGATCTTCGACAGCCGCAAGCTGATCGCTCAAGACATCCTCGGCAACAACGCCTTCCAGAACATTGGCCAGTTCAACGGCATTGCCGGCGCCACCGGCCCCGTCCGCAACGACATTCCCACCAAGACCCAGGGCGTGCAGCTCTTCGGTGCGAAGCCCACTTGGACCGCTGTTGCTGAGGATCCGGCTGCGGCCCTCGGCGGCATCTGGGAGCAGAACATTCAGGACCTCCAGAAGAACGACAACGATGCCAACGACATCAACCTCAACGCTGAGCTCGCCAAGCAGGAGCTTCAGGCCCTCAAGGACGCTCAGCAGCAGGACCAGGGCCAGGACCAGGCCAAGGACCAGGAGGCACAGAAGGCTGAGGAGGAGGCTAAGAAGGCTCAGGAGGAGGAGGCCAAGAAGCAGGAAGAAGAGGCCAAGAAGCAGGAAGAAGAGGCCAAGAAGCAGGAAGAAGAGGCCAAGAAGCAGGAAGAAGAGGCTAAGAA
>Ga0265780_10003210_pt1 | contig 21652 bp, 25 predicted proteins | sample P1T30metagenome_FD_192432 | JGI IMG/M metagenome (GOLD analysis project Ga0265780, IMG submission 192432) | Plant litter microbial communities from East Loma Ridge, Irvine, California - P1 T30 | ecosystem: Environmental > Terrestrial > Plant litter > Unclassified | place: USA: California...
TTGCTGTTTGAGACCCGAGGCTCCTGGAACGCGCCGGGGTGTCAGCAAGCCAGACGAGCAATATTGGTGCGATATCGAGTCGCTGCAGCGCGGCAAAGCGAAACTTTCTGCGAGTTGCTGGAAGTGTTGCGTAGCGTGTTTGGGCTGATGCGTGATGCAGACCGATGCGGGACACTACAGTAGTCCGTTGAGGTACGGCGCTGGATGAGCTATGAGATGCCAGCTTCAGCCCCCAGATCTAACAGGTGGGCGTTCCCCAACCTCCGACCAAACATAACAATCGGTTGATGACTGGCGCCGATCATGCAGACCTAGCAAAGGCGACGGGATGCATCAAACTGTCTGTCCTTGTCCTTGTATTTTGCCGACACTATTTCTCCAGACCTGGCGTCGGGTTCGCGAAGCCTTCCAGCCAATGGGCTCCACATGGATTGACTTTGGCAAAGGGCTCGATGCGCTAATGGAACGCACTGTGGTCTGTCCTCAGCAGCCATTCCGGCAAGCGTAAACGATGCTTCGCGCTGCTCCGCGGCAGTAAATAAGCAGAGTACCAACGACCATGCACAGAGGATGTGAGGCATCGGCTGACGGCCCTGGTCGTCCACACCCGTTTCTTGCAAGCAGAACACCCTGGTGGCTTGTGAGCCATTTCTCGCGGCGTTGGAAAGGAAAGTACTGCGGACATGCTTACCCGCTAAAGAGGCACCATGTCCGATCGGAGCAACTGGTCAAAAGCCGTTGAGCGGCAGGCCCATCTCGATTCGCCCGGCGGATCATCCAGGGCTTCAGGGCTCCAGCTTCCTTCCCGGCTCCCCTAACTCGCGCTTCTTTCCAAGGTTGCGTGCATGGAGCGCCGTCTTGGCATGCGCCAAACGTACCCCAGGCCTTGCTGTCGGATTCCTACGCATGCAGCTCTCGAGGTCATGCGTGTGCCGAAGAATAATAAGAGCCTTCTTAAGGGACAGCGTAGGGGATTGGCTTCCTTTGGGTCCTGCAACTGCTTCGTCTTGCTGCAGACTTGGCCCGTGTAGATGAACATGCGGACGCGATGTACCAATGGATGACATGAAGTTGCATTCGAGAAGCCGCATTGTGATAGGCCCGCCTCGTGCAAGCTCGGGTCAACTGCAACGATGATGACAGTCCGTCGCAGAAGCCGAGCGTTGTCAAGCAAACCGGCAAATGAACGGATGGACCAAGATGCAGGCACGCCGCGGATCGACCGTACGTTGACACGAAGCGAGGTGTCTCCCTGCCCTCGGAAGCGTAGTCATCAGCATCACGTGATGGCGCTAAAGTGCTTATGTAATATTGTCGAGGTTTGCCAAGCCGCTCCGCAACGTTGTTGCCGCGTCGCGACATTCCACTTCCTGTCCCTCCACATGCAGGAGTAGCAGCCCAGGACGACGACTTTGCCGCCACTTGCTCACCAGTTCTAATCAAATTCTCCAGATTAACATACGTATCGAACATGAGTGCCGCACACGGCGAAAAGCAGGCGCCAGTCGCGACGCATGCTAGCGACAAACCCAGCCGCGGAGCTGAGGCGGCGACGAGCGACCTGAAGGAAGGCACGACTGCAGTTGCCGATCCGCCCCTGCCTGAAGAAGAGGCACCACCACTCCCCGATGAGGCCCCGCCGAATGAGGCAACCGGTGGCTGGGCCTGGCGTTGGGATCCAACCGCGCAAGCTTGCTACTTCATCAACATCAGAACCGGGGTGTCTCAGTGGGAGAATCCGTTGGTTCCTGAGTCCACTGGACATGCACATGATCAAGGACCGTACGACAGGTTTGCTAACTTCTATCATTTCATTTTCCCTTTCCAGGCCTAATCGTCATAAATCCAGGACACCCATAAGCAGTGCTGCCCTGCCGACAAACGCAGCGGCGCCTGTCACCCACTCTCCACCCAAGCGTAAGTGGGGAGGCTATAACCCAGCAATCCATGGGAGCTACGACCCCAAAGCAGATTACGCTCTCGAGGCCGAGAGAGAGGAGGAGGCGGCGGAGGAAGCGGCCGCTGCTGCTGCTGCTGCCGCTGCCGGCTTGCCGATTGCCAATGCCGATGGCTACACCGCGCAAGCAAATTTCAACAAGTGGACCGGCAAGTTCCAGCAAGCCGGGCTCGGTCCGGAGATGCACAACGACGAGAACAAGTCCAAGCGTCAGATGAACGCCTTCTTTGACGTAGATGCCGCTGCCAACATGCACAACGGACGTAGCCTCAAGGAGGAACGCCGCGGCAAGTCATTGACCAAGAAGGAGGTCCAGGCATTCAAGGCAAAGCGACACAACAGGAAGGAAGAGAAGCGCCGTGCTTGGCTGCGAGATTGAGGGGCTTGTACATGGTAAGCAGAGACAGGCTGTAAGAGAGATTTCGACGTTCACTAATCCACAAACAGCTCTCAGTACGGCCTATTGTTCAGGTACCCCTGTCATCAGTCCTTTCATGGTTACTGGACCGATTTGAGCATATCTTTCAAGTAAGACACGGAGCGTATTCGACCAGCAATTACGCCAAGGTGAAGTACATGTTTTGGCCCGAAGCATTGGCCGCTATACGAGTATGTGATTGGCAATAGGTGGATAATGCAAGTTCGATCGAATTGCAGGCTGCAACGTCAGCCATGTCATTGGGAACTCTTGGTCTACCTTGTGTGGATTGTGTACCTGGCCGCTGCTTGGACTTTTGTTTATCATCGTCCTTGAGGGCTGGAGCCATTAGACAATAGTGGCAGAAGTAATGCTAATGCAATCAACCGCAAACGCGAGCCATACTCTCATCTCGTGTGCCTCTAACTTTAGAACAGCCTTGCTGGCATCATCTCTTTCCCCCACGTGGCAGCGGCTGTCTCGTGAGTCCTAGCTATGAGCTAGTCGATCGCTATCTAGCAGATGTGGTCCCTGGTGGGACTATGGGGTGTCAGTAATATATTATCATATGCAGCCAAGCCTTTGGAATTGCTTCAACCATCCCGCGAAGCGCTGTCCCTGGTCTTCATATCTTCCATCTGCTTCCTGACATCCTCCACGCCAGCCGTGCCCCCCTGCACGACAACCTTGTCACTGTCGCCCATGTTCTCGTCAGCATCCCCAGAAGCTTCGCCAGTCTGACCAATGCCGTTTTCAAGCTCCTCCACTGCTCCAAGGAGCCAGTCGACGACATCTTTCTTGTCGTTTAGTTCCGCTTCGAACACCGCGTCGTGACCAGCTTGGTTGATGATGGTGACATCAGCACCGGATTGTATCAGAAGCTTGACGCTTTCGAGGTGGCCATTCAACGCTGCCCAATGAAGGGGAGTGTTTCCGGCTTCGTTCACGGCGTTGATGACGTCCGGTGCCGGGGTATCTCCGCACACAGAAAACAGCAGCTTGATCACATCTATCATGCAGTCAGATTTACGCTATAGACTGCTCCACGACTAGAGCCCATACCATTGTGGCCATTTGCCGCAGCGTAATGCAATGCTCCATTCTTCGAGTATGGGTCAATGGCCGCTGCCACCAAATCCGTGCTGGTTCGCTTCGTCTGCGCTGACAGTTCGGAAAGATATGAGGCTAAGTCGGCGGACTCATTTGCGCGTGCCAAGTACAGGATTTCGTCCACCGCATCCTCGTCTAGGCTTGCCATCTTGTCGTCGCAGATGCTGTGTGTTGTGCAAGAGGTTCTGAAATTTTTGGCACATGCTCCCATTTGGGAAGGCGGGGGCGGGGTGTTCTCATTCGGGCTAGCGGCAAGCACTCTGCCCTGAAAGCTCGCCGAACATCTCCCTCTACCAAGTCCATGCACTGTCCTGCACGGAAATATTGGACTCTCGGCTATACATGCACTGCTACTGTACCCTCTTCTGCCTGCTTATCTGGCTCCCGCTCTTGAACGCCTCATCGACTCTATGCGACACATACCCTAGCTGCAGATCCAGCAGAACTGCAATCAAAGGCTATGAGCCCAATCTATATCAACCCTAGGCTTTCAGCAGCCCTGGATGACGTGCAGCTACTTTGTCTGACCAACTGCATCTGGCATCATTCCGGAGATTTCTTGGCAACCACAGTGCCACAGCACTATCATTCCGCTCCGCACCCGATTCAACACTGGCCTCTGGTGAAACATCCATTGAACATGCTTGCCTAGGCTGACCGCCTCACGTCTTCCCGCACTTTTCGTCGCTCGTATCCGACGGGTCCTGGATGGGAACTGACACTGTCAGCTCGGGACTTCTCATTCCTTTTCTGCCACGACTCGTGGCCACAACATGCATTCATCACCGGCTAAAGTGCTGGCGACCCACAAGACAGCGATGCAGCTGCTACAGTGTGCCGTTAGTCCCAATACCAGTGGCTCGTTTCAAGGCCTCAACTGTTGGATGTGACTTTCAACATTCAAAGGTGCGTATTCGCCTAGCGGAGGCGGGCAGGGATGTGTGAACCACAGACCTGGTTCACCTAATTGGGGAGTGGGATGTGTCAAAACTAGGATGACCCACAGTGCATCTGCTGCTAGTGACATCGCGCCACATGCTATTTCTGCTTAGCGCCTTCTTATGGAATGCCTGACGAAGCGTACCCATGCATCCCTGTTGTGCCCTGATGCCTGACATGGACCGAGGAATCGAAGATGTACTAGAGAGTGCTCTAGGACGACCACCACATCAGGCAGATACCAGCATGGGATATACAGCTCAACTGACTTGGGACATTATTTATTCGGAACAACCCCTGTCCAGATTCGACGACCCAAGTCAAGCCGGGTATGTTGGACGTTGGCGGGATATAGCTCTTATGCAGGTGCGCCTAAAACTGTCCTTCCCGCGTTCGTGTTTCCGTACCGGGCCGTTTCTAACTTGATCATCTCGCTACAACCCTGGACAAAAGCTATGCACCAAACCGTATGATTGAGTGCCTGCAGTATCCAAGCGCCAACTTGCAGCAACATCGTCGATAACGCATCTACCCTACCGAAGACAGCGCAGATCATTCTAGTGTCAATGCCTTCGCAGTGCCTGCCTGTAGCGGAGGATAATTAACCCTGAGTGTCATATGCTACTGTCAAAGCTGTCGTAAACATACATTGATTGCACGCCAAAGCAACTTGACGGCACAGTCGAAGACACAGGGATCTCCTCCCGCGCACTCTCCATTCAACCAGTCCAGATGGATAAAGTTTGCGCAATACAAACAAAGTACTTGCTCAATGTACTGTACGTGTCGTCTTTTGACCCATATTTGTGCCTCAACAACGTTACCAACAGATCAATTCCGTTGATAACACAACGTCACTGGAGGCACGCCGCTACTGCCTGTTGCTTCGACGCCGCAATACCCCGCATGCACACGACACGTACGAGAGTACTGATATTGCTCCGCCCAGCCATCGATTTCGGTGGTACTGCTCTGCCCAGTTTGGCGTCAACATGTGCCAGGAGTTTGTTTCAACCTGCCGATACGGCTGTACCATGCACCACGGCATGTCACTCCGGTTAGTCTCCGGGCAACGAGTAATGCAGCGACGGAGCTTCTGCCGAGCCGCGCTTGATTCGATGCAAATATGGGTAACGACCTCCGAACTCGCAGGGTAAGACGATGTCGGGATTCGACTAATTTGGACTTCGCTGCATTTCACCGAAGCCAGCATCTACTACCTACGGAACGTTTTGAACGGTGGTTGCCGTGTATGCAATTCCCCAATGCCTTGCAAGACGGCAGCAATTGCCGAGGTGTGGCAAGGATGGGTCGATCGGCTCAAAGTTAATCGAAGGAATGCGAGCAGTGAGCAGTAATTAGATTCCACGAATCACGATCCGGACTGGCGTTGGTAGCATCGCGCGGAACAAATCTTCCTTCCGTAGAGCCAGCATTCCTTTCGTTGAGCTGTACTGAGCCCAACTCTATGCTGCTTGCAGTGTCTACCAACAATAGCTGACAACAAGCGGCATGGTTGTTCCGGGAATGCTGCAGGGCTGTGCGACGAAGGCACTCATGCCATCGAGCAAATTGACGTCCATATTGGAAGCGTATTGACATGTGAACGAAAGCATGTCTTAACATGTGAACCAAACACGGCGCATGGTATGCTAGGGAAAAAAAAGTCCTCTAGTAAAGGGGGTTGGGAAGCGTAAGTGCCTCGATCAAGTGATTCCACTTGCATTTATCGCATCAAGATGAGAGCCGAGTATATGATCGTGCAATAGATTCCTCACAAGGCACAGTTTGAACTGACGAAAGCGCTGCTCAAGAAATATCAGACAAGACAACGCACTCGCGTCTGCATATGTTGTAGTCATGATTTAACTTGCACAGAATCTTATCACCATCGGTAATGGCAAACGCTCACGACCTTTCCGTACCGTTTTGATCTCTGCAATGAACTCTCATGTGCCCACGAAGGATATCACGACCATTGTCCGAGCTATCTCTGCTCAGCAAATGGAGGAACCATGTGACAGAGCTCACGTGTTCCATTCACAATGCACTTGCTTGTGCGCTTTTTGTAATATACCTAGGTAACTGCCGTTCTTGCATCTTGATACCACTCCCATCGAATTGTCACTTTACAAGACGTCTGATCTCCGTGTCCTTCGTTCTTTCCAATCATCATGATTAGTCTAAGATGTGTTCCATTACCCATCCAATAGTGTCATCGCCTCTTTTCACATCGTGCTAGCACGATGTACCTGCGAAATGGAGTCACTTCCACCCAGGCGAGCATAAGGAGATTGGATCATCAGCTCACAGCGTCGAAAGTCACTTGACCCGCCTCCTGCGCGTCACTGCCACAAGGCTGAACCTACATATGCTCACAGGTTCCAGCACTTTCTTAGAGTAACATGACCCTCGCGCAGCCTCTTCCCATAGAGTCTCTATCAGCATTCCCCAAACCACGAGCAAAACACAACCTCGCAACTCTAGAAGTCGCAAGCAAACTTACCGAAACTTACAAGCGAAGAGCAAAACTACCGAAAGCTACAACCGCTCAGACTCATTACGACAACCAATATGTGCAACATGCCCGACGCAGCCGACTCACGTGAGCTCTCTCGGGTGGACACTTTCCTCGCTAATCACACCGATTTCCTCGCGCATGCTGATACCACTATACCAGCAAATACAGAGTGCCCGATCTGCCTCGAAGATGTCTCTGAGCACATCTGCGTCAAAATTGTCGGCATCCCTGGCTGCGTACACATGATCGGTCTGGAGTGCTTGCAGGTCCTTCTCAACAACCACCCCAACGACAAGAAGCTCTGCCCGCTTTGTCGGACGGAGTGGCTCGACGGACCCGGCCCAGGTCCTGAAGCTGGATACAGTTCTGAATTTGATGAACCATATGATCTAGAATCTGATTACGACAATCGATATCGTCCAGACATTCGCTATGGTGGTGGCCACGTTCCAAACATCCTAGAAACTGGATATGCGAACCACTGGACCTTTTATGACGATACTGAAGATCTCGCGCAACCTGCAGGTGCCCGACAGTTGCCCGTACAGCAGAATCAGCAGCGACCGAGCTATCTGGGTCCTCGGATGTCTGAGTATTCTAGCATGAATGATTCGCGTCGAACTACGCGCACTTTACATGTACCGCTCAGTCAGCGTGTACCAGGCTACACATATAACGGTGGACCGGCGCGCCATGGCTCTCGTACGAACCAGCAAGCTGACACTCTTCAGCAGGCGGGCGGCAATCTCAGCACGAATTCTACGCAACGATCCCCTGGATTGCACGTTGAGGCAACTTCACGATACGGACAACCTCTGGCGGACGTTCCATGGACCACGCCACCGTTTGGTCGTCGCCATCAATATGGTAGTACTACACCTCAACAACGTCCTGGAGCAGCTTCGTCAGTCCAGCCCACTCGTCATCAGCATGGTACCACTGCACCTCAACAACGCACTGGAGCACCTCGGCTAGCACCGTTTACTCGCCATCAGCAAGTTAGCACCGCAGCTCAACCACGCACTGAGGCACCAACTCCATCAGCTCAACCCGTCCGCCGTCAGCATGGAAACACTGCACCTCCAGCACGCACTGGGGTACGACCTGTCCCAGCTCAAGCTCCTCGCCATCAACATGGTAGCACTGCACCACCAGCACGCACTGGAGCACCGACTCCATCAAACCAACTTTCTCGTCGTCAGCACCGCAGCACCGCACCTCCTCCCCGTCCCGTAGCACCTTCCCGAGCCCACCCTTCTCGCCGTCAACACACCCCCAGCCAACCCGCTCCCACGCGACCTGCAACCCCAAACCAAGCCCGTATCCAACAAACACACACCACATCCCGCACTCTTACCTCCCATGGTCAGAACAGCTCAATTCAGCCCGTGAACGTCACGCCTACACATACTGCAGGTCAGGTTCGCTTTACCCGCGGTCAGAACAGCTCTGTTCAGCCCGTGCGTGTCACGACTACACGCACCGGCGGCCCGCACCCATCTATTCGACACGAGGTTTCGGTTACCTCAGTTGCGGTCACAGCGGGTAGTGCGCAGCAGGCGCGGGGCGAGGTGGGTGTTTCTGGCATCGTGGTGACTCGACCTAGTAGCGGACGATAGGTACTGGGGTAGCTAGAAGATGGGGTTAGTTAGTGCTTTGGATGTGGATTGAAGGGGTTAATTAGCTTTGAGAGCGTCATGCTCCGAAGCCTTCACAGTCCATCTGACATGGTAACAGTGTGACGAGAGAGAACTCCCAGGCTATCAATCAAACAAATGTACAAAAAAAAACATACTCGCCTGATGGACTTGATTAACCCCCCGTTCAATACATAGGTCTGCGGCCTACGTGTGTCGTCGATGCGGGGGGTTTTTTTCTTCTTCTTCCCCAAATACATAAACGAATACACATTGCATATATGTGCCATCTGAGATGCCAAAACAAGTCATGTATCCAGTTATTTTTTTCTCTCTCTTTCTTCTTCTTCTTCTTCTTCTTCTACCACGCACGCATGATCCTTAGTCTATATCCAACATCCCTCAAAATCGACCACCAAGCCTTCCCTCACTTGCCTCGGGAAAAAAAAATCCCACCCCCAGAAAACCACGGGCCGTGAACCGCATCCCATACACGTGCACTAATACCCCCTCCTCCTACGTACTCGGGACTCGCTAACCGGAACTAGGCTGGATGTTGTTTGCTCCCGATTTCGCGCCGCGTGGGCTTCTTTGGGAACCGTTAGACTCCAGGCTGATGTGGGCGATGCAATTCAGTGCCTTTTGGGCTGGGTATCACGGCCGATTGCTGCACCTGAGGAACTGGGGTAGTGCTGTTTGTTCGTTCAGTTGCATGGTTATGCTTTGTGCAAGTCGTTTTTCGCTGTCGGTTCTCCTGCCGCCTGAGGAGGAGAGTTGAGCTTCATGAGTTGTATGTGCGTGAGGAGTTTTCTCTACATATATCATGCTCATGCACTCATTTTGATGTCAATACAACATGTATTCAATTTATCTCATTCGTTTCAACATCAACACAAGATGCGTTTAAGTTGTCTTATTCTCCTGGGTATCTCCCACCATCTTCTAACAATAAACATCCATCCATCCACTCCACCCACTCACGCCGCAATCTCCTTGCCCTTACCCTTATCGCTCGAATCCATTGTATCCGCCGAGCCCGCAAACGCCTGCTGAATTGGCGGCCTTGGCTTGGACGCGATATCCAGTTCCGCAAACTTCGGCCGGACCTGGAAGATGTTCACGCGCGCAGCGTTGAAGACTTGCTCAGATGGCGGGATTGCTACAGCGAGGTTTGTGTTTTCGGTGAGGCGCGTGATGAAGAACATGAATCTGCCGGTTTTGATTTGCATTTCGGCGAAGTTGGCGCTGCCAGCTGGGATGTTGGTGTGTCGTCTGCGAAGAAGTATGTTAGCGAATGCCAAGTAGACGTAGAAGTGTAGAAGGCGTACGCCATGCTCTGTTTGTGTGTCTTCAGGATACTGGATATCCGCTCGAATCGGTCTGTGAAGGGATTTGGCTCCTCCGTCTTCCGCGTGACATGTGCTACGGTCAGACAGGTTGTCCTCTCGTATAGGATCAACTCTCTCGCATCGATGACCTCTGCCAGTTGCTCCAAGAGCGCTTCGATAGTCCCTGCATTTGGAATGAGATAGTATATTATCTTAGTCCATGCCTTGTACAAGCTCTGATCCCAGATGCTTGTCGCAAAGAACTCGACCGTGTCCTTGAAGCCTTCCGAAGCCTCTCTGATATAGTCGGCACGCTCATCGAACATGGCTTGCCGCAGCCGCGCCTGGACCAGGTCCATCTTGTGTATCAGACAGAAGACCTTCGCGCCGGGACTGCATTCGTGCAGTGCGCGTATGATGTTCGAGTACGATATGACATCGGCGGGGAATTCGCGGGACTCAATATCGAAGACAAAGATAAGGACAGCGACAGAGCCGAAGACGTGGTTGCGGGATTGTGTGAGGTAGTTTTCAACGAAGCCATCCTGACTGCACAATGTCAACTCGGCATCAGGTCAGACAGTGTGAACTGCGCGCATACCCTCCGCAGTCCCACAGGTTCAGCATCAGATTCCCCATGAACTTGATGTTGCTGTGCTCCACGTCGATGGTTGCGCCCAGCCGTCGGACGTCCTTTGCAACATAGTTACTGAAGACGATGCTGCGCATCGACGACTTGCCGGCGCCGCTCTTGCCCATCAGCAACACCTTGCGCTGCTTCTGCCGCTTCGTCGTCGAGTTCATCTTGGCAGCGTGTTGACGCACGCGACTCGTGTGGCGGGTGGGTGTACGCCTGCGGACGTCGGTTGGAGAGCTAGATAGACTAACGATACCTGTAGGGCTTGGGGCGTGTCTTCGGCTGAAGTCTAACTGTCGCTCGCGTACACGATGACGTATTGTCAACAGTGGTGAAGGGTCTACGATCAGGATGCTGCCTCGATGGTTCTAGATTGGAATGTGCAGATAGTGTGTATTGATTGATTAATTGAAGGCTGAAGTGTGGAAAGTTTAAGATTAGTCGTCGAGGTGCTAAAGTTACTGCCGGAAGAAGCAAGCAACGTCGTGAAGGAGGAAGGCGCACTCCGAGCCAGCATCCGTAGGAGCTTAGACCTCCTGGTCCTCTGATTCGCTCGGCAGAGTAGAGCGGGGCTGTGCTGAAGCAGCAGCTCTGCAAACCCGACACGTGCGAGTCTCTAGTACCAGAATTCTATTCAGCCTCTTCCTCTAGTGCAGTGATAGTTTTGCAGCTTCATAATCGGATTTGAGATTTGCAAGATTAAACGTCGATGAAGGTGGAATGTCGTTCAAGTGACAGGGAAGATGATTGAATAGCCCAACGAGTCTCAAGAAGCACGCGAACAGGACCATGGGCTCGAGCAAGAAGGTGCATGGAAATTAATATTCGATCGCTGGGGAATGCACGATCGACGGCAATTATTATCTTTTAGTAAAGTGTGTGGAGGCCTATGCAGCCCCATGATCCGTATATCCCCCCTGTTCCAATTGTTCCGTGTAAAAAGCAAAACAAGATAGAAACCAGCTGTCGGCGCTGCAATGGATCAAGTAAGACAATCGCTAACAAATGTGTCGTGTGCGAGAAAGGCAAGCAAATATGAACAAGAAGCGTTCCACCAAGCGTCGACCGTCGAGATCGTGCATCGTAAATAGTCTGTCCACCATACGGAGAAGGGATACCGTGGTCGCGGGTGGTATAACAAGGCCATCGGAAATTAATATCGGTAGCGTGCGGGGCATCCGAAACAAAATGAAGCGAACGAAGGCGGCAAGGGAAGCTCGAGGGTATCTTTTAAAAAACTGTTCCATCCGACAAGATCATGATTGGCGGCTCTTTGGTGTTGGGCCGTGACACTTCTGCGATTTCGCGGCCGCCCTGTAAACTTTGTTAGCTGCATGCCGCACGGCAGCCCAGCATGTGATTCGGCTCACCTTCCAGCTCCCTGCCTCTAGCATCTGCGCCAGGTTCAATTTGTCAGAACCGCCCAGGCCAAGCATTTTATTGACCTCCCCCAGCAGGTCGTCTAATAAGCCAACTGTGACTGCGCGCCACTCGACGATCACATCGTCATCGGCTGTGAACATGGGCACGACTTCCATGCTTGGCTGTCCTTTGGTTTTGGCGTTGTGCTCGTACTGCGCGAGTCCGCGCTGTGAATCGTCGGGCTTGAGGGTAAGAAGTCCAGTGTCGATGAAAAGTCCGCCGTTGCGGTATTCTGGTAGACCGGTCAAGAGCTCCGCACCTGCAAAGTGCACGTGGAGCAGCTTCGTCATGGGGACCATGAGTGAGTATGTCAGCCATTGTGTTAGCTTGTGGAAGGGAACAATGTTTTCCCAGGGGTGAGTTGGGTGCGAGGGCATGACGGAGCACGGCCAGGCGTCGCCGATGGGGAATCCGTCGATTTGCGTCCGTGAGGCTGGCCAGATGGGGGTCAAACTGTCCATGAGGGTGTTCCAGAGCGTGGGCAGGGGAATGATGGGGACCGATGAAGCCTGCGTTGTCGGGTGCGAAAGCAGATAGTCTGGAGGTGTTAGTCAATGGCGATACTGGAGGAGCCACAACAATTACCAAGCATGTTTCCGGGACGCGCCTCGAGTCCAAATACTTCCTGGTTGCGCAGAGCTTCTGAGAGTCTCAGGAGAAGGGTGGTGCGGCCCTCGAGGCCATCGAGGGGGTTGTTGTCAGTGACCTGCAGCCCGCGGGCCATGATGGCGACGTCCAGCTTGGCCAGGCCAGCGCTGTCGACCTGGCACGGCTCCCTGGGGTCGCTGCTGAAGACGCCGGCCTTGAACATCTCCAGACTGGCGACGGCGAGGCCTTCGCTGCGGCGGTAGATCCTGCCCGACTCTTTGCTCTTGTACTGCCACTTGGTGCCGGCGCCGGCGTCGAGAAGCACCGAGACCAGGAACAGGTCGAGCAGGCGGCGCGTGCGTTCCTGATTGTCGACGGTCGAGGGCCACGACGCCATCAGCTGGTCGATGCGCGGACGGCCGCCAACATCAAAGTGCTGCCAGCGGCCGTGGGGTGGGATGGAGGCGTAGTCGGGCGCATAGTCTCGCTGTGGCACCCGTCAGCTGCACGTCAGTCGCTCCTTCCTCTGGCAAGTCCTACCTTGATGATGGACACTACAAAGCTGGCGACGTCGTGGAACTTGGTCATGTCGACGGTAAAGTGCTTGAGCTGGTTCTTCTTCGCCTTCTCCAGCACCAGCTTGGAGCGCTCGCGTACGGCATAGATGCTGCGCAGGTAGCCGGCGGGGTCGAGGGCTGGGTCGGGTGCCTTGGGGAGAGGGACGTCTGGGAAGCTCGTGGGCCTGGAGCCGTTGGGTGTGGGGCCAGGGGAGCGCAGAGAGCCATTGGACGAGTTCGGCTGGCTGCCGTTGGGGGAGACGATGGGCTTGGAGCCCTTGCGACCAAAGAGTCTCATGATGGCAGCGACGACAGCAGCAGAGGGCGCAAAGGGTGGGTTGCAGGCGGAAGGTGCGGTCGAGGAGAGCTCCTGCCGCAGTTTGGGGATCTTTGGGAAGGCACGGCCGGCGTCGAGGGCGGCGTTGAAAGAATCCACAATTGATTCCAGTTCGCACGAGCCCGGGCCCGAGGAAGCTAGGGCGCGGTTCGCGTAGGGGCGTAGAAGCGCAGGGCTCGAGCGGCGGCTGGGAGACTTGGACAAAGAAACGCCAACCTTGGAAACTCCATCATCCATGACACGTGCCATTGGAGCATCAAGCATCAAGCATCACGCATCACATCACGCATCACATCACGCATCACATCACGCATCACATCACGCATCACATCACGCATCAGTCCCAGACTCGCGCCGAGGAGATTATATACACTAGTCGCCCTCGTATATGTGCTTGTGCTGCACCGCCATGCTGATAGTCTGACGGTCGACATGGCCGTCTTCAGTCTGCTGCCTACATTCCACACCAAGTGCATTTGACAAGCCTTCACCCTGAGCCACCCGGCTTCAGATGAGGGGCCACGGCGTCGCTTCCAACAGCCTGCATGCGACATACGACATGCCACATGCCACATGCCACATGCGACCCTCGACCCTCGACCCTCGACCCTCGACCCTCGACCCTCGACCCTCGACCGTTTGGCTGATCCCCGACCCTGTCTGCTCGAGCATCGCGCTGCAGGGTCTCGCTTCTCCTTCTGTGCGACTTCCCACTTCCAACCGTCGGAGCACCGTCCCCTTCTCTATAAACTTCACGCGACTTGTGCACTTGCTCCGCTCTCCGTGTCCATCGCTTTTCGGGGGTCCTAGAATCGTCTCCTTAAGGCTAAGCTCCAATACTCGGCCCTACTCCCGCGCACAACCACGCCGCGAGCTGCATTACTCACGAAACCCTATCTCTCTTGACGTTCCAATTTCAACACACAGCGACTCGGCTCACAGAATCTTGCCCAATCACACCACCACTGACATGCAATCACCTCCACGCGACAGTATCCGTACCAGACACGTCCAGGCACGCCGGCACCATCGTCGGTCAGAAGAGACGGGGGACTGACGGGATGCGATTCAAGTCAGTACACAGAACCGCGGCCATGGGTCGCGGGTTGGCGGGTCGGCAAGTCCGTCTGGCCAAAAGTTTTGACGAAAGCTGGGATCAAGAGGCCCGTTCGTTCCCTGCCTCAATCCAGGTACCAATGCCTACCAACCGCAACAAACACTCAAAAAGAACATCAGTTCCAATTTTCCGTGACGCGTAAATCTGTGCGTAAATCTGCGCCCGCGAGCTCTGCCGCTTCCAGCGCCACATTCGCATGCTACTCTTCGGGCCGAGTCATGCTACGGTACGCGGAACCTGAGTCCTCATTTGGAGCCATGGCCCAAGGAGAAAAGCCTTGTCAGGGGTCAAACAGCAGTCGGGAGCCGCCGCCCACACCAGGCCGTGCTTCCTCTCCGCGGTCGTGGTCGTGGATCGATGGCGCCCACTGACCATATCTTAACTCGAGGGCCACGAGTAAGAACCTGGTCTGGCCGCCACAGATCATCGCGATCACCCGTTCACACGCCAGGAACCACATCAGCATTGATGTTTTATCTTGTTGTATAACATGCAAACTCTGTTCACATACGTTGCAGTTCCTCTGTGATTGTCCCAACAAGATTACATTAACCGGTCAGCAGTGACATTTGGCAACGGTTCGGCCACGCAGGATGCCGTGCAGGATGAGCGGCTATGCGCCTGTCGGCATGCGGTGCCGTTGTCCATTGCCGCTTCACAAGTGGTGCGCACACAGTTGAAAGCAAGCAAGATCAGCGAACGTCATTTCGGCACTTCACGGCAAGACAATCTTCTGCCCGGATGACAAGAGTTGCATGAGCAGATGTTGATGCACCTTTCGTTTCATACAAATGTGCTGTTGTTGGTGGAGCAATGAAGGCATGTGCAGGAAATTACCAACACCACTGTTCACAACCCTGGATGGTCATGGACAGTGGTCTGAGGGATCTACTCGATATCGCACTGGCCTGTGGCATCAGTCACATGACTACCACGCGGCGTTCTTCGAAGGATTGGAAGAAGCCGTCATCACTCTGCCCGGCAATGCGGCTCAAAATTGCCGACAATCTTTTCTTTTCCAAGTGTACAATGCTAGGAGCAGAGCTGGAAAGATTTAATCCGCATTTCGTGAATCGCGTAGCCCACTGCTAACGATGGACAGTAATCATCAACTACACGTACTGTACAGCATAGATACTATGCTATGCCTCAATAAAAATGGCTCTCCCACGCAATTGGCCGTAAAAAAATACGGGAACAGACTTGCATCGTAGTGTACACCAGCTTAATGGCCTAGATCAGGGGCGAGCCGGTAGCTGTTGCGACGCCTAGTCACACTCTTGACTGCATGTCTCTCCGTACTCTGATTACCATGCGACACAGAACCATGAGTATACATGTGCCTCAGTTTTGAGTAAAAGCTAGGTATGACTCTTGACCTCACTCCAATTGCAGCTCGAGCATGTGGTCTACACCGTTCCGGTTATCCACAGCACGGTGTCTCTATCTCGACATCAGCCGTTCTTGGTTTTTCGTGGCGCACTGTAGTTAGTGAAGCTGAAAATATCTCGTGGACATCTAGCGCGAGCTGAACGCCAAAATCTACCGGCGAGCTGAAGATGTATACGTGGATCAAATGGGTTAAGGGCATCCTCACGCAGAGAGAGCTTCACACACATATCACAGCTTACGTTCAACCTCGAGATTTTCGAGGCGATGGGACGGGGAGGGCATGGAGCGACGTTGGTTGAAGGAGGGAGAGAATAGGAGGGGAGGTACACACTAGATACACAAAAATCCCAATACAGGTCTTGAGATGGCTAATTTTTGTAACGAACCGCTCCCCATGTCTCCATACTGGACCCTGCATTTCGGGTGATGATGTTTGGCACACGTGCATGTGTGGCTGTGCGTGTGGCGCACGAAGGCGCGACCGACAGGCATGCATTGCGAAACCAAGTGTACAAGTTGCAACCATGTCATGACCTCGTCGCCCACATTCGGTTCTTCTCCTTCTCATACTCGACCAAACAATGGACGACCTCGCTGGCCTTGACTGGTCCCAGCCCGCAAAAAAGCCCATCAACACCCCCGCGGCCTTCCCTCCATACCGCCAGAGCCCCACACCGCAACTCTCTGGCCGCTCGACGCCCCTCGTAGGCCTTCCCGCGCAGCAATCCGGAGCTCGAGCGTCTCCTGCTGCTGCATCAGCCTTCAAGCCGCCGTCGAAACCTGCGACCCCCGCAAATGATAGCTTCGCTGGTCTCGTGTCCATCAACAGCGGTAAAGCCGCGGCCAACAACCTCTCGCTACAGGAACGACAGAGGCAAATACAGGAGGAGAAGCTCAAGCAGGAAACAGAAAGGCGGAAACAATATGACGCGACCTTTGGAGGTGCAGGCTCGAGCCATTGGGACACTCTAGGCAGTGGAAAGAGCACACCAGAGCCCGCAGCATTTGGTGCGATTCGTCCAGCTACCAATGCGACCGCGAACCAGGGCCTATCAAGGACGATCAACAAGCCATTCGCGGGCCTAGACACCAGTGCGAAGCGACCTGTTCAGTCCCCACCGGCTGAAGATGACCTTCTGGCGGCCTTCAACTCAGCGGCACCAGTCGATGCGTCCAGCCACTTCCCACCCGCCGCACATGGCAGCGGCCGAAGCACACCTGCCATCAGCGTGAACACATCTCGAGATCACACACCGCTGCCACAGGCCAACGCGAGCAATGCGTTCCAAGACGACGATGACATGTTTGGTCTGAAGCAGATGGCACAGAAATCTGCCACGCCAGTCCCGCCGCCTCAATCGAACCATGACGACGACGATATACTTGGATTGCTAGGGAAGCCTGTGTCAGAATTTGAGCAGCAACAGAAGCGGGCTCGCCAGGTCGAGGAGCGCCAAACTGAGGCGCGACGGCCGTCACCAGGGCCAATGAATGATCAAGACAAGGCTGTTGCCGAACTGGTGGATATGGGCTTCCCAGCGGATAGGTCCGCGATCGCACTTGCAACAACGGAATCGGGGCTTGATGTACAAGCAGCAGTGGGGTGGCTGTTGAATCAGGCGCACGCGGAGGCGAAACAAAAAACCGAGAGCCGGAGCCAAGATCGATCACGGCGAGACCCGGATGACTTCGAAGACCGGCCGAGACGCAATGACAGCAGGTCCAACTCAAGACGAACCCGAGAGACCGAGGCTGTGCCTGCATGTATGAAGGGCGAGGAAGGACGCAGTCGATCTGGACCGCGCAAGAGAGAGGAGGGAGCTCAAGAGAAGGATGTCACTCAAATGGCTTCTGAGATCGGTACTAGTCTGTTCAAATCGGCAAACTCGCTATGGAAGACTGGGCGGAAACAGGTGCAGAAGGCTGTGGCAGACTTTCAACAGGACGGCGACCCAAACATGCCCAAATGGATGCGCGATGCTCAAGCCGCAGAGAATGGGCCCCAGAAATCTGGCAAACAAAGAGCTGCAGCAAATGCTACCGACGAAGCAATGATGCTAGAGGCAGGCGGACGACCGCCCAAGGCGTCTCGATCCAACGAATCGAGACATGCTGACGATCTACCAGTGCGGCAAAGAAGAGAACCAGAAGGAGGGAGAGACACTTTCTCAGATCGCATGTCCTCGCGGTCTCCGGCTCCACGGCAACAGACGCCCAGTCTCGACAAGCGGTCAGCGACACGTATGACCAGACAGGAGATAGAAGAGCAGGGGGCGCAAGCATATATAAGTCCCGCCAGGAGAAAGAAGACTACTCCGCAACCGCAAGTAGATCTTTTCGCGCCTGAGCCTACATCGTCAGCGCAAGCCTCACAACAAGCTGTACCTGCTCAGTCAAACAACCCCTTCTTACAAGCGACTTCAGCGCCTAAACCAAAAATACCTGCAAGAACACCCTCTCCTCCCAGACCGAAGGCTCCCCCGCGCAGTGTGCCGCCCGTCTCTTCCTCTGCACTCAACTCCTCGTCTGCCGACCGCCAAAAGGGATCCGAGGCATTCAAGCGAGGCGACTACACGGCTGCACATGCTGCGTATTCATCCGCACTGAGTCCCCTTCCCCAATCACATCCAGTCACAATCGTCGTCCTGTGCAATCGCGCAGTCACCAACATCAAGGTCGGCGATCCCAAGGCAGCTATTGCCGACGCCGATGCAGCCCTAGCCATCATTGGCGTATCGCGGGGAGAGGGCGAGAAGATTGCTACAGGCGGGATGGAAGGCGAGAAAGACATGAAGGAGTTTTATGGCAAAGCCTTGATGCGCAAAGCTGAAGCGCTCGAAAACATGGAGAAATGGGGCGATGCGCACAAAGTGTGGAAAGAAGCAGTGCAAAACGGCGTTGGAGGTGCTATCAGCATTTCAGGTCGCAACCGCTGCGAGAAGGCAGCAAGTGGCGGGAACAAGTCTGCTCCTCCCGCTCGCCCGCCACCTGCTCGCAAACCCGCTCCAAGGCCGTCTGCAATGTCAGATCTTGGTGGTGGAATTGCGAAGGACTCCGAAGCTGTCAAGCGCATGAAAGCCGCCAACGCTGCAGCCGAGGCAGCAGATGACGAGAAGTTTGCGCTCACGGACCAGGTGGACGCAAAACTCATCTCCTGGAAAGGCACAAAGTCAGACAACTTACGGGCACTGCTTGGATCGTTGGACAAGGTACTGTGGCCCGAGGCGGGGTGGAAGAAAGTCAACATGGGCGATTTGGTCATGCCGAACAAAGTCAAGATCGTCTACATGAAGGCGATTGCAAAGGTGCATCCTGACAAGGTACGTCGATGTCTTGACTCGAAAATAATGTTTCGCTAACCATCTTGCTAGATCTCACAAGCAGCGACAATCGAGCAGAAGATGATCAGTGCAGCCGTCTTTGCGACGCTCAACGAGGCTTGGGATAAGTTCAAAACGGACAACAACTTGTAGTCATCTTACTTTCACGACGACTTATACGATCTGGGAAGCACAACCATCTGCATATGTTGCATAGACAAACAATATTACTATCAAAACCTACGATGCTGTGATGCTTCCCGACTTGCGCTAGCGCGCGACATGCGGCTGAATGCAAAGCCAGGTTCCTGGCAGATCCCTGTAATCTACCCCGGATTTCTCGGCCTCGGCATTATGTAACCAGCTCTGGATCTTTTCACCTGTGCAGTCATCGCTTTTCATCTCGCTTCTAACTGCTGACATTGTTATCGTCGGACTAACTTCTGGCTGTTCGATCGGAAGCCCTTCATTCGCGTCCGTTGATATCATCACTATTCTGTTAGCTGCGATTAACACACTCTTTGTGCGCACGCGGTCAACTCGCCGAAAAATAGTAGCGCATACGTCATATCACGAGCAGACGAATTGTACGCGCATTTGGAAAGGAACGCACGCAGTTCAGTTGCTCTCGTGCCGCCCATTGGAGCGCGTCTTCGATATAAGAGAAGGATCAATCGGGCTACCACATCGTCGCAAACATGTTTCCGCCATCACAAGGCTTGCGGCTTGACATTGATGCCATAAGTCAGATATTTGGATCGATCAGTATCGCTTGTTGGATAGGTACGTCTTCTTCTTGTCTTGTACAACTGCTACATGAGGTCACATTGTACGGAGCTAATACACATGACAGTGGTATTTTCACCTCAGATCATCGAGAACTGGAAGAGAAGCTCAGCAGATGGTTTATCAGTAGTCTTCATCGTAATATGGCTTGCTGGTGACTTCTTCAACATCATTGGCGCAGTCTTACAAGGCGTGCTACCAACCATGATCATCTTGGCTGTCTACTACACCTTCGCCGATATCGTGCTGCTCCTCCAATGCTTTTGGTACAAGGGCTTCACACTGCGAGACGACTACAAGAAGCCCGGGGACGACTCAGACAGCACGACAACATCAGCTTCGGAACAGTCACCGCTCCTCTCAGCTCAACGGCAGCCGTCAAACGGGTCGTACGCCAATGGCAACGGCAATGGAAATGGCTACGACATCGCCCCACCTCGAATCTCCGACATCGACAGACGCTATTCGTCAAACTCTCAAGGCTCCTTCCGCGAACGCTTCCTCTCCATAGACGGCACCCATCTCTCGCCCGTTACGCCCCTGCACGACGACCCAGCCCACACCGCCACTCCACCACGCTCCCAGCCCGCCCAGTCCACGCTACAAACAGTCCTCTTCAATCTCGGAACGATCCTCCTCGTCATTGCCGCCGGCATCTTTGGCTGGTACCTCAGCGCCTCGCGCGCCCCACCGCCGCACCACAGCCACGCCCCCTCCTCCGAATCCACCCTGCACTTCAACCTCTGGGGCCAGATCTCCGGCTACGTGTGCGCACTGCTGTACCTCGGCTCGCGCGTGCCCCAGCTCCTGCTCAACTACCGCCGCAAATCCACTGATGGAATTAGCATGCTTTTCTTTCTGTTTGCATGTCTGGGCAACCTCACATACGTGCTCAGTATCCTCGTGTACAAGCCACGGTGCGCCGGACACCACGGTAGCTGTGCAGACGGCGAGGCACGCCGCGTGTATGGAAAGTACGTGGCAGTGAATTTCAGCTGGTTGTTGGGGAGCTTTGGCACGTTAGTGTTGGATGCGTGTGTGTTTGTGCAGTATTTCATGTATAGGAAGGAGGAGGAGAGCGATAATGATGAGTAGGGGTGGTGTGCATGGCGGTGCGTGTTTGTACGTTTTGGAAAAAGGGTTAAGTGGAGTTTGGGAAAAGCGCTTCGTTTGGTCTGGTGGAATCGTTTGTTGGGCGGAACGGCGCTTGGATGGGTGCATGTATGTTCGTTCGTTCAGTTCGTGCCCGACTTGGGCCGTATATATACTCTATCTTCCAACATCCCTCGCTCCCTTTCTCCTGTCCAAAGCCCCTCTTCTTCTTTCTCTCATTCAAAGTTCATATCCAAAACTCCCTGTTCTTCCATCCGTTCCTGCCTCAGCAATATCCACCACCATGCCCGCATCCACCCTCCACACCCTCGTCCTCAAAGCCTCATCCCTCATCCACACATACCCCCGCCGCTTCTCCGATATCGAAGCCGCCAAACTATACATATCCTCGCTCTCCAACCTCTCCCTCACCTCCCCCCTCCACAACAAAGCCGCCTTCCTCATCGCCACGCGCGCCTTCGAAGACGGCGAAT
>Ga0265780_10003212_pt1 | contig 21646 bp, 13 predicted proteins | sample P1T30metagenome_FD_192432 | JGI IMG/M metagenome (GOLD analysis project Ga0265780, IMG submission 192432) | Plant litter microbial communities from East Loma Ridge, Irvine, California - P1 T30 | ecosystem: Environmental > Terrestrial > Plant litter > Unclassified | place: USA: California...
CGCGCAGCATCGCCGGCACCCTGAACTGGAAGCTGGACAACCACACGATCACCTCGGTCACCACCTGGCAGGACTGGGAGTTCGACTTCCTGGCCGACTTCGACGGCACCAACCTCGACCAGCTCGGCCCGCAGTCGAACGGCCGCTTTCACGGCGGCGTCACCGCCGGCGGCCCATACCGCTCGCGCATGTCGACCCAGGAACTGCGCCTGTCGTCCAACGGCGACGGCCGCCTGACCTACCTCGGCGGCCTGTATTACGCCGACTCGCGCACCGAGCGCAGCTATCTGCGCGGCCCGGTCTCGAACCTGGCCAACTGGGAAGCGCGCTCCGGCAACCAGACCGCCGCAGCCTTTGCCCAGGCCGAGTACCGGATCACGCCCGCCACCCGCGTCAGCACCGGCGTGCGCTTCAACCGCGAGACGATCGAGGTCGACTTCGCCAACCGCCTGCCGGCGGTGCCGGCCATCTTCGACGGCCGCAGCCGCGACGACGCCACCACCGGCAAGGTCGCCTTGCAGCACGACCTGGTCAAGGACGTGATGGTCTACGGTTCCTTCGCTACCGGCTACAAGGGCGCCGGTTACGACGTCTCTACCGGCTTCAACGAGGCGCGCGTGCGCCTGCCGGTGGCGCCCGAGACGTCCGAATCGTGGGAGCTGGGCATGAAGAGCCGCTTCTTCCGCAACCGCCTGCAGCTCAACGCCACCGTGTTCCACACCGACTACGAGGACTTCCAGGCCCAGTCGCGCCGCCTCGATCCGCTTACCCAGGCCTACGAGAACGTCGTCACCAACGTCGGCGAACTGCGCACCCGCGGCCTGGAGCTCGAAGTGCAGGCCAAGCCGATCAACACGCTGCTGCTCGAAGCTTCGGTGGCCTGGGTCGATGCGACGATCAAGAAGTTCCCGAACACGAACTGCTATCCGGGCCAGACCGTGGCCGAAGGCTGCATCCTGATCGGCGGCGTGCCGCTGCAAGACCTGTCGGGCAAGCGCCTGTCGAACGCGCCGCGCACCAAGCTCAATCTGGGTGCTACCTACAACTTCCCCGTAGGGGAGAGCGGCTACAGCGGGATCGCCAACATCAACGGACAGTACCAGTCGAGCGTGAACTACGACCTGGCCGCCAATCCGCTGGCCGACCAGAAGGGCTACGGCACCGTCAACGGCAGCATCGCCTTCTTCAATCCATCGCAGAACGTGAAGCTGACCTTCTACGTCAACAACCTGTTCGACAAGAGCTATGCCAGCTTCGTCGGCGATAACTACAATGTGTTCGGCAACGTGCACGTGCTGACCCAGACCCTGCCGCGCAACTCGGACCGCTACTTCGGCGTGCGCATGAAATACGATTTCTGAGATCCAAAGACATGAAAAAACTCATCACGGCATTCTGGATCGTTGTTGGCGCGCTGGCCTGCCAGCCAGCGCTGGCCGAGGCTCAAGCGGCGCAAGCCGATTCTCTGCGGCCCGCCTTCCTGCTCACCGGCGCGCTGCATCGCGACAGCCAGGACCTGTCCGGCCAGTGGACCTACTCCAAAGATCTGTACCGCACCGGCCTCACCGACATCAACGGTTGGGTGGCCAAGTCGCGCATGCAGCGTGCACGCGACGTCGACGTCGCCGCCGTCGAAGCCAAGGGCGGCGTCGACTTCTACGAGTTCGACATGGACCGCGGCCCGCTCATCAAGGTGCCCGGCGCCTGGAACGCGGCGGCGGCCGAGCTGCGCTACTACGATGGCCTGATCTGGTTCCAGCGCAAGTTCGATGCGCGGCCTGAAGCCGGCAAGCGCAGCTTCCTGCGCTTCGAGGCGGTCAACTACCGAGCCTACGTCTACCTCAACGGCAAGGAAGTGGGCCGCCACGAAGGCGGCTTCACCCCCTTCGTGCTGGAGGTGACCGACGCCCTGCGCGCGGGCGACAACCGGCTGGTGGTCGGCGTCGATTCGAGCCACGACGCCCAGTCGATTCCGACCCAGATCACCGACTGGGACCTGTACGGCGGCATCACCCGCAAGGTGGCCCTGGTCACCACGCCCGCGACCTTCATCGACGATGCGACGCTCACCCTGAGTCCGGATGGCCGCATCGCCGGCGAAGTGCAGCTGCAGGGACCGCAGGCCGCGAACCAGGCGGTGACGGTGGCGATCGGTGCGCTCGGTACGGCGCGCGCCACCACCGATGCCAACGGCCGCGCGCTGCTCGAGCTGCCGGCGCCGAAGGGCCTGGAGCGCTGGACACCCGAGAAGCCGACCCTGTACGACGTGCGCTTTAGTGCCAGCGGCGACCAGGTGCGCGACCGCATGGGCTTTCGCACCATCGCCGTCAAGGGCAACCAGATCCTCCTGAACGGCAAGCCGCTGTTCTTGCGCGGCATCTCGCTTCACGAGGAGGAGTTCGGCCCGAACCCGGCCCGCAATATGACCGAGCAGGCGTCGCGCGCGCTGCTGCACGAGATCAAGCACGGCCTGAATGGCAACTACGTGCGCCTGTCGCACTATCCGCACTCCGAGACCACGGTGCGCCTGGCCGACGAAATGGGCCTTTTGGTGTGGAGCGAGATCCCGGTGTACTGGACCGTCGACTGGGACAACCCGGCCGTGCTGCGCAAGGCGCTCGTGATGCAGGCCGAAACCATCTACCGCGACCGCAACCGCGCCTCGGTGATCCTGTGGAGCGTCGGTAACGAGACGCCGGTTTCGCCGTCGCGCACGCGCTTTCATGGCGCGATGGCCGACAATGTGCGCGCACTCGACCCGACCCGCCTGGTGAGCGCCGCGCTGCTGGTCGAGCGCAAGGGCGACGTGCTGGAGATCCAGGATCCGCTGATCGACAAGCTCGACGTGCTGGCGGTGAACGTGTATGCCGGCTGGTACGGTCCCGACACGCTGGACGGCATCGCGAAGCTGCGCTGGAACGTCCCGGGCGAGCGGCCGCTGATCCTGTCGGAGTTCGGCGCCGATGCGCTGGCGGGCCACCGCGGCCAGGGGCTCAAGAAGTTTACCGAGCAATACCAGGCCGAGTACTACCGCAAGACGCTGGCCATGGCCGAGGGCATCCCGACCCTGCGCGGCCTGTCGCCCTGGATCCTGAAGGACTTCCGCTCGCCGCGCCGCGAGCACCCGGTGTTCCAGAACGGCTGGAACCGCAAGGGCATCCTGTCCGAGACGGGCGTGCGCAAGCAGGCCTTCGACGTCCTGTCCGACTATTACCGCCGCAAATGAGCGCCTACACGATGACTCCTCCAGCGCCATTCATTCCTTCGCACGCAGGCGGTGCGCCGGTCGTCACCGCCATGCGCGTCATCCCGGTCGCCGGCCGGGACAGCATGCTCATGAACCTGAGCGGGGCCCACGGGCCCTGGTTTACCCGCAACATCGTGATCCTGACGGACAGCGCCGGCAACACCGGCCTGGGCGAAGTGCCGGGCGGCGAGTCGATCCGCCGCACGCTCGAGGATGCGCGTGCGCTCGTCATCGGCCGGCCGCTGGGCGACTACCTCGCGGTGCTGAACGCCATGCGCGGCGCCTTTGCCGGCCGCGATGCCGGCGGGCGCGGCCTGCAGACCTTCGACCTGCGCACCACCATTCACGCGGTGACCGCCGTCGAATCGTGCTTGCTCGACCTGCTGGGCCAGTTCATGGGAGTGCCGGTCGTGGACCTGCTGGGGGAGGGCAGGCAGCGCGATGCGGTGCCGATGCTCGGCTACCTGTTCTATATCGGCGACCGTGGCCGCACCACGCTCGACTACCGCGCCGAGCCTGACTTTGGTGACGCCTGGCTGCGCCTGCGCAACGAAGAGGCGATGGATGCCCAGGGCGTGGTGCGCCTGGCCGAGGCGGCGCAGGCGCGCTACGGCTTCCAGGACTTCAAGCTCAAGGGCGGCGTGCTGGACGGCGCCGCCGAGATGGAGGCGGCGGTGGCGCTCAAGGAACGCTTCCCGGCGGCGCGCATCACGCTCGACCCGAACGGCGCCTGGTCGCTCGATGATGCGGTGCGCCTGTGCCGCGACCAGCACGCCGTGCTGGCCTACGCCGAAGACCCGTGCGGCGCCGAGAACGGTTATTCCGGGCGCGAAGTGATGGCCGAATTCCGGCGCGCCACGGGTTTGCCCACCGCGACCAATATGGTCGCCACCGACTGGCGCCAGCTGGCCCATTCGCTGCAACTGCAGTCGGTCGACATCCCGCTGGCCGATCCGCATTTCTGGACCATGCAGGGCTCGGTGCGGGTGGCGCAGCTGTGCGAGATGTTCGGCCTGACCTGGGGCTCGCATTCGAACAACCACTTCGACATCTCGCTGGCGATGTTCACCCACGTGGGCGCGGCGGCGCCGGGCCGGGTGACGGCGATCGACACCCACTGGATCTGGCAGGACGGGCAGGCCCTGACGAAGGAGCCGCTGCGCATCGAGGATGGCCAGGTGCGGGTGCCGTCGCGGCCCGGCCTGGGCATCGAGCTCGATCCCGATGCCCTCGAAGCGGCGCACCAGGCCTACCGCAATATGGGCCTGGGCGCGCGCGACGACGCGGCGGCGATGCAGTTCCTGGTGCCGGGCTGGCGCTTCGACCACAAGCGTCCCTGCCTGGTGCGCTGATGCAGGGCGGATGAAGGGCAGGCGCGGATCGCTCATGATCGTGATTGATTCGTGCAAGGTGCGGACAGCGGAGCGCCGATCGGGAACAATGGCAGGCACTGGAACATTGAAATACCAGTGCCGCCTTCGACCCGCAAGCCACGAGAAAGCCACGAGAGATGCGACCATGAATTTCGCCGCCGACAACTTCCACCTCGACCGCTCGCGCAACGCGACCATCCAGGTGTTCGAGCACCTGCGCGAACTGATCGTCAGCCTGGCGATCAAGCCGGGCACGGTGCTGGCGCGGCCCCAGTTGTGCGACTTCTACAAGCTGTCGGCCAGCCCGGTGCGCGAGGCGCTGCTGCGCCTGGAAGAAGAGCACCTGGTCGACATCTATCCGCAGCACCAGACCCGGGTGCGGCGCATCGACCTGGCCCAGGCCAGGCAGGCGCATTTCTTGCGCCTGTCGGTGGAGCTCGAGATGGTGCAGGTGCTGGCCCAGGACGCCGATCTGGTCCTGGCGCGCACCTTGACTGCGCTGGTCGAGCGCCAGCGCGCCAGCCTGGACTCGGGCGACCTTGGTACGTTCACCCAGGTGGACATGGAATTCCACCGCTGCCTGTACCACGCGGCGGCGGTGCCCGACCTGTGGTCCATGATGCGCAGCCGCAGCGGTAACCTGGACCGCCTGCGCCGCCTGCACCTGCCGCTCAACGGCAAGGCGCAGTCGATCCTGGATGAACACGGCGCGATCGCCGGGGCCATCGCGCGCGGCGATGCGGCCGCGGCCCAGCAGATGGTGCGCACGCACCTGTCGGGAACGCTCAGCGCGATCGACGCGCTGCGCACGCGCTATCCCGACCTGCTGCTGCCGCTCGACTACGGCGCACCGGCGATGGCCGCCTGAAGGGGCTTAGCGCACGTCGAGCAGTTCGACGTCGAAGATCAGGCTCGCATTCGGCGGGATCGGACCGGCGCCGCCGGCGCCATAGCCCATCTCGGGCGGCAGGATCAGGGTGCGCTTGCCGCCCACCTTCATGCCTTGCACGCCTTCGTCCCAACCGCGGATGACCTGGCCGGCGCCCAGCTGGAAGCTGAACGGCGCGCGTCCGACCGAGGAATCGAATTGCGTGCCGCGCAGCGTTTCCTTGCCCGGCTCGTACAGCCAGCCGGTGTAGTTGACGACGGCGGTGGCGCCGGCCGCGGCTTCCTTGCCGGTTCCGGGGATGGTGTCGATCTTCTGGAAGGCGACCGCGGACGCGGCCGACTGCGGCGCCGGGGCGCGGTCGCAGCCGGCCAGCGCCAGCGTCAGGCCCAGGCCGAGGACGCAGGAGGACAGCAGGTGTTTCATAGGCTTCTTTCTTTCGTGGTGATTGCCGGAATGGGATGCCCGGGAGCATACATGGCGCCGCGCGCGCTGCCAACACCGGCGCATCGGCCCCCCTGTCGCTTTGGTGCGTTTCAGTCAACACCGTGAGCACAGCGGCAGGCCTACCGGCCGGCGCCCACGCTGCATACGATGACATCTCACTGCCAGTCGTCCGACTGGCCTGGCCCGGACGAACGGGCCGCCAACCCAGGAGATGTCAATATGAATGCCCGAGATAACACGATCAAGCCCGGTAACTCTGGCCCGGAGGAGCCGGTCCCGTCGCGCTACGCCCTGCGCGTCGGCGAGATCGACGTGCTGGTGGTCAGCGACGGCGTGCTGCCGCTGCCCGCCGCAACCATGGCCACCAACGCCGACCCGGCCTCCCTGGCCGTCTGGCTGGACCATATGTTCCTGCCGCCGGACGCCTTCGACTGGCCGCTGAACGTGCTGGTGGCCAGGAGCGGCGAGCAGGTGGTCCTGGTCGACACCGGCCTGGGCTCGCAATTCCCCGGCTTTCCGCGTGCCGGACAGACGCCGCACCGCCTGGAATCAGCCGGCATCGACCTGTCCAGCGTCACCGACGTGGTGATCACCCATATGCACATGGACCATATCGGCGGCCTGCTGGTCGACGGCATCAAGGAACGCCTGCGTCCGGACCTGCGCATCCACGTGGCCGCCGCCGAGGTCGCGTTCTGGGATACTCCTGATTTCAGCCAGACCGCCATGCCAGAGCCGGTGCCGGACGTGCTGCGCTCGACCGCCCGCAAGTTCATGGCGCAGTACAGCGACCATCTGCACGTGTTCCAGGAGCGGCATGAGGTGGCGCCCGGCGTGGTCGCGCGTCGTACCGGCGGCCACACGCCCGGCCACTGCGTCGTCGATATCGGCTCCAACGGCCAGCGCCTGACCTTCGCCGGCGACGCCATGTTCCCGGTCGGCTTCGATCACCCCGACTGGCAGAACGGTTTCGAACACGATCCAGAGGAATCGACCCGCGTGCGCATCGCGCTGTTCGGCGAACTGGCGGACAACGGCGGGCTGCTGGTGGCCACCCACCTGCCATTCCCCTCGGTGGGTCGGGTGGCGCGAGACGGCGATACTTTCCGCTGGGCGCCCGTGTTCTGGGATCACTGAGCGGCCAGCGCCAGCCAGGAAACGCCAGGACACTTCGGATTCGACAACTTGCATCAACAAGCCCGCTTCGGCGGGCTTTTTTTCATATGTACGCGCATCCGGAATCGCCTGTAGAAAGATGTATGAAATATTTCGTGTATTTATGTCAACGGAGTGACATGGCAGAGCGTTAAGGCAGGTATCGAAGGGCGCGACCCGGCCTGTCCGGAGCACGTGCACGCAAGCCCGAATCACAGAATTGGAGAGTGAATGTCCCGATTGAAAGTCAAGCCGATCTGCGCCGCCATCATGCTGATGTCGGCCTATGGCGCGCCAGCCCTGGCGCAAACCGCCACCGAGGCCGCGGCCGTCGCCACCGAACAAGCCGCACCGGCCACCGAAACCTCTCCAGCCGCACCTGCTACCCCTGCCGCTCCAGCCGCGCCACCGCCCCAGGCCGTGCCGGCCGCCGCCGTGATCCAGGTCACCGGCCTGCGCCAGAGCCTGCGCTCGGCCGAAGACATCAAGCGCGACGCCCCGCAGGTGGTGGACGCCATCAATGCCGACGATATCGGCAAGTTCCCCGACCGCCAGGCCGGCGATGCGCTGCAGCGCGTGGCCGGCGTGCAGGTGGGGCGCGACCGCGGCGAGACCAGCACCGTGATCATCCGCGGCCTGCCGGACGTCGCCACCACGCTCGACGGCAACGAGATCTTCACCGCCGCCGGCCGCCGCCTGTCCTACCAGGACCTGCCGGTCCAGTCGATCGCCGGCATGGAAGTGTATAAATCGGCCACCGCCAACCAGTTCGAGGGCGGCATCGCGGGCGCCGTCAACATCCGCCTGCGCGCGCCGTTCGACAACAAGGGCTTCACCGCGACCGGCTACGTCGAGGACCGCGTGAACCAGACCAATGGCAGCGGCAATACCTCGGACAAGCACAGCCCGGGCGGCGGCTTCCTGGTCAGCAACCGCTGGGACACCGACTTCGGCGAAATGGGCGCGCTGTTCGACGTCGCCGTCAACCGCGACAACTGGGCCTTCCCGGTGCAATACGTCGACCGTCCCGATAATGTGTTCTCGGTGAGCCCCGACGGCAGCGCGACCCGCCTCGGCAATGTCGGCCCGTATGCGCCGGCCGCGCCGGGCGACGTGCTGGGCCAGTTGCCGAACATCGGCGGCATCTACAACGCCGGCCAGCGCGAGCGCCAGAGCGTGCACGGCGCCTTCCAGTGGAAGGTCAATCCGCGCCTGACGGCCAGCGCCCAGTACCTGGGCATGGGCTACCAGGGCCGCACCGGCGTCAACTACGTGATGAGCAACACCACCTGGGCGCCGCGCCTGACCGACGTGGTGCTGGCCCCGCAAGGCGGCGCCTGCGCGACGCCGCAGGGCGCGATCTGCCCGATCCTGGCCGCCAGCGCGCCGGCCGCGCAATTCGGCAACGCCTACGACTGGGATCCGTACACGGCCTCGAGCACCTGGGGCCAGAACGAGCGCACCACCACCCACTACCTGAACCTCGGCCTGAAGTACAACGATGGCCCGCTGAGCGTCGATTCGCAGTTCGGCTATACCCGCTCCAAATTCGTCAACGACACCGTGATCGTCGACCAGCAGGTGCCGGGCGCCAGCGCCAGCGTGTATTCGTACGGCGCCGACGGCCACGGCGGCTTCAACGCCATCACGCTGCCAGGCAGCAGCGGCAATGCGCTGCAGGATTCGCGCAACTACGTGCTGCGCGGCATGGTGCAGAACTGGAACGAGCAGACCGGCAGCCAGCTGCAATGGCGCACCGACGCTACCTATCGCCTGGGCGGCGACGGCTTCTTCACGGCCGTGCTGGCCGGCCTGCGCCTGTCCTCGCGCAAGGCCGGCTACCACGGCGCCGAAGGCCACGCCGACTTCACGGGCGAGCGCCCGAGCGCCGCTGCCGCGCTCGGCCCATCGTTCCAGGCGAGGGTGCCGGGCCTCGACCGCCTGGGCGGCGCCTGGTACGGCCCGTCGTCCGACTACCTGATCGACAACGCCGACGCGGTGCGCAATCTGTACGGCGCGGCCAGCGGCCGCGTGCCGGACGACCCGGGCCGCCTGTTCGACCAGCGCGAGCGCAACGCAACGCTGTACCTGGCCACGCGCTGGGCCGCCAACCCGGGCGGTATTGACGTCAAGGGTGAAATCGGCGCGCGCGTGGTGCGCCTGAATCGTGAGCTGAGCGGCATGACCCGGATCGGCGACGAGGTGTCCAACGTCGACCTGTCGACCTACGAAACCAACTACCTGCCGAGCGCTTCGGCGGTGGTTGGCTGGACCGAAGACCTGCAGTCGCACTTCTCGGTCGGCAAGACCATCACCCGGCCGAACTTCGGCACGCTCAATCCGGCCCTGACCCTGGTGCCGTCGACCGTCAACGTGCCCGGCAGCGGCGGCGCCGGCAACCCCTACCTGGAGCCGACCCGCTCGACCAATATCGACGCCACGCTCGAATACTACTTCCAGAAGAACGGCTTCGCCCAGGTCGCGCTGTTCCACCGCGACATCGACGGCTACGAGCAGAGTTTCACGCGCGACGAGGTCATCGACGGGCAGGTCTACCGCGTGACGCGTCCGCAGAACTCGGGCAAGGGCCGCCTGCGCGGGGCGGAATTCGGGGTCCAGAAGTTCTTCGACTTCCTGCCTGGCCCATGGGCCAATTTCGGCGCCCAGGCCAACTACACCTGGATCGACGGCGAGAACCAGAGCCGCACCGCGTTCGACAGCGACACCTACACCACCACGCCGCTCACCGGCGTGGCCAAGAAGAGCTACAACTTCGCGCTGCTGTACGAGGGCAACGGCATCACCGGCCGCCTGGCCGCCACCCGCCGCGGCGACTACGTCGAGCAGATCGCGGAACTGCCGTTCAACCAGGACCGCGTGGTCAAGGCAGCGACCTTCGTCGACCTGAGCATCGGCTACGAGATCAACGACAACGTCTCGCTGCAGTTCGATGCGATCAACCTGACCCGGGCCAAGTTCGAGAGCTCGCTGGGCGAATTCATGCCGCGCGACGTGCGCTACAACCCGACGACCTATGGCCTGAGCCTGCGGTTCCGGATGTAAGCACGATATAAGCGCCTATCCCGGCAGGGACAGGCGTAACTCCCTGGCGTCGTCGCGTTCCAGCAGCGCCTGCATCACTTCGCGGCGGTGTTCGTCGCCGCGAAGGGCGGCGGCCAGCTCGCCGGCGTCTGGCCGCAGGCCATGGCGCAGCAGCAGCGCGAGGACGTCCACCCTCCAGTCGAAGAACTCCGTTTCCACCGAATACAGCTCCCACGGCGTGCTGTCGAGGGCCGCGAGGAAGGCGGGCAGCGCGCTGCCGTCCACGGCCGCACCCGCGGCCAGCGCCAGCTCGACCATCGTTTCGTCCAGCGTCGATGCGGCGGCCGCCAGTACGTCCTGGTCGCGGGCGTCGGCGCCGTGCTCCAGCAGCCATTCGAAGGCCTCGATGGCGAGGTGGCGCGCCGCCGCGGCCAGCGCAGCGCTGCCGGTGCCGGTGCCGGTGCCGGCAATGTCCACTCCTTGCGCTAGCAGGAAGGTCAGGGTGGCCGTGGCGTTGGCGGCGGCCGCGGCGGGAAAGGCGATTTCCAGCACCGCCTGCCGTGCGTCGCCGGCGTGGTCGAGCAGACAGGCCAGCACCTCGTTGACGTCGGCAGCAGCAGCAGCGGCGATGGCGGCGCCGCCATCGGCCAGCGGATCGGCGCCCTGTTCAAGGGCGCGCCGCACCGCCTCGACGTCGCCGTGGCGGCACGCCATCTCGAGAAAGCGCTTCCAGAACGCGGCCTGCCAGGCGTCGGGACGGACACCATCGTGGACGAAGGTCTCGCGCAGCCCGGCCATGCGGCCGGCAATGAAGGCGCCGAGCCAGGGATCGGCCGTTTCCAGCAGCAGGGCGCCGCCGTTGTCGGACACCGAGGCGGCGACCGCATCGGGCCAGGGCTGGTCTGCCTCGAGCACCGCCTCGAGCAGCGCGCCGAGCGCCAGCCGCAGGTCGACGTCGAAGGCCGAACCCCAGGCCAGCAGGGCGCCCAGCTTGAGTTGGGGCGGCAGGCTGCTCATGCCGGTCAATTGCAGCATGGCGTCGGCGTAGCGCGGCTCGGGCCAGGTGGGGCCGGCCTGGCGCGCCTCGAGCAGGCCGTGCCAGAGGATGCCGATCTCGTCGAGCGTGCGGCAGCGTTCGAGGGGGAGGTACCAGGGGGTGTGCGACATTATTCTTCCTGTGTGGATGGAGCGGCGGCGCCGGGATTGGCCAGCACCTGGCGCAGGCGCCGCGCGTTGGCGGCCACCTGGTGGCAGATGAAATCGAGTTCTTCGTGGTTCAGGTGGCCCAGCGGATGCAGGGCCCGCACCGACAGGCCGGCGTCGGCGTCGATATGGAAATCGACCACGTCGAAGCGGCGGTTGCGTCCCAGGGTGTGGTCCAGCAGGTGCGCGGGGTGATGGGCCAGCGCCAGCGCCTGCGGCGGCGCCAATACCGTGGCCTGCACCAGCACGTAGCCGCCGTGCAGCTCCCAGACGATGCGTTGCCGGCGCTCTTCGAAGGGGAAGGCGTAGTCGAGCGCATCGCCCTCGCCATGGATCACCTCGTGGACGCCATGGCGGCCGCACAGGCCGGCCAGGAGCGCCTGCACCCGGCGGTGTACGTCCGGGTCGGCCACGCCGGCCAGGCTGCCGGAACCTGTCAAGCGCGCATGCAGGTCTTCGACCTCGCATTCGCCCAGGATGCCGGCGCCGCCGGCATGGATCTCGGCGTTGGCGAGCAGCTCGCCGTCGGTGCTGTCCACGGACTGCAGGCGCAGCGCGGGATCGGCCTGCAGCGCACGCAGGCGATCCAGCAACTGCGCCGGCGCGAGCGATCCGCCGTCGACGGCCAGCCCTGCGGGGCGGCTGGCGCCGAGGATCAGTTGGCCATTGCCCTGGGCGCCGCGCAGGACGACCGTGGCCCCGCCGTCCAGCTCCCACCGGATTTCGCCTGCCGCTTCGATCGGCGTCAGGTGCGTGCCGGCGCACCGGTCCAGCGTGGCGCCGACCAGCGCACGGCAATGGCTGCGGCGCGCTTCGAGCAGCTGCAGATCGGCCTTCAGGTCTGGCCGCGCCGCGCTGGCCAGCAAGGCGGGCGCAATCGTGAATGGACTTTCGAGTTCGGTGTCGATTGCCGGCGGGATGCCGTCGGCGTCCAGCAGGCCTTGCGCCAGGTCGATGCTGGAATCGCCCGCGGCCTGGCTGCCCTCGACCCGCTGCAGCGACCGGTGGAATCCGTTCAGGTTGTGGGCGGCGGCGCGCACCTGCAGGAATTCGAGGCTCTGGCGGATGTGCGGGAAGCCCACCTGGATGAAGTGCTCGCGATAGCCGTCGCCGGCCGCCTGCATCGCGCGGTGCGCCAGGGAGCCGATGCGGTCGACCCGGCCGACCTTCTGCTCCAGCGCGATCGGGCTGGCCGAGATGCCGTAGTGGATCACGTTGTCGCAGAAAGTGTGCAGGTCTTCGCCTTCCTGGAACACGTCGGTCGAGACCAGCATGCGCGGGTAGCCCGGCATGCGGAACTTGCGGGCGATCGCCGAGCGGCTGGCGGCGTTGGCGCCGGTCGCGCCGACCACCGGCGCCAGCGGGTGCAGCTGCCTGGCGATATAGGTCGGCAGCTCGCCCGGCTTCTTGTCGTCGATCTCCTCGAAGTTCTGCTTGAGGATCAGGTCGAGCTGGGCGGTCAGGTCGCGCAGCACCGTGAACGAGCTGAAGCCGGGCTGCGTGGCCTGGCGCGCCAGCAGCCCGCAAAAGGCGGCCGTCATCTGTTCGTCGGCCGTCGTGTCCCTGGCGCCGTCGCGGCGCGCGCGCAGCGCATACAGGTCGACGAAGGGATGGTCCAGCCGGCACAGCGCCGCAAACAGCTGGGCGTGCACCAGGTGGCGGCGCACCAGGCGCGTGGCTGCCTCCCCGGCGTCATCGCCCTCGACCGCGATGGCGGCGAAGGCGGCGCCGTCCCAGGCCGGCGCCAGGGGCGCCAGCGCGGCCTGGGCGCGCAGCGCCGTCCAGATGCTGCGCCGACCCAGCTCACCCGTATGGTCGACCGGGCCGGCCGCTGCCTGGGTCGCGGCGTGCCCGAAGACGACGCCGAGCACGCGCCGCGCCGCCCGTTGCTGGGCCGGATCGCCGCCGGCGGCCACGCAGGACAGGTAGGCGTGCTGGGCGCGCGCGGCGAGCTGGCGCGGCTCGGGACTGGCCGGCAGGGCCAGCACCTTGCCCAGGCGGCGCCAGTCAAGACTGTGCGGCGCCGGCATGCCGGGCAGGGTCGACCAGTCGATCTCGAACATGGCGCCCACCAGCAGGGTGTGGCGCAGGTTGGTCGGGGTCGGGCTCAGGGTCATGCCCGGGACGTCGCCACGGTAGAACCACGAAAAGAAGGTGTTCGGGTCGCCGTGCTCCTGGCTGTCGTCGAGCCGGTGGCGGTCGCGCAGCTTGGCTTCTTCGTTGTAGCGCGCCAAGTAGGCATGGACCGCGGCGTCCGGCGCCAGGTAGCGCGCCAGCCAGGCGTTGTACGACTCTTCCAGCTTGGCTTTCAGTTCGCCGACGCTGGCCACGCGGCGCACGAACAGCAGCGATTTCCTGTTGCGTTCGACCGAGGCCTGGTGCGCCTGGCGCGCCACTTCGTCCATCTTGGGATGGGGCGGGAAGCGCTCGAAGGTGGCGCAGAAATCGGTGACCATGAAGTCGACGATGCCGCGGTCGGCCGCATCGCGCTCGCTGCCGGCCTCGTCGCCGTCGCCGTCATTGTTGCCATTGCCGTCGAAGCGGTCGCGCTCGTGGATCGCGTTGGGCCGGTAGCTCTCGAACGAGGCCAGCATGCCCAGCTCGAACTTGCCGTGGTGGCCATCATTGACGACTTCGCCGACCTTCTTTTGCAGCACCGCCGCGAACAGCTGCTGCTCGATCCCGAGCCTGACCTCGGCCTGTTCGCCGCTGCGGTGCTCGACGCGGTAAAGGTTGCGGGTGTGCCGCTTGCCGCCCAGGGTGAGCGAATTCAGGCGCCGCACGGTGAACGGGGCCAGCACCCGGTGCACGTCATGCCACTGCGGCCGCGCCGGCAGCGCCAGGTCGGGCGTCTTGCCGAACAGCGCCATCTGGCGCTGCAGCTCGCCCACCTCGCGCTCGAACGGCGTGGCCGACAGCAGCAACAGGCGGTCCAGCTTGTCTTCCAGGATCGTCGACAGCAGCTGGTTGCGGTCCGAGCTTTCCACGCCATGGCGGTAGTTATGGGCTTCGTCGACCAGCACCAGGTCGAAGCGCGGCAGCATGCCGCGCAGCGCCAGCGCCCACTGCTCCTTGAGCCGGCGCTTGAAGTCGCGGATCGCGGCCGGGGTGTCGGGCAGGCGGGCCAGTTCGGCGCGCATATCGTCGACCTGGGCGCCATGCTGCGGCAGCCGGTGTGCGAACACGTCGAGCGCAGCGCCCAGTTGGTCGATGCTGTTGCTCAGCGCCAGGCTGAAGGCCGTGGTGCAGATGAAGTAGTCGCGCGCGCTGCCGGTCGCCGCCGCCTGGAACAGGTCGGACAGCGATTCGCAGTTGCGGTAGGGCGCGGCGGGCGCCTGGCCGAAGCCCTTCACGATGCCGTCGCGGTGCAGGTAGTTGGTCTTGATGAAGCTGTGGTAATCCTTGTGCCATTTGTCGCGCACATTATTCTTGGGCAGCAGGTAGAGCACGCGCAGGTCGGGCTTGAAGCGCCGCATCAGCGCCACCACGCCCAGCGCGATATAGGTCTTGCCCATGCCGACTTCGTCGGCCAGGTAGGCCACGCCATGGTGCGCGAGCATATTGTGCAGGGCGACGCTCCCATGCAGCTGCTGCCGGGCGAAATCGCTGTCGATGGCGCTGCTGCCCCCGAAGTCGATCAGCTGTCCGGCAATCGACAGGTCAATGGTCTGCATGGGGTTCCTGCCTGGCCGGTATGGGAAGAATGAATATGCGCCTGATCCAGGCCAGGAATTGTTCCCGGTCCTCGATCGCGGCGAAGGCGGGGCCCGCTTCTTCTGCCGCGATGCGCTCGCGCACCAATCCGGCCAGCGCGCCGTCGGCGCGCGCGTGCACGACGAGCAGCTCGTCCATGCTGAGCAGGGTCAGGTAGCGCACCACCGGGTTCGATGGCGCGTCGGGCACGGGTTCGTCCAGCGCGCGCAGGATGCCGCGCAGGGAGTCGGGCTGGTCGCCGTCGAGATAATAGGCATGTTCGCGCGGATGCGCGTCGAGGCGCCGGCGCAGGTGCCAGAACGCGCCGTTCACCTGCGAGAACTCGGCGAAGAAGCTGTTCTCCAGCGGTGCATCCGGTAGCGGCGGCAGAAACTCCAGGCTGTCCGCCAGGGAGCCGACACGGCGCTGCAGCTGGGCCATCAGGCCGGCGTAGGCAGCCGCGCGGGTGGCCGGGTGCATATCTTGCAGGATGCGCAGCACGTCCTGCAGGCTCAGGGGCGGCAAGATGCTGGGCCGGCAGTACACGTGGCGCTGGGTCACCATGAGGTCGCGCTGCGCGCTGCGCTTGCCGTCCTGCCGCCATTGCGCGCGCACCAGCGAGGAGTGGCGCAGCAGCTCGCGCAAGGCCGGCGCGTCGAAGCGCGCGGTCGCGCCGCCGAGTGCCAGGTGCGGCAGCTCGCGATCTTCGCGGTCATGCAGGACCAGGGCGCCGCTCTGGGCGCAGCGGGTTTCCAGTTGTCCGGCAAGCCAGTCGTAGGCCAGGAATACGGGCGGGAAGGGCAGTTCACCCTCTTGCGGCGTGGGTGCTTCGAGCGCCATCGATTCGGCGAAGTCCCGCGTCTGGGCGTCCTTGCCCAGCAATGCGCTGCGATCGAGGCCGGTGAGCAGGAACCCGGCCTCGACGTTGGCGAACATGGCCTGGTGGCTGAAGTTGACCGAGCCGACGAACAGCCAGTCGTTGCCGCCATAGATCTTGGCGTGCAGCTTGCGGTAGCCGCGTTCCTCGGGGCTGGCCGCATCCGGCAGCTTGAAGGCCTTGCGGACCGCGGGATGCCAGTCGCACCAGCGCAGGTGGCGCTGCATTCCCTTGTAAAAGTCTTCGGTGACCGTCGCCACCAGGCCCACGTCGCGCGGCAGCAGCATCGTGACGCCGCCCTCGAAGCGCCGCAGGAAGGTGGAGATGCGGGCGTTGTCGTGGTCCTGGGCGAAATAGGGGCTGACGATTTCGAGCGCGCCGTGCGCGACCGGCGCCAGGAAGTCGGTGAAAGCGCCGGCGTGCGGCAGCGAGAAATAGAAGCTGCATGCCGGATGCGGCGAGGAAGGCGACCACTGCGCGAGCAGCGTGCGCAGCGCGTCGAGCACCGGCAGCGCGCCTTGCGCCAGGTACCAGTCGACGGCCGCGCGCAGCGGGCCGAGGATATTCGATGGCGCGTGGCTGGCATGCAATTCGACCCAGTGGCCGGCCTCGATATTCTCCCACCAGCCGGCCTTGGTCAGGTTGAAGGACCCGGCGCAGACGACGAGCGCCGGCCGGCCGTCGTCGTCGACTTCGATCAGCGCCAGCTTGGCGTGGTGGCAGGCGCCGTCGACCTGCAGCGGCAGGTAGTCGACTTCGAGGCGCGCGGCCTGGGTCGGCGTGAACACCGGCGCGTCGTAGGCGACCCCGAAGCGTCCGCCGCTGGCGCCCATCAGCGCCTGCAGCTGCTGGTAGCGCAGCGGTTCGGCGGTCGACAGCGCCGGACTGCCCAGCAGCAGCGGCAGCACCTCCAGCTCGAAGAAGTCCGGTTCCAGGCAGAAGGTGGAAAAGAAGGCGCGCGTCACGGGGCGTCCCTTGACCGCCGCCTGGAAGCCTTCGCTGATGGTCATGTGCTTCATCGGCGGCCCTGGCTGGCGATGGCGAGGAACGAGGCGAGGAAGTAGCTGTGGTGCCAGCCGCCTTCGCCGTCGGCGAAAGCTGTCAGCCCCAGCGTGCTGTCGCTGCGCACGCGGACCACCAGGCGCCGGCCCGTGTCGAGCTCGACCCAGGCCGCGCCGCCGCGCAGGGCCATGACCCGCTTGTTCTGGCACAGGACCGCGCGGATCGCGTCCTCGGGCCGGCCAGCGACGCAGGCGTCATGGAAGTCCGCAAGAAAGTCGCGGTGCGGCAGCTCGGGCAGCTGGCGCCAGCTGTCGCCTGGCGCGATGCCGACCAGGGCGTCGGCGAGCCCGCTCGCCAACGCGTCCAGCGGGGTGCCGGCGCGCGACTGCAGCCAGGTGACGGCCTGGTCGGCGCGCCGCAGTACCGGATCGAGCTCGTGGATCTGGGTCATGACCGCCCGCATCTGCGGGCTGGCGTCGCTCTCCCTGAGCAACCAGGCGCGGAACAGCTCCAGGTCGTTCTCGCCGCGCGCGTCGAGGTAAGTGGTGGCCAGCGCAAACAGCTCGCCCTGCAGCGCGCAGTTCTTTTGCCGCGCCAGTAGCGCTTCGACCGCGGCTGCGCGCAGCGCCGGGTCGCGCAACATGGCGTCGAAGGCCGGCGCCAGCCTGGCGATGTCCGCCTTGGCGGCTTCGTCGCGCATTGCCAGCAAGGACAGGGCGTTCCAGTTGTCGTCCCCGAAGCTGGCGACGATCAGTCCCAGCAAGGCCTTGCCGGCGGCGGTCGGCCGGCGCCGGTGGCCCTCGATCAGGCCGACGCTTTCGAGCGCCGTCGAGTACAGGCCCCATAGGCCGTAGCTGGCCTGGTCGGCCAGCAGCTGGGCGTCTTCGCCCTTGCCGAGGCGGACGCTCGCGGCCGCGAAATTGCTGCGCGCGCGGCTCACGCCCAGCAGGCCGTTGTTGACCTCGCGCTGCGCCAGCCGCAGGTAGGCGCCCATCTGCTCGCAGCGGAGGTAGCGCTCCTGCACGTCGGCCTCCCTGGCCGGGAGATTGGCGAACTCGCAGCACAGCAGGGCGACGATGAAGTTATCCAGGCTGCCGGTGACGGTCGTCAGGTTGCCGACGATCTTGCGGCCCATATGGCTCCAGACAGCCTCGGCGCCAAGTGGATCGCGCGACCCCTTGGGACGGGCGCGTTCGTCAAAGGCGGAAAAAATGGTGAGCATGACAACGATGGTGGCTGGGGCCGGGAGACTTGGATGGCGAGGAGGGTGCGAACCGATACTGGAATTTCCAATAAGAAATGAAACTGTAGCACGTTGCAGTTCTTTTTGGGCAATTCGCGAGGCGGATCAGCCGCGGCCGATGAGGGAGGCGACGAGGTTGCCGTGGCCGACGTTGCGCAGCCGTTCGTCCTGGGTGATGTTCGAGCGCGGGTCGTAATAGGCAACGATGCGCAATCGTTCGTCGCGGCCGGTCTGGCGGCCGTCGGGGGCGGTGTCGATATAGCCGATGATGCGCTGGCGCGCATCCTTGAGGATCTGGCGGGACATGGGCGGTTTTCCTGTGGTTCGAAAACCCACAGTGTGCATGTCGATGCGACAGATTGCGTCGCGTAGCGGGATTGCCTGCACGGCGGCGCCCTGTCGACGGCCGCCGTCGGTCGTCACGTGGAGCGGGTCAGGACACCTTGCGCGGCGGCGCGGCGTCGGTCACCATCTCCATGACCGAATTACGCTTGTCCAGCAAGTGCAGCGACAGGATCGCCGCCAGGCGCTTGCCGTCGCGGGCCTCGAGCGCCTCTATCATCTGGCGGTGTTCTTCGATGGCCTGGTCCCATTTTTCGGGGACGATATTGGACTTGAGCCGCAGCGACTGCAGCCGCCGGTTCATGTTCAGGTAAGTATGGTGGAGGACGGAGTTGCGGGCGGCCTCGGAGATCTTGTTGTGGATCGCCTGGTTGCGGCTGTAGTAGCCGGGCAGGTCGCCCTGTTCGCGGCAGGCCAGCATCGCGTCGTGCAGCGCCCGGATCTCGGCGACTTCCTCGGGCGTGATCCGTTCGCACGCGTGTTCGCCCGCGAGGGCTTCGAGGCCGCTGACGAACTCGAAGGTTTCCCATACTTCTTGCTGCGACATCTTGTAGACCGAGGCGCCGCGATTCGGCGAGATCTCGATCAGGCCTTCGGCGGCGAGCGCTTTCAAGGCTTCGCGCAGGGGCGTGCGCGAAATGCCCATGGTTTCGCACAATTCGCGCTCGTTGAGTTTCATTCCGGGCGGGAACACGGACTCGACGATCATCCGGCGCAGGTGGGAAACCACCGTGTCGTGCAGGTGCTGCCGGGCCAGCTTTGGAAGAGCGGGCGCCGCAGCGCCGCGCTCCAAAGCTGGATCAACTTTCGAGTCTTGCATCAATGTCCCCGCTTCCACAATTTTGGAGGAATTCTATCATTTGGCCGTATTTGCATTGCTGAAAGCAGACTTAACTTATCGAAAATAATGACCTGTCATGCATAAGCCGTAGCTGCAGTATGTTCCATTTCTGCAACAAATCTGGGGACGTGACCAGGGCCGGCATCTGCTGCCCCTCGATTTGACCAAGTATTAAATGCGGCGCCCGTGACGCGCGCCCGGCAGATCCGGACTCTGGCACGCTGACGTTTTTTTCTTCGGTGCCAGTGCGCGAAAGCCCCCCATTTTCCAGCAGCAACAAATGGGAGGGCGATGCAATGGACCCAGTCAAATCAGGGTGTCCCGTCCCGCTGGTCTGATAGATCAGAAGATTCTAAAGGTTCTGAAATCTCGAAATCGCAATTCTAGCAGCTGGTATGGATTTGTGCGCCTTAACTATTGGTAACAATCGAATTGTTGCCGTGGGTGGCCTGGCGGGCCCGGAACGCCGCCAGGATCGTGGGGTGCTCTAAAAATTTCTCTACAGAAATTACCCGTCTCGGGTAGGGGGGATTGGCATACCACCCTGGTTGTTGGTACTATGTATCTTGCATTTTGCATACAAAATACATTCTTCACATTGAGAGAGAGACTTCATGTCCGACGATCAGCAATCCCCATCGCGGCGGCGCCTCATCAAGAGCCTGGTGTTCGTGCCCATGGGCGCGGGCGCGGCGGCAGCCATCCACCAGGGTCTGCCCAACGCCAATGCCACCGCCACCGCCCCCGCGGAAGGCAAGCCGAATCCCTACACGCCCAAGTTCTTCAACGCGAAGGAATGGAAATTCGTGATCGCCGCGGTCGATCGCCTGATTCCGCATGACGAGCACGGCCCCGGCGCCGTCGAGCTGGGCGTGCCCGAGTTCATCGATCGTCACATGCAGTCGCCGTATGCGTCCGGCAGCATCTGGTATATGCAGGGTCCGTTCCTGGAAGCGACTTCCGAATTCGGCTACCAGGGCAAGCTGGCGCTGAAGGACATCATCCGCGTCGGCATCGCCAACGTCGATGCCCATTGCGTCAAGACCTATTCGGGCAAGGCCTTCGCCGACCTCGACGTGCGCATGCAGGAAGCGGTCCTCAAGGACCTCGAAGGCGGCAAGATCAAGCTCGCCGACATCTCGTCGAAGACCTTCTTCGCCGACTTCCTGTCCGAAACGCGCGCCGGCTACTTCTCCGATCCTAGCCACGGTGGCAACAAGGACATGGGCGCCTGGAAGATGATCGGTTACCCCGGCATGCGGGGCGACTACCTGGAGTGGGTGAAGATTCGCGACAAACCGTATCCGCTGGGACCGGTGGACCTGGCTGGACGGAGGGGATAAGAGAATATGGCAATCGTAAAAGAGAAAAAAGACGTCGTCATCGTCGGCGCCGGCTGGGTCGGCGCCATCATGGCCAAGGAACTGACCGACGCGGGCATGAATGTGCTCATCCTGGAGCGCGGCCCTGACCGCGACACGCAGACCGACTTCGCGTATCCGCGCGTGATCGACGAACTCGAAGGCTCGGTGCACCGCAAATACCTGCAGTCGCTGGCGCAAGAAACCGTGACCATCCGCCACAACCTCTCCACCGTGGCCGTGCCGAAGCGCCGCATGGGCTCGTTCAAGCCGGGTACCGGCGTGGGCGGTGCGGGTTCGCACTGGTCGGGCGTGCACTTCCGCGCGCTGCCGGAAGACTTCAACCTGCGCAGCACGATGGAGCAGCGCTACGGCAAGAAGATCATGCCAGCCGGCATGTCGATCCAGGATTTCCCGGTCACCTTCGAAGAGCTGGAGCCACATTTCGACCACTTCGAATACGTGTGCGGCACCTCGGGCAAGGCCGGCGTCATCAACGGCAAGGTCGTCGAAGGCGGCAATCCGTTCGAAGGTTCGCGTTCGCGCGAATACCCGCTGGGACCGAACCCTGACTACCTGGGCGGCGAGATGTTCTACAAGGCGGCGCGCGAGATGGGTTACCACCCGTTCCCGATCCCGGCCTCGAACACCTCGGCCAGCTATGTCAACCCATATGGCTGCCAGATGGGCCCTTGCAACTTCTGCGGCTTCTGCTCGGACTACGGTTGCCTGAACTATTCGAAGGCCAGCCCGAACATCAACATCTTCCCGGTGCTGCGCGGCCGCAAGAATTTCGAAATGCGCACGCTGGCCCAGGTGCTGAAGGTGAACCTGACGGCCGACGGCAAGATGGCCACCGGCGTGAACTACCTCGACGCGGGCGGCCAGGAATGCGAACAGCCGGCGGACATCGTGATCCTGGGCGCGTTCTCGC
>Ga0265780_10003213_pt1 | contig 21646 bp, 16 predicted proteins | sample P1T30metagenome_FD_192432 | JGI IMG/M metagenome (GOLD analysis project Ga0265780, IMG submission 192432) | Plant litter microbial communities from East Loma Ridge, Irvine, California - P1 T30 | ecosystem: Environmental > Terrestrial > Plant litter > Unclassified | place: USA: California...
TTGCAAGAAATGTTTTACCTAGATTCAACGAACGGCTGATTATAGCCGATGGGACTGACGTGATATTAACTCCTGCGCCGGAAACGGCGGATTTACATTTTGACCCTGACTTTGACGATGAACTGGAAGCCGGGTTCGCCCCTGCGCCCGGCATCGACCTGTCGCCGATCACCCTGGCGCTGGGCGAAGAGCATTGCGGCCAGCGCCTGGACAAGGTAGTGGCCGGCCTGGTGCCCCAGTTCTCGCGTAGCCGCCTCCAGCAATGGTTTGAAAGCGGCCACATCACGGTTGATGGAAAACCGGCGCGCGGCAAGGACACCGCCTACGGCGACGAGGCCATCGTGGTCGAACCGCAGGCGGCGCCCGAAGACACCGCCTTCACGCCAGAGGCGATGGCGCTGAACATCGTCCACGAGGACGACGAGATCATCGTCATCAACAAGCCGGCCGGCCTGGTCGTGCACCCGGGTTCGGGCAACTGGACCGGCACGCTGCTCAACGGCCTGCTGCACCATTGCCCGCAGCTGGTCGGCGTGCCGCGCGCCGGCATCGTGCACCGCCTCGACAAGGACACCAGCGGCCTGATGGTGGTCGGCAAGACCCTGGCCGCCCAGACCGACCTCGTGCGCCAGCTGCAGGCGCGCACCGTCAAGCGCGAGTACTTCGCGCTGGTGTGGGGCACGCCACGCCTGTCCGGCACGATCGACAGCCCGATGGGGCGCGACGCCAAGGACCGGGTCAAGATGGCGGTCTCGAACAGCCCGTTCGCCAAGCCGGCGATTACCCACTACGAGCGCGTGGTGGTGGGCGAGCTCGATCGCCGTCCGGTGTCGCTGGTGCGCTGCCGCCTGGAGACGGGCCGCACCCACCAGATCCGCGTGCACATGCAGTCGCTCGGTTTCGCGCTGGTGGGCGACGCCACGTATGGAAAGCGTCACCTGACGCCGGTCTTCCACCGCCAGGCGCTGCAGGCGCGCCGGCTCGGCCTGGTCCATCCGGGGACGGGCGAACAGTGCGAATGGACGGTGCCGCTGGCCGACGACTTCGCCGAACTGATCGCCAGGGCCGGCATCGAAGAGCCGCAGGACGGCGAATTCGGTGACGGCGTCGACGACCAGGCCGAGGACGACAACGGCGTCGTCACCTACCGCGTATGAGCGGCCGCGCCCTGGACCATGCCGACCTGGTCTGGCCCGACTGGCCCGACCTCCCGGCGACCGTCGGCGCGCTGGCCACCAGCCGCGACGGCGGCGTCAGCACCGGCGCCTACGATGACGGCAAGGGCGGCGGCGGCCTGAATCTCGGGCTGCACGTGGGCGACGACCCGGCCGCGGTGCGCGCCAACCGCGAGCGGCTGCAAGCCTGGCTGCCAGGCCGTCCGGCCTGGATCGCCCAGGTGCATGGCGCCGCCGTGGTCGACGCGGCCTCGGTTGGACCGGGCCAGCCGGTGCGCAGCGCCGATGCGAGCATCGCGTGCGCGCCGCAGACCGTCTGCGCCATCCTGACCGCCGACTGCCTGCCGGTGCTGTTCTCCAGCCTCGACGGCAAGGTAGTGGGCGCGGCCCACGCCGGCTGGCGCGGGCTGGCGGGCGGCGTGCTGGGCGAAACCGTGAAGGCGATGCGTGCGCAGGGTGCGCAAGAGATCACGGCCTGGATGGGGCCGGCGATTGGCGCGCAGGCCTTCGAGGTGGGGGTGGACGTGATGGATGCTTTCCTGGACGCGTGTCCGGGCGGGGAGACGCGCGCCTGTTTCACCGATGTTCCGGGAAGGCCCGGTAAATACCTTGCCGATATGTTTACGCTGGCGCGGCGGATGCTGGCGCTGGACGGCGTCGCGCGCGTCCATGGCGGTGGCGCCTGCACGGCCACGGCGGCCGAGCGCTACTATTCCTATCGCCGCGACGGCGTGACTGGCCGCCAGGCCAGCCTGATCTGGATCAAGTGATCAATGGCCAGGCGCGCGCGATACTAGTCGCCACCGCCGCCACCGCCGCCACCGCCGCCGTCACCGCCGCCATCACTGCTTCCATGGCCGCCCCCATGGCCGCCCCCATGACTGCCGCCGACATCACCGCCGCCATCGAAGCCGCCGCCTGAATCGGCGGTGCCGGCGCCCGCCGTCCCGCGCCCCGCGTAACGGGTTCGGCGAGCACGGCGGCGTCTCGCGCCTGTCAGGTAGAAAAGAATGGATAATGGCACGGCACAATAGAAAAAGAACGTCATGATGCCGCCGATCACGGTCGGCTCGGTCACCGCCATCAGCATCACAACATAGATCCAAGCAATGGCAACGATCCACATGATTTGTTTCCCGGTAGAAGAGACGCAATTCTAACAACGGATGCTTACATGAACATGCCTGACCCACAAGCTTTTGCAGCAACCTGGATGTCCCAGTTCACCGATCCTTCGGCCTGGCAAGGATGGATGCAGATGGTGCCAATGAGCCCGCCGCCGGCCGCCGCCAATCCGCTCGCTGGCGTGTTGAAGGAGTTTGGCGTGGGCATCGACCAGGGCCGCCTCGAATCGATCCGCAACGCCTACCTCGGCAAGGGCGCCCAGCTCTGGCAGGAGTTTATGTCCGGCAAAGTGCCCGAACTGCATGACAAGCGCTTTTCCGCGTCCGAATGGACGGCGAATCCCTTGTCGGCCTTCTCGGCGGCGTCCTATCTGCTGAACGCCGAGTTCATGCTGGCGCTGGCCGATTCGGTTGACACAGGTCCGCGCGAGCGCCAGAAGATCCGCTTCGCGGTGCAGCAGATGGTCGATGCCATGTCGCCCGCCAATTTCTTCGCGACGAATCCGGAAGCGCAGAAGAAAATGATCGATACCAAGGGCGAGAGCCTGACCAAGGGCATGGCGAATATGTTCGCCGACCTGCAGAAGGGCCGCATTTCGCAATCCGATGAGGCGGCCTTCGAAGTGGGCCGCAATGTCGGCAACACGCCGGGCCAGGTGGTCTACGAGAACGCGCTGTTCCAGCTGATCCAGTACACCCCGACCACAGCGACGGTGCGCAGCGTCCCGCTGTTGATGATCCCGCCGTGCATCAACAAGTTCTACATTCTCGACCTGCAGCCTGAGAACTCGCTGGTGCGTTATGCGGTCGAGCAGGGCAATACGGTGTTCATGGTGTCGTGGCGTAATCCAGACCGCAGCCAGGCCAACCTGACCTGGGACGATTACGTCGAACAGGGCGCGATCCAGGCGCTCGACGTCGTGGCCGGCATCACGGGGCAAGAAAAGGCGCACGTATTCGGCTTCTGCGTCGGCGGCACGATCGCCGCGACCGCGCTGGCGGTGCTGGCCGCGCGCGGCCGCAAGCCGGCGGCCAGCCTGTCGCTGCTGACCACGCTGCTTGATTTTTCGGATACCGGCGTGCTCGAAGTCTTCGTCGACGAAGCCCAGGTCGCACTGCGCGAGCAGACCCTGGGCGGCGGCGGCCTGATGGCGGGGCGCGACCTGGCCACCACCTTCTCGGCGCTGCGCCCGAACGACCTGGTATGGAACTACGTCCAGCAGAACTACCTCAAGGGCAAGGAGCCGCCGGCCTTCGACCTGCTGTACTGGAACGCCGACAGCACCAATCTGCCGGGGCCGATGTTCTGCTGGTACCTGCGCAACACCTACCTCGAGAACAAGCTCAGAACGCCGGGCGCGCTCAGCGTGTGCGGCGTGCCGGTCGACCTGGGCACGATCGATGCGCCGGTATTCGTCTACGGTTCGAAGGAAGACCATATCGTGCCTTGGCAGGCGGCGTTCGCCTCGATGGACTTGCTCAACCCCAAGAACCCCAAGGCCAACCGCTTCGTGCTGGGGGCCTCGGGCCATATCGCCGGCGTGATCAATCCGGCCTCGAAGAACAAGCGCAGCTACTGGGTCAACGACAAGGGCGGCAAGTCGCGTCCAAAGGACGCCGCCGCCTGGATGGACGGCGCGGCCGAGAACAAGGGCAGCTGGTGGCCGGAATGGGCCAGGTTCCTGGCGCAGAACGGCGGGGCCGACGTGCCGGCGCCGGCGGCGCCGGGCAACGCCCAGTACGCCGTGCTGGAGCCGGCGCCGGGGCGGTATGTGAAGGCGCGCGCCGATTGACGCGTGCGCGCCGCACGAGCATGCGTTTTATTGACAAAAAGGTTAGGGTAATGACCAAACTGGTAATTGCTGCACCTGCATCAATTGCATGGTAAGGTATCTGGTGTCCATCATTTGCCACCCCGGATGGGCAGGAGACGAACCGGCCCGCCGGTGCATATAATCATAAGTACGAGGCTCACGAAGCCCCGACGCAACCTATGGAACGAGAGAGATGAGCAGTGTGAAGAAAAGTACGGAACGCCTGATCAAGAAATATCCGAACCGTCGCCTGTACGATACCCAGACCAGTTCATACATTACTCTTTCCGATGTCAAGCAGCTCGTGCTCGAGGCCGACGAGTTCACGGTCGTCGACGCCAAGAGCAATGAGGACCTGACCCGCAGCATCCTGCTGCAGATCATCCTGGAAGAAGAAGCGAATGGCGTGCCGATGTTCTCGAGCTCGGTGCTGTCCCAAATCATCCGCTACTACGGCCATGCGATGCAGGGCATGATGGGTTCCTACCTCGAAAAGAACGTCCAGGCCTTCACCGATATCCAGAACAAGTTCACCAGCAACGCCGCCGGCGCGCTGGAGGGCAAGCCGTTCAGTCCCGAGATGTGGACCCAGTTCATGAATGTCCAGGGCCCGATGATGCAGGGCATGATGAACAACTACATCGACCAGAGCAAGAACCTGTTCCTGCAGATGCAAGAGCAGATGCAAAGCCAGAGCAAGAGCCTGTTCGGCGCGTTCCCGTTCCCGGGCATGACGCCGCCGACGGACAAGAAGTAAGCATTCGGCGGCTAAGCCGCTGGATTAACAGCAAAATCGATACTATTTCTCGGCAACAATAAGTAGAATAGAGGCGGTTACGACTTCTTCGATGGCGGGCCGGATTGGGTCGCCTCGGAACGACCATGCCTTCTGATGATATCGAACCGGTCCTGGCGACTGACACCCGCAGTGCACCGACTGCGGGCGCGGTAGCGCGACCTGCCGTTGCGCCGCGATGCATCTCCATCGACCTCGAAGTCGGCGTCAAGGACGAGACGATCCACGCTTTTGCCGGCGTACGCGGGGATGACGATGCCGCCTACGTGTTCCGGCGGGGCGACCTGCTGGCCGGGCTCGCGGAGCTCGACGAATTCTCGCGCGCGGCCAGATTCGTACTCGGCCATAACTTTATCGGCTTCGACCGTGCCCACCTGAGCGCCGCGAAGCCGGACTTGCAACTGCTGCAGTTGCCGATCGTGGACACGCTGTGTCTCAATCCGCTGGCGTTCCCGCGTAATCCCTATCACCATCTGGTCAAGCACTACCAGGACGGCAAGCTTCAGCGCGGCCAGCTGAACGATCCGGAACTCGATGCGCGCCTGACGCTGCAGGTATTCCGCGACCAGCTGGAAGCGCTGCAGGAAATGGCGCGCACGGACCCGGACCTGCTCGCCGCCTGGCATTGGCTCACCACGACCGACACCACTGTGTCGGGCCTGAACTCCTTCTTCACGACGATCCGGCGCCAACCGCGACCGACCGACAGCGAGGCTGTCCAGGCCATTGCGCGCTATATCGACGGGAAAGGATGCGCCGTGCATGCTCGCGCCTGTATCCAGGATGCACGTGCACAGGCCTGGCCTCTGGCCTATGCGATGGCCTGGCTGTCAGTCTCGGGTGGAAGCTCCGTCATGCCGCCCTGGGTACGGCGTCAGTACCCGCGTGCCGGCCAGATCGTACGCCAGCTGCGCGACATGCGCTGCGGCGATCCGGCCTGCGCCTGGTGTGCCGAGCGCCACGATGCATGCAAGGAGCTCAAGCGCTGGTTCGGCTTTGACGCCTTTCGACCGCAGCCCGAGGACGAGTATGGCCGCCCGCTGCAACAGACCATCGTGGAAGCGGCGATGGCCGGCCGCCATGTGCTCGGCATCCTGCCGACCGGTACCGGTAAGTCGCTGTGCTACCAGATTCCGGCGTTGTCGCGTTATGACAAGACTGGCGCGTTGACGGTGGTGATCTCGCCGCTGGTCGCGCTGATGGCGGACCAGGTGACGGGGATGGAAGCGCGCGGCATTCATGCGAGCGCTGCCATCAACGGGCTGTTGTCGCTGCCGGAACGGGCCGAGATCCTCGACCGGATCCGCCTGGGCGACGTCGGCATCCTGATCATCGCGCCCGAGCAGCTGCGCAGCAAGGCTGTGCGCAAGGTGCTGGCGCAGCGCGAGATCGGCATGTGGGTGCTCGACGAGGCGCACTGCATTTCCAAATGGGGCCAGGACTTCCGGCCCGACTACCGCTATGTCGGTCGGTTCATCCGCGAGACGTCGGCGAATGGCGAACTGGCGCCGATCCTGTGCCTGACCGCGACCGCCAAGCCGGAAGTGGTGCAGGACATGGTGAGCCACTTCCGCGACCGGGTCGGTATCGAGCTGCAGGTGCTCAACGGTGGCGCAAAGCGCGACAACCTCGCGTTCGACTTCCTGCCGATCATGCCTGCCGAGAAGTTCGCGCGCGTGCACGATCTGCTGCGCCAAGAGCTGCCCGAGGGTGCGCCGGGCGGGGCGATCGTGTACTGCGCCTCGCGCAAACAGACAGAGGAGGTTGCCGAATACCTGGAAGCGAAAGGGGTTGCAGCCGGCTACTTTCACGCGGGACTGCCGTCCGAGACCAAAAAATCGACCCAGCAGCGCTTCATCGCGGGTGAATTGCAGGTAATCGCCGCTACCAACGCCTTTGGCATGGGCATCGACAAGCCGGATGTGCGCCTGGTGATCCACGCCGACATGCCGGGTTCGCTCGAGAACTACCTGCAGGAGGCTGGCCGCGCGGGCCGTGACCGCGCGCACGCACGCTGCGTGCTGCTGTATTCGCCGCCCGACGTCGAGCGCCAGTTCGGCATGTCGGCGCGCTCGCGCCTGAGCCAGCGCGAGATTCAGTCGGTGCTGCGCGCACTGCGCACGCTCGAACGCAAGAAAAAGGGGATCACCGATGTTGACGGAGAAGTGATCGCCACCCCTGCCGAGATCCTGGCCGAAGACAGCGACGGCGTGTTCGAACGCGATTCGGCCACCGACGATACCCGCGTGCGCACCGCAGTATCATGGCTGGAAGAAGCGGGATTGCTCACGCGCGAAGAAAACCATGTGCAGGTGTTTCCATCTTCGCTGATGGTCAATTCGATCGAGGCGGCGCGCGCGAAGCTGGCTGCCGTAACGATGTTCGACCAGGTTCGCCGCCAGATGCTTGCGCTGGTGCAGGCGATGCTGGGCGCCGATGCCGACCAGGGCATCTCCACCGACGAGTTGATGGGCATTTCGGGCCTGAGTTCGGACAAGCTGCGCGCCGCCCTGTATGAACTGGAGCGCCTCGGCATTGCCAGCAACGACACGGCGTTGACGGCGTTCGCGCACGCGGGCGTCGTCAACAGTTCCCTGAAGCGGCTGGACGATGCAATCGCACTCGAAGTGGCCTTGATCGCGACGCTGCGAGAGGCCGCGCCCGACCTGGGCCGCGATGAATCGTCGGTGCTGCACCTGCGCCACGCGACCCAGGCGCTCAAGGACGCCGGGTACCCGGGCGCCTTGCCCGAGAAGATCGTGCGTCTCCTGGGCAGCCTGGCGCAGGATGGACGCAGCGAGGACGGCGGCACTGGCAGCATCCGTCTGCGCCGCCTCGATGCCGAGAGCATCCAGGTGACCCTGCAGCGCGACTGGGCCAATCTGGAGGAGATCGCGGGCCGCCGGCGCCAAGGCGCGATGCTGGCGCTGCATCACTTTCTGGCTGTCCTGCCGCAGGGCGTCCGAGGCACCGACCTGCTGGCCGAAACAAGCCTGGGCAAGCTGCATGGCGCGCTCAAGGAAGACGTGGTGCTGATGTCGGTGACGCGCGATTCCGGCAAGCTCCTCGACCGCGCCTTGCTGTGGCTGCACGAGCAGGAAATCATCCGGCTGAACAAGGGGCTGGCGGTGTTCCGTCCCGCGATGACGATCCGGCTTTCGGATGAGAAGCGCGCGTTCATGAAGGCCGACTTCATGCCGCTCAAGATGCATTACGACGAGCAGGTGGTGCAGATCCACGTGATGGCTGAATATGTCCGGCGTGGCCTGCAGGCGGTGGCCGACGCGCTGCGTCTTGTGATCGACTACTTCAGGCTGGAGCGCGACGAGTTCCTGCGCATCTGGCTCCCGGTGACGCAGAAGGAGCTGGAGCGTCAGACCACGCCCGCGTCGTGGAACGCCATCGTCGAGAGCCTGAATAATCCGCACCAGCAGAAGATCGTGGCCGACGACCGTGAGCAGACTAATGTGCTGGTGCTGGCCGGTCCCGGTTCCGGCAAGACGCGGGTGCTGGTGCATCGGATCGCCTACCTCGTGCGAGTGCGGCGCGAAAACCCGCGTGGCATCCTGGCGCTGGCCTACAATCGCCACGCTGCGGTCGAGATCCGGCGTCGCCTGCAGGCGTTGATCGGCGACGATGCGCGCGGCGTCATGGTGATGACCTGCCACGCCTTCGCCATGCGCCTGACCGGCACCACCTTCCGCAAGAGCGCGGTGAAGGACGATCTCGTGTTCAAGGACGTGATGCGCGACGCGGTGCGGTTGCTGCAAGGCGATGGCAGCGCGCCGGAAGAAGCCGACGAGCAGCGCGACCGGCTGCTGGGCGGCTTTCGCTGGGTGCTGGTGGACGAGTACCAGGACATTGGCCCGGAGCAGTACGCGCTCATCTCTGCGATCGCCGGCCGTGGGCGCCCGCAGGACGATGGCCGGCCAACCCTGTTCGCGGTCGGCGACGACGACCAGAACATCTATGCCTTCGACGGCGCGAGCGTGGAATTCATTCGCGCATTCGAGACCGACTACCAGGCAAAAGCCGGCTTTTTGGTCGAGAACTATCGCTCGACGCGCCATATCGTCGATGCCGCCAACCGCGTGATTGCGCCGGCCGCCTCGCGCATGAAGACCGAGTATCCGATCCGGATCGACAAGGCGCGACTGCGCATGCCCGGTGGCGGGGCCTGGCAAGCCGTGGATGCGGTCGGCCAGGGCAGGGTACAGGTGCTGCAGGTCGGCGGCAGTCACCTGGCGCAGGCGGCATCGGTCATGCATGAGTTGCGGCGCATGGCGACGCTCGACAAGGACTGGGACTGGGCCCGCACTGCCGTCATTGGCCGCGACTGGAAGTCGCTCGCACCGGTGCGGGCCTGGTGCGAGCTGCACGGCGTCCCGGTACAAATGGCGGACGAGGAAGCGGCGCATTGCTGGCAGCTGCGCGAGACGCGCCAGTTGCTGACCGTGCTGCGCAGGCAGGACGTCGACCTGACCACCGCCGCGGCGTTGCGCGACCTGGTCGGGGCGCATGGCGCCGGTCCATGGTGGAGCGTACTGGGCGAAGCGGTGGACCAGTATGGCCTGGAGACCGTCGGCGCCGAGCTGCCGCGCGAGCATTTCATCGAATGGCTGGCCGACTGGGGGCGCGAGTTCCGGCGGCGCCAGACCGGCTTGCTGTTGTTGACCGCGCACCGTGCCAAGGGGCTGGAATTCGACCATGTGGCGGTGCTGGACGGCAGCTGGCAGCGGACCGGGCCCGGCGAGGATGCGGATGCTTCCTGTCGCCTGTATTATGTGGCAATGACGCGGGCGCGCCACACCCTGCTGCTGTCCGATATGAATACTGGTAATCCATATCTTGCACGCTTGGGCGACGCGGAGGGTGTGGTGCGGCGGAGTGTGCCGGCACCGCATCTGCCTGAACAACTGGGGCGCTCTTACATACGGTTGACGCAGGGCGAGGTCGATCTCGGGTTTTCCGGGCGCCGCCAATTGTCGGATCCGCTCCACGCTGCGCTCGCGGCCCTGACGGCGGGCTCCAGGCTGGCGCTGCGCCAGGATGGTCAGCGCTGGGAGTTGACTGACGAGCGGGGGCGGGTGGTTGGCCGCCTGGCGCGTTCCTGTACACCGCCGGCCGGGATGCGTTGCGTGGGAGCGCATGTGCATGCGGTCATGGTCCGGCGCAAGAAGGATACTGATCCTGCGTGGCAGAATAACCTGCGCTGCGAGGAGTGGGAGGTGATCCTGCCGGAGTTGGTCTTCGAACCCGAGCCCGCTGTATCGCAACCCGGCAACAATGGCACCGCCGGGATGTCACGCAAGTCGGGTTCAGGTACAATCGCGGATTGCCCCATCCATTTGTCGTCCGCCCATGCCCGAACTCCGTCGTAATCCTTCCGCCAATTCCAGCAACGGCGCCGGCAGCATTGCCGCCGCCGCGAAAGCGCCATCCGTGATCATTCCGTCGCCCACGCCGGGCGTGATCGCGCCGAAGGTCGGCTTCGTCTCGCTCGGTTGCCCGAAGGCGCTGGTCGATTCCGAGCAGATCCTGACCCAGCTGCGCGCCGAAGGCTACCAGACCGCCAAGTCGTACGACGGCGCCGACCTCGTGATCGTCAATACCTGCGGCTTCATCGACGCCGCGGTCCAGGAGTCGCTCGACGCGATCGGCGAGGCCCTGGCCGAGAACGGCAAGGTCATCGTCACCGGCTGCCTGGGCGCCAAGAAAGACGCCGCGGGCGACGACATCATCACCAAGGTGCACCCGAAGGTGCTGGCCGTGACCGGTCCGCACGCCGTGGCCGAGGTGATGGAATCGGTCCACCTGCACCTGCCGAAGCCGCACGATCCCTTCGTCGACCTGGTGCCGGACCATGGCGTCAAGCTGACCCCGAAGCACTATGCGTACCTGAAGATTTCCGAAGGCTGCAACCACCGCTGCAGCTTCTGCATCATCCCGTCGATGCGCGGCGACCTGGTATCGCGCCGCATCGACGAGGTGCTGATCGAGGCCGAGAACCTGTTCAAGGCCGGCGTCAAGGAATTGCTGGTGATCTCGCAAGATACCAGCGCCTACGGCGTGGACGTCAAGTTCCGCACCGGCTTCTGGAACGGTCGTCCGATCAAGACCCACATGACGCAGCTGGTCGAAGCGCTCGGCCAGCTCGCGCGCCAGTACGACGCCTGGGTGCGCCTGCACTACGTCTATCCGTATCCGCACGTCGACCAGGCGATCCCGTTCATGGGCGACGGCCATGTGCTGCCTTACCTCGACATTCCGATGCAGCACGCGCATCCGGACGTCCTGAAGCGCATGAAGCGCCCGGCCAGCGGCGAGAAGAACCTCGAGCGCATCCTCAACTGGCGCCGCATGAATCCCGACCTGACCATCCGCTCGACCTTCATCGCCGGCTTCCCGGGCGAGACCGAGGCCGAGTTCGAATACCTGCTCGACTTCCTCAAGGAAGCGCAGATCGACCGCCTGGGCTGCTTCGCCTACTCGCCGGTCGAAGGCGCGACCGCCAACGAGCTGGCCAATCCGGTGCCGGAACAGGTGCGCGAGGAACGCCGCGCGCGCGTCATGCTGCTGCAGGAAGAGATCTCGGCCAAGCGCCTGCAGGCGAAGGTCGGCAAGACCGTGCGCGTGCTGATCGACGAAGTCGGCCCGCGCGAAGCGATCGGTCGCTCGGCCGCCGATGCGCCGGAAATCGACGGCGTGGTGCATATCAAGCGGCCACTGGTGCCGGGCAAGACTAGGCTGGCGGTCGGCCAGTTCGCCGACGTGGTCATCACCAAGGCTGACGCCCACGACCTGTGGGCCAATCCGGTCTGACCGATCCCCACCACGCGCGGCGCCGTCCATGAACAAGAAGTCGATCCAGACCACCCTGATCCATAGCGACTACGTCGCGCCGCCGGGCTTCGACGCCTTCCCGCCCGGCATCCACCGCGCATCGACGGTGCTGTTCCCGAATACCGCCGCGATGCGCTCGACCGAGTGGAAGAACAAAGAGGCCTACACCTACGGCCTGCACGGCACGCCGACCACGTTCACCCTCGAAGCCAAGCTGGCAGAGATCGAAGGGGGCGGGCAGTGCCTGCTGACGCCGTCCGGCCTGGCCGCGATCGCCATGGTCGATTTCGCGCTGCTCAAGAGCGGCGACGATGTGCTGCTGCCGGATAACGTCTATCACCCGAATCGCGAACTGGGCCGCTGGCTGACGCAGGACTTCGGCGTGTCGGCGCGCTATTACGACCCGATGATCGGCGCCGGCATCGCGGCGCTGATCCAGCCCAACACCAAACTGCTGTGGACCGAGGCGCCGGGTTCGGTATCGATGGAGGTGCCGGACCTGCCGGCGCTGTGCCAGGCCGCCCATGCGCGCGGCGTGATCGTGGCGCTGGACAATACCTGGTCGGCCGGCCTGGCGCTGCGCGGCTTCGACCATGGCGTCGACATCGTCATGCATGCGCTGACCAAGTACCAGTCGGGCGGCGCCGACTTGCTGATGGGCGCCGTGATCACGCGCGACCAGGCGCTGGCCGAGCGCATCGCGCAGGCGCATATGCGGCTGGGCATGGGCGTGAGCCCGGACGACGCCTATCTCGTGCAGCGCGGCCTGCCCACCATGAAACTGCGGTTCGAGCGTCACGACGCGAGCGCGCGCGTGCTGGCGGCCTGGTTCAAGGCCCGCCCTGAAGTCGCCAGGGTGCTTCATCCGGCGTTCGAGGATTGCCCCGGCCACACGTTCTGGAAGCGCGATTTCAGTGGCGCCGGCGGCTTGTTCTCGGTCGTGTTCGACCAGCGTTACGACGAGGCGCAGGTCGACCGGATGGTCGACGCCCTGACCCTGTTCGGCATCGGCTACAGCTGGGGCGGCCCGAACAGCCTCGTGATGCCGTACCGGATCAAGAGCCTGCGCGACAAATGGGATGCGCCGGGCGTGCTGGTGCGTTTCAATGTCGGCCTGGAAGATCCGGCCGACCTGGCTGCCGACCTCGAGCAGGCCTTCGGGCAGCTGTAACAACAATGGGGGCCGGCTGGCCCCATTGTTTTACACCGGCATCGCGCGGTTGCTGTTCAGGTCCAGGAAACCGCGCACCAGGCGGTAGGCCTTCCAGACCCATACCACGAACCACAGCACATAGGCGACCGGAATGCCGATGATGGTGGCGAACAGCACGGCGCCGACGGCCATCCAGGCCGCATACCACCAGAACGAACGGATCATCCAGGTGTGATGGCTGTACACCATCGTGCCGGCCGTTTCGGGACGCTTGATGTAGTTGACGATGACCGGGATGATCGAGAGCAGCCCGAGCGAAAAGAAGAACGTCAGCGCATGGATGACGTACAGGATGCGCGCCCAATGCTTGCTGTCTTCGATACCGCGTTCCAATACCAGTTCTTGCGACATGCTTGACTCCTTCCAGCGAACAGGGACAACCCCCTTTGTTGCCATTGTAGCAGCCTGCCTGGGCGAGTTCGCAATTCCACGTGCGTCAGGAAACCCGCTCAGCCGATGTGCTGCCGCACCCAGGCCGCCAGCCGTCCGGCGTCCATGGCGCCGGACTGGCGCGCGATTTCGCGTCCGCCACGAAACAGCGCCAGCGTCGGAATGCTGCGGATCGCATGGCGCGCCGCCAGGTCCTGCGCGCGTTCGGTGTCGACCTTCAGCAGTCGCACGCGCGGCTCGAGCGTTTGGGCCGCCTGGGCATAGGCGGGCGCCATCATCTTGCACGGGCCGCACCACGCGGCCCAGAAATCGACCAGCACCGGAATCTCGTTGCGCGCGATGTGGCGCTCGAAACTGGCGCTGTCGACGTCCAGCGGACGGCCGCTGAACATCGCTTGCGAACATTTGCCGCAGGTGGGGGCATCCTGCAGCCGCGTCTGCGGAATGCGGTTGACTGCCTCGCAGTGCGGGCAGACGACGTGGAGCGGGTCGCTCATCGGGGTCTCCTGATAGGTCGATCGCGTTATTGTAAGCGCCGTGGGCTTGGGGCGGCGCCCCAGCCATGCGCCACGCTTGCATAGCTTTTACTAGAATTGTGGAAACGTCACGCTGTCGATTACCAGATGCCAGAGCCAGATACCCGCGCCCGCCTGCTCGTCGGATGCGCCGGCTGGAGCCTGCCCAAGGCTTGCGCCGATGCATTCCCACTCGAGGGCAGTCACCTTGAACGCTATGCCGCGGTGTTCCCGGCGGTGGAGATCAATTCGTCGTTCTACAAGCCGCACAAGCCGGAGACCTACGCGCGTTGGGCCACCAGCGTCCCGGATGGCTTCCGGTTCGCGGTCAAGGTGCCGCGCACCATCACGCATGACGCGCGCCTCGTCGACGTCGACGACCTGCTCGACCGCTTCCAGAGCGAGGCCGGCAGGCTGGGCGACAAGCTGGGCTGCCTGCTGGTCCAGTTGCCGCCGCGCTTCGGGTTCACCGACACGCCGACCCATGCATTCTTCACGCAACTGCGCGCGCGCTTTGCCTGCAGCATCGCCTTCGAGGCGCGCCATCCGAGCTGGTTCTCGGCCCCGGCGACGGCCTTGCTGCGCGAGAGCGGCGTCATCCGCGTGATCGCCGATCCGGCGGCCGGCCAGCCCGGCCCGCACGAACCGACCAGCGAGACGGAGGTCTATGTGCGCCTGCATGGCACGCCGCGCATCTATTATTCGCGCTACCCGGCGCCCGAGATCGCGCGCTGGCGCGCCGAGTTCGATGCGCAGGTCGCGGCCGGCCGGCGCGTGTGGTGCATCTTCGATAACACCGCCGAAGGGGCGTCCGTCCCGAATGCGCTGGAATTGATGCACGGATAGGGTGTGCAAGCATTTTACAGTTGCGCGATACTGGGGGCATCATGGTGACCGCCACTTTTCGTTTCTACCAAGAACTGAGCGAATTCCTGCCGCGCGACCGGCGCGGGCGGACCTTCGCCGCCGAATGCGCGCGGCATGCCAGCGCCAAGCACATGATCGAGGCGCTCGGCGTGCCGCATACCGAGGTCGAGATGGTGCTGGTGAACGGCGAGGAGAGCGGCTTCGAGCGCCAGCTCGAAGATGGCGACCACATCGCCGTGTACGCGCGCTACGAGCTGCTCGAGCTCGGCCCGCATGACGGTGTGGCGCGCGACCTGCTGCGGGAGCGTCCGCGCGACCGGATGCGCTTCGTGGCCGATTCGCACCTGGGCGGGCTCGCGCGGCTGCTGCGCATGGCCGGTTACGACACGCTGTACGACAACCATTACCACGACGACGATGTCGAGGACCTGGCCGGCAACGACGACCGCATCGTGCTGACACGCGACCGCGAATTGCTCAAGCGGCGCGCGATCGTGCACGGGTGCTACATCCATGCGCTCGACCCGCCCGAGCAATTGCGTGAACTGTTCGAACGTCTGGACCTGGCCGATGGCGTGCAGCCATTTTCGCTGTGCCTGCACTGTAATGTGCCGCTGCGGGCCGTCGACAAGGCGAGCGTGCTCGACAGAGTGCCCGACTCGGTGCGCACGTTGCACGACAGTTTCACCACCTGCGACAACTGCCTGCGTGTGTACTGGAAGGGTTCGCACTACAAGCGCATGGCGGCCTTGCTGGAAGCGGTGGCGCAGCGAAAAGAGGGCGCCCTGGACGACTTTGCCGATGTAGAATCGCTCGAGGAAACCGACTCCCATCCGACAGCGTGACGACTTCTGCAGCAGTGCCATCCGTGTCGCCGCCGGCCATTGGCGGCATGCCCCTGCGGGTCGAATGCCCGCCGGGCGCCTGCGTGTGCGCGCGCGAACGGGTGCTGGCCGATCCGCAAGCCGACCGGCGGCCGCTCTTGATCACGCGCCAGCAGGAACTGAAACTCATCGACCGCATCGAACGGGTCGGCAACTTTGCCGACCTGCGGCACGTGCAGGGCCTGATCCGCAAGAATCTCGGCGTAGAGCTGCGCATCGCGCCGGGGCCGAACGAGGTGCGGACCGTGCGCGGGATCCTGATCGTCCTCGACGAGACGCCGGGCCTGTGCAAGAAGGTGCGCCAGTCGATCCCGGCGGCCGTACGCCGCTGCCTGACTGCGCGGCCCGAGATCGCGTGGGCGATTCTCGATGCGCACGACCTGTTTGGCGGCGAATGACCCCCACCGATGCGCTACACGCATTGCCCCTGGGTCTTATACAATCGGTGTTGGAGCGGCGTTTGCCGCCTGTGAACCATTGCGTGCGGTCAGGCCGCGCGCAGCATCCTGGAGAATGCCATGTCGGGCTACAGCATCAATATTGAAGAAAAAACGCTTGCCGGAAATAACTTTCGCGAAGTGCTCTGTACCACTAAACGCAGCCAGCTGGTCATCATGACCTTGCAGCCGGGCGAAGAAATCGGCCTGGAGCACCATGACGGCCACGACCAGTTCATCCGCGTCGAGGCGGGCGAGGGCGTGGCATTGCTCGATGGCGAAGAGCACAAGCTGGAAGACGGCGTCGCCGTCGTGATCCCGGCCGGCACCGAGCACAATGTCATCAATACCTCGAAGAGCGAGCCGATGCGCCTTTACACGCTGTACACGCCGCCTGAGCACCCGGACGGCATCGTCCACGCGACCAAGGCAGAGGCCGACGAGTACGAGCGCCAGCACGGGCACTGATCAACGCACGGACGCGACAAGAAAAAAGCCGGCATCAGCCGGCTTTGTCGTTGTTACCAGCCGTGGTGAGGCCAGCGGGTGCCGATGCTGCCACCCCAGCCGCGGCCGCGGTGGCCGCGCCAGCTGCTGCGGCCAAAGTCGAAACCGAGGCCGATCGAAATCGGCGGATACCAGTAGCGTGGCTGTTCGACATACACCGGCTGCGGCACATACACCGGCTGCTGCTGCACCCAGACCGGCTGCTGCTGCACGATCACGGGTTGCTGGGCATACACCGGTTGCACCGACGTGGTCGAATAGGTCGTCGCCGGCAGCGGCGTGGTGGTGACGGCGCCGCCCTGGCCGGACGAGGCGACGCGCGCCCCGGTGCCGACTGGCACCGGGGTGACGGACACGACACGCCACTGGCTGGGATCGGCCGGTTGCGCATAGGTATAGGTCGGGCCAGGTGCGGCGCAGCCGGCGAGCACGCCGAGCGACCCGATGATGATGATGATATTCTTCATGGCGGTCCTCCTGATCCTGGGAGCATACGAGATTCTTGACCTGGCCGCAGCCGGTCTTACACCCTGTTACACCAGCGCCCGCTCGTGCGTGGCTATCCAGCGCCTACAGCACATCAGCGCAGCAAGCATCAGGCATCAGGCATCAGGCGTCAGGCGTCAGACATCAGCCATCAGGCATCAGGCATCAGCCCGCCCGCCATCCGCGCATCAGCCATCAGCGCATCAGCGCCGCCAGCGAGGGCAGCGGCACCGACGCCGCCAGCGCCTGGTAGCCCGTATCGTTGGGATGCAGCCGGTCGCCGCTGTCGAAGGCGGCGCGCAGGGACTGCGGCGCCGCCGGGTCGCGCAGGGCGACATCGACGTCGGCCAGCAGGTCGAACGCCGCGCCGCTGCGCATCCAGGAATTCACGGCCTGCCGCACCGCCTCGCGCGTCGGCGTGTAATAAACGAAGCCGGCGAAGGGCGGCAAGGTTGTCCCCATGACCCCGATGCCATGCAGGTGCGCGCGTTCGATCAGTTGCAGGTAGCCGGCGATCATTGATTCGGGCCGGATCGGCGCGTTGGCGGGACTGTAGACGATGTCGTTGATCCCGATGAGGACCGCCAGCGCCCTGACGCCCGGCGTGGCCAGCACGTCGCGGTCGAAACGCTCCAGCAGGTCGCGCCCGGCCAGCAGCGCCGTGTCGGTATCGGCCAGCAGGCGGTTGGCGCTGATGCCGCGGTTGATGACGGCAATCTGGCTATTGCCCAGCTCGGCCTGGGTGCGCCGCGCCAGCCAGTCGGTCCAGCGCCGGTTGGCGCCGGAGGTGCTGCCGACGCCGTCGGTGACCGAGTCGCCGGCCGCCACCAGCACCGGCGCGGCGGCGTCGATGTCGACTTCGGTGAGGAAGGGCCAGGAGGCGAAGCTGCGCTGCACCGGCAGTGCGGCGGTGGCGGTATGGTCGCCCGCCGTGGACACGTAGTTGGCCTGGTAGGCGGCGTTGTGGATGGTGGCGGCGCTGGCCGTGCCCGGCAGGTACAGGCTGACGGCGAGGTCGGCGAACTGCGAGACGGTCAGCGCCACCGGATCGGACACGGCCGGGGCCCCGGCCGGGATCACGACGCCGGGCCTGCCGCCGAAACGCAAGGCGCGGTAGCTGCCCGCGGCGAGCGCGGCGCCGGCCAGGCGCAGGCCGATGCTGGCGCCGCCCACCTCGAGCGCGCTGCTGCCCATCTCGTTGGAGAGGCGGATGCGCACCCGGCCGCCGCCGACGCTGGCGCGCACGACCAGGCGCAGCGTCTGGTTGGTGAAGGTTTGCAGCGAGGCGGCCGGGGGCGGGCCGGCCGGGGCGCAGCCCCAGGCCGCGCTCCAGCGCGTGGATGCCTGGGCCTGGGCGGCGCCGCTGAGCGCCAGCGCACCTGCGGCTGCAGGCAGGCCCAGCAGCAAGCGGCGCCGGCTGCGGTCGATGGCAGGCGCGCCGTGGCGTCGACAGGGGAAGGAGGGGGAAGCGCTGGCGGCCGGACGATTCATGGCGGGCTCCTGTGGTGGTCCGCGGCCGCATCGACCGCATCCCCACGATAGTCCACGCGACCCGGCGCACGAATCACGTCACGCGCGCGGTTTGCGCTGCCTCGTCCTGCTTTCCGACGGGCAGATTCGCCATAAAACCTGCCTTCAGGCGAGAATGTTCAGCAGTCCATCGAGACCCGAAAAATTCAGCGCCACATCGGCTTGCTCGCGCACGACCGGCTTGGCGCGAAACGCCACCGACAGGCCGGCAATTCCCATCATCTTGAGATCGTTGGCGCCGTCGCCCATGACGATGGCCTGCGATGGCGCGATGCCGAGGTCCGCGCACACGCGCTCGACGGTGCGCTTCTTTTCCTCGGCGTCGACGACGCCGCCCAGCACGCGCCCGCTCAGCTTGCCATCGACGACTTCGAGCACGTTCGCATGCGTGACATCCAGCGCTAGCCGTCGCTGCAGGCGTTCGGTGAAGAAGGTGAAGCCGCCCGAGACCAGCAGGGTCTTGAAGCCAGCGGCGCGGACCGCCTCGAGCATCGCTTCGCCGCCCATCGAGATGCGCAGGCGCTCGTCGTAGACGCGCTGCAACGCGCCCGCATCGAGACCTTCGAGCAGGGCCACGCGCCGGTTCAGGCTTTCAGAAAAGTCGAGCTCGCCGCGCATCGCCGCTTCGGTGATGGCCGCCACCTGCGGCTTCAGGCCCTGCATGTCGGCGATCTCGTCGATGCACTCGATGGTGATCAGGGTCGAGTCCATGTCCATCGCCACCAGCTTGAAGTCGGCCAGCGTGCGGCCGGCCGCGATGAAGGTGGCGTCGACGCCGGCTTCGAACGCGGCGGCGTCGATCCGGGCCTTGAGCGCCGGGCTGAAGGTGACGGCCTCGGCGCGCAGCGCATGCGCACCCAGCGCGGTGATGGCCTGCGGATCGGCCAGGCGCGCCAGGCGCTCGAGCGTATCGATGGCGGCCTGCGGGCCCTGTAGCACCAGGTTCGTGGTCATGGATTCAAGCGAGCAGTTGTTTGATGGTTTGTTTGACCTGGTTCACGCGCGCCGCCAGGTCGGGCATGCTGGCGGTGATGCGCAGCTTGTCCTGGCCGGCCAGCTTGACCTGGCGGTTCTTCTGGATCAGCGTGATGATCTTGATCGGGTCGATCGGCGGCTTTTCCATGAACTGCAGGCTGGCCGCCTCGCCATGGGCGTCGATCTTGATGATGCCGACGCTCCTGGCGGCGATGCGCAGGCGGTGCGTTTCGACCAGCGCCTTGACGGCGTCCGGCATCTTGCCGAAGCGGTCGATGAGTTCTTCCTGCATGCCGTCGATGCGCTCCTGGCTTTCGCAGTTGGCCAGCCGTTTATAGATCGACAGGCGTTCGTGCACGTCGCCGCAGTAGTCGCTCGGCAGCAGGGCGGGCACGTGCAGGTTGATCTCGGTGGTCGACGACAGCGGCGCGGCCAGGTCGGGCTCCTTGCCGGCCTTGAGCGAGCGCACCGCCTCGTTGAGCATGTCGGAATACAGCTGGAAGCCGATCTCGAGCATCTCGCCCGACTGGTTCTCGCCCAGCACCTCGCCGGCGCCGCGGATTTCCAGGTCGTGCATCGCCAGGTAGAAGCCGCTGCCCAGTTCTTCCATCTGCTGGATCGCATCCAGGCGGCGCTGCGACTGCTTGGTCAGGTTCTGCACATCGCTCACCAACAGGTAGGCATAGGCCTGGTGGTGCGAACGGCCGACCCGGCCGCGCAACTGGTGCAGCTGGGCCAGGCCGAACTTGTCGGCGCGGTGCATGATGATGGTGTTCGCGGTCGGCACGTCGATGCCGGTCTCGATGATGGTCGTGCACAGCAGGATGTTGAAGCGCTGCGCCACGAAGTCGCGCATCACCTTCTCGAGGTCGCGCTCGTGCATCTGGCCGTGCGCCACGCCGATGCGGGCCTCGGGCAGCAGCTCCTGCAGCATCGCGCGGCGATTCTCGATGGTATCGACTTCGTTGTGCAAAAAATAGATCTGGCCGCCACGCTTGAGTTCGCGCAGGCAGGCTTCGCGGATGATCGAGCCATCCTCGCTGCGCACGAAGGTCTTGATCGCCAGGCGCTTTTGCGGCGCGGTGGCGATGATCGAGAAGTCGCGCAGGCCCTCCAGCGCCATGCCCAGCGTGCGCGGGATCGGCGTTGCCGTCAGGGTCAGCACGTCGACCTCGGCGCGCAGCGATTTGAGCGCCTCTTTCTGGCGCACGCCGAAGCGGTGTTCCTCGTCGATGATCACGAGGCCCAGGCGCGTGAATTTCACATCCGGCGACAGCAGCTTATGGGTGCCGATCACGATGTCGAGCGTGCCGTCGGCCATGCCCTTGATCGCGTTGTTGATCTCCTTGCCAGTGCGAAAACGCGACAGCTCGGCGATCTTCACCGGCCAGTCGGCGAAGCGGTCGGCGAAGGTCTGGGCGTGCTGCTCGGCCAGCAGGGTGGTCGGGGCCAGGATCGCGACCTGCTTGCCGCCCATGACGGCGATGAAGGCGGCGCGCAACGCGACTTCGGTCTTGCCGAAGCCGACATCGCCGCACACCAGGCGGTCCATCGGCCGGCCGGACGTCATGTCCTTGATCACGTTGTGGATCGCCTCGGCCTGGTCGGGAGTTTCGTCGAAGCCGAAGCTCTGGGCGAAGTTCTCGTAGTCGGTGCTCGAGTACTCGAACGAATGGCCCTGGCGCGCCGCGCGCCGCGCATACAGGTTGAGCAGCTCGGCGGCGGTGTCGCGCACCTGCTCGGCCGCCTTGCGCTTGGCCTTTTCCCATTGGCCCGAGCCGAGCGTGTGCAGCGGTGCATCCTCGGCCGCGGCGCCCGAGTAGCGCGAGATCACGTGCAGCTGCGACACCGGCACATACAGCTTGGTGTCCTTGGCGTATTCCAGGTGCAGGAACTCGGTCTCGCCTTCGCCCAGGTCCATGCTGGTCAGGCCCATATAGCGCCCGATGCCGTGGTTGATGTGGACCACCGGGTCGCCGATCTTCAGCTCGGACAGGTCGCGCACCATCGATTCGACCTGGCTGGTCGCTTCCTGCTTCTTCTTGCCGGCGCGCCGGCCCGAACCGGCGTACAGCTCGGTCTCGGTGATG
>Ga0265780_10003215_pt1 | contig 21640 bp, 15 predicted proteins | sample P1T30metagenome_FD_192432 | JGI IMG/M metagenome (GOLD analysis project Ga0265780, IMG submission 192432) | Plant litter microbial communities from East Loma Ridge, Irvine, California - P1 T30 | ecosystem: Environmental > Terrestrial > Plant litter > Unclassified | place: USA: California...
TCGCCTGCTGTTAGCCCTTGTCGCCGTCGCATCGGCTCCCGCTTTCGCCCAGAACCTTGCAGTGGTGAACGGCAAGGCGATTCCTTCGTCGCGCGCCGATGCCGTCGTCAAGCAGGTCGTCGCCCAGGGCCAGAACAAGGATACGCCCGAGCTGCGCGAAGCCATCAAGAACGACCTGATCGCCCGCGAAGTGCTGATGCAAGAGGCCGTCAAGCAAGGCTACGACAAGAAGCCCGAAGTGCGCGAAGCGCTGGACAATGCGCGCCAGTCGATCGTCGTCAACGCCCTGGCCCGTGACTACGTCACCAAGAATCCGGTGACCGACGCCCAGATCAAGGCCGAGTACGACAAGTTCAAGGCGCAGACGGGCGACAAGGAGTACCATGTACGCCACATCCTGCTGAGCACCGAAGAAGAAGCCAAGGCGGCCATTGCCAAGCTCAAGAGCGGCGCCAAGTTCGAAGACCTGGCCAAGACCTCGAAGGACACCGGCACCGCCAACACTGGCGGCGACCTGGACTGGGTCACCCCGAACGCCCTGCCGCCAGAATTCTCGGCCGGCTTCACCAAGCTGCAGAAAGGCGCGATCACCGACGTGCCGGTCAAGACCAATGCCGGCTTCCACGTGATCAAGCTGGACGACACCCGCGCCGTCAAGCTGCCTGCGCTCGAGGAAGTCAAGCCGCAGATCTCCGAGACGCTCGCGCAAGAGAAGCTGCGCGACTACCAGGAGCAAATGGTCAAGAAGGCAAAGGTGCAGTAATATGTACTGTCGCCGGTGCTGAACAGCAGCATCGGCTTTCGTCGCCTGCGGCGATACTTTTCGTGTTTATATAGGATCTCAACAATGATTTTGAAGCCAGCCCGCCTGTTGTTAGCCATGACCGCATTGGTTGCCCTGCCTGTACTCGCGCAAAACGCTGCAACCGTCAATGGCAAGGCGATCCCGCAAGCGAGGGTCGACCAGCTGGTCAAGCAAGTCGTCGCCCAGGGCCGCGCCGCCGATTCCCCAGAGCTGCGCGACGCGATCAAGAAAGACCTGATCAGCCGTGAAGTGTTGATCCAGGAAGCCGACAAGCAGAACATCGGCGCCCGCGCCGACGTCAAGTCCGCGATCGACAACGCCCGCCAGAGCATCATCATCAACGCGATGCTGGCCGACTACGTCAAGAAGAACCCGATCAAGGACGCCGAGATCAAGGCCGAGTACGACAAGCAGAAAGCCATGATCGGCGACAAGGAATACCACGCTCGCCACATCCTGGTCGATTCCGAAGCCACCGCCAAGGACCTGATCGCCAAGCTGAAATCGGGCGGCAAGTTCGAAGAGCTGGCCAAGCAGTCGAAAGACGGCAGCGCCCAGAACGGCGGCGACCTCGGCTGGGCCAGCGCGGCCACCTATGTGCCTGAGTTCTCGAAAGCCATGGTCGGCCTGCAAAAAGGCGCCATCACCGAGACCCCGGTCAAGACGCAGTTCGGCTTCCACGTGATCAAGCTCGAAGACGTGCGCGCGGCCAAGGTGCCAGGCCTGGAAGAAGTCAAGCAGCAAGTCGCCGAAGGCCTGCAGCAGCGCCAGCTGGCAGCCTACCGCGAAAGCCTGGTCAAGAAGGCCAAGGTGCAGTAATCGCCGTCGCGGCGATGCTGAGAAAAGCGCTCCTGCGGGGGCGCTTTTTTTTATGTGCCGAGGGTTTTTCATGCGCCGTTCGTGAGTATTCGTGCAACTTGGGAGGCAGGCGTTCTGCTATCGTTCAGCCTTTCGTGGACGTTGCCGTTTACCAAGGCCCGCCACATGCCGATTACCTCGATCGTGAAGCCCCATGGACCGTAGCTGGATATCGATACTTGCACAAATCGTCTTCTGGTTCATCGCGATGAGCCTGATGACCCGCTGGATGGCGAGCAGCCGCAAGCGCAGCGACGTCGGCGACGACGGCATGCAGCTCAAGCACCCGCCGACGACGCTCTACATCGGCCTGGCCGCCACCTTGTTCAGCATCGGCTTGTGTATCGCGGCGGTGACCTGGACGGACGGGCCGGGCCAGCTGCTGATCGGTCTTCTATTCGGCGCGGGCATGGTGGCGGTGAGCCTGTCGCTGGTGGCCGACTATTACTTCGCCCGCCATCGGGTCGATGCACAGGGTATGCACTACGGCCGCATGGCGGGCCAGCGCGGCGCGTTCCTGTGGCGCGATGTCAGGCGCGTCAGCTTCAACGAAGGAATGAACTGGTACTCGCTCACGCTGGAATCCGGCGCCACGGTGCGGGTTTCCGGCTTGCTGATGGGCTTGCCAGTATTCGCGGCGCACGTGCTCGCCCACGTCCCCGCTCACCACATCGACAGGACGGCGCGCGACAAGCTCGACGCCGCCGCACAGGGCAGGCTGCACAAGCTGTGGCTGTTCTGAACGAGGCCGTCTTCCGGCAAGCGACCAGCGACGACATCCCCGCGATGTCACGCATCCGCCTGGCGGTCACCGAAAACAGGTTGCGCGATCCGGCACGGATCACGGTCCGGATGTACGAGGATTTCCTCGAGCGGGACGGCCGAGGCTGGGTAGCGCAGATCGACGGCGTGACGGTAGCGTTCAGCTATGCGAACCGCACCGACGGCTCGATCTGGGCGCTGTTCGTCGATCCGGCGTACGAGCGCCGTGGCCTGGCCCGCCAGCTGCTGCGGCTCGCAACCGACTGGCTGTTCGCGCTGGACTTCGAGACGATCAGCCTGCGCACAGGGCTCGCCACCCGCGCCGATGGATTCTACGCCCATCTCGGCTGGGAACGGGCGGCGGTCGACGACGAGGAGGTCAGCTATGTACTCGAACGCCCGCGCGCCTGAAGATAGGTCTTGGCGCGCCTGAAGCATCGATGCGGCTGGCATTTGCGCCGAACAGACGCTGGCCGCCCTTTTCTGATTCGATTCCGGCGAGGCGCTTGCAGCGCTGATGCCCGGTCGTCAAGCACACGCGACTCCCAGCGCTTCGAGCACGTATGCGCCGTTCACCATATGGACCCTCAGCTGACTCCTTTGTCGCAGCCGCGAGGTAGTGGCCCGGGCCACGACATCGAGGCGCACGCTGGAGCCCGGCTTATGGGAAAGCGCGCATACTGTCTTGCGGTCGGCACGAAGCAGCAGATCAACCGGCGCGGTCGAACTCATCGGAACCCAGGGAAGCACGCGCCCCTGCTGGATCGGACTCCAGGCGATCGTCCCCGAGACGACCTTTTTCAGGTTTGCATCCTGTGTCTCGATCGTCAGCACCCAGGGGCCGAAGGCAGTATATTGCTGAAACTTCTCTGGCCACACCGTGACCGCGCACATGATGGCGGACTCAACTCGCTCGCACCCCATCAGCGTTGCGGCAACTGGCTGCAGGCCGCCCACGCGAATCCCATCGGCGACCGGATTTCCCCGAACCCGCTTGAATGCCTCTCCAACGCCGATCGCGCCGACAAAGCAGGTCATGAACACCACCGACGCGGCCAGATAAAAACGCATGCGCGCCTTCGGTGTGGACGCGGTTACGGCAAACGCGGCCGAAAAGCGCTTGCTCGCCAGGCGCGCGAAGGCGATCATCGCACAGGCTGTCATCACGATCACCATGAAAAAGACGAGCCAACTGTCCAGCGGCGGCGGCAAGAGATCGAAGCCGGGCGCAGGAATCACGAACGGGAGTCCATACCACGCAAGGCTCAACAAAGAGAATGCCAGCGTCGCGGGAACGCACAGCGTGATCCAGAATGGCGCCGCTATCTCGCGTTTGCCGATCCAGGCATGCGTGACCTGCGTGCATAGAAAGACGGTCGTCGAGATCATCATCGCGGCGACCAGAAGTGCGGCCGCCTGAGGCAACAGATATTCCAGACCGTCTTCCGCAGCAACGACATACATCCTCTCCAGATAGTACGCACCGAGCGTATCCAGCAGGACGTTCAGCGCCAAACCGAGAACCAAAGACAATGTGACGGCGGCGATCAGCGCGGTTCGTGCAGTGCCTTGCCGTACGCCCGCCAAGGCAACGCTCGCGCTACCTCGTCCAGTCACCATGAATCGAATGGCCAGCCAGGCGCGCTTCACGGCGGCCCGCGCCGCGCTCGTATTCAGCTTGTCAAGCTGCTGCCATAGGTCCTTCACATCCGCAACATTCATGGGCTTCTCGACTGTCTACATGGTCCATGCAAACTGCATTGGCAAAAAAAAGCGCTCCCGAAGGAGCGCTGCGATCCGACAACTTGCTTAACCAACCCACTTGCGTGCATTGCGGAACATCCGCATCCACGGCGACGCGTCGTTCCACGACTCGGGCGCCCATGAATGCACGACGCCGCGGAACACGCGCTCGGCGTGTGGCATCAGCACCGTGAAGCGGCCGTCGTCGGTCGTGACCGACGTCAGCCCGCCGGGCGAACCGTTCGGGTTGAACGGATAGGTCTCGGTCGCTTCGCCGCGGTTGTTCACGAAGCGCATCGCCTTGTGCGCCGCATTGATGTCGCCCGTCAGCGAGAAGTCCGCGAAGCCTTCGCCGTGCGCGATCGCGATCGGCGCCTGGGTGCCGGCCATGCCGTCGAAGAAGATCGACGGCGAATCCAGCACCTCGACCATGCCGAAGCGCGCCTCGAACTGCTCCGACTTGTTGCGGGTGAACTTCGGCCAGGCCTGCGCGCCCGGGATGATCGACTTCAGGTTGCTCATCATCTGGCAGCCGTTGCACACGCCCAGGCCAAAGGTGTCCAGGCGCGCGAAGAACTTCGCGAATTGATCCGACAGCTGCGGGTTGAACAGGATGGTCTTGGCCCAGCCCTCGCCCGCGCCCAGCACGTCGCCGTACGAGAAGCCGCCCACGGCGATGACGCCGTGGAAGTCGTCCAGCCTGGCGCGCCCGGCGATCAGGTCGCTCATGTGCACGTCGATCGCGGTGAAGCCGGCCTGGTGCATGACCCAGGCGGTCTCAATGTGCGAGTTGACGCCCTGCTCGCGCAGGATCGCCACGCGCGGACGCTTGCCGGTCGCGATGAATGGCGCGGCGACGTCCTCATCGAGGTTGAAACTGATCTTCGGCGTCATGCCGAAGTCAAGCTCGTCCAGCAGGCGGTCGTATTCCATGTCGGCGCAGGCCGGGTTGTCGCGCAGGCGCGCGATGCGCCAGCTGGTGTCGCTCCACAGGCGATGCAGGCTGCTGCGGGTCTCGTTGTAGATCACCTTGGCGTCGCGCGTAAACTCGATCGCGCCGCGATCGTTGAGCTTGCCGATGATGTGGCTGCAGGCGCCCAGGCCCTGTTCGCGCAGCACGCTCATGACCGCGCTCTTGTCGTCGGCGCGCACCTGGATCACGGCGCCCAGTTCTTCGTTGAACAGCGCCCGCAGCGTCATTTCGTTGCGGCGCTCGGCCACCTGGCCGGCCCAGTTCTTGGCGTCGCCCCAGTCCGACGAATGCTCGCCTTCCATGGTCAGGATGTCGAGATTGACCGACACGCCCGCGCGGCCGGCAAACGCCATCTCGGCAAGCGTGCCGAACAGGCCGCCGTCCGAACGGTCGTGGTAGGCCAGCAGCTTGCCTTCCTTGTTCAGCTGCTGGATCGCGACGAAGAAGGCTTTCAGGTCTTGCGGCGAATCGACGTCCGGCACGCGGTCGCCCAGCTGCTGGGTGACCTGCGCCAGGATCGAGGCGCCCAGGCGGTTCTTGCCACGGCCCAGGTCGATCAGGATCAGGGCGGTGTCGCCCTGGTCGGTACGCAGTTGCGGGGTCAGCGAACGGCGCACGTCAGCGACCGGCGCGAACGAGGAGACGATCAGCGACACCGGCGAGATCACCGCCTTGTTCTCGCCATCGTCGTTCCAGGTGGTACGCATCGACAGCGAATCCTTGCCGACCGGGATCGACACGCCCAGCGCCGGGCACAGCTCCATGCCGACGGCCTTGACGGTGTCGAACAGCGCGGCGTCCTGGCCTGGCTGGCCGCAGGCGGCCATCCAGTTGGCCGACAGCTTGATGTCCGAGATGTCATCGATCGCGGCGGCGGCGATATTCGTGATCGCCTCGCCCACGGCCATGCGGCCCGAGGCGGCGGCGTCGATCACGGCCAGCGGGGTGCGCTCGCCCATCGCCATCGCCTCGCCCACGAAGCCTTCGAACGACATCGTCGTGACGGCGCAGTCGGCCACCGGCACCTGCCACGGGCCGACCATCTGGTCGCGCGCGGTCATGCCGCCGACGGTACGGTCGCCGATCGTGATCAGGAACGATTTGTCGGCCACGGTCGGGTTGAGCAGCACGCGGCGCGCCGCTTCTTCGAGCGCGATGCCGGTCAGGTCGACCGGCGGGAACACGTGCTGGACGTGCGCCACGTCGCCCGTCATCTTCGGCGGCTTGCCGAGCAAGACATCCATCGGCATGTCGACCGGCGATGCGTTCGGACCACCCGCCGCATGCTCGTCGATCAGGCGCAGCTGGCGCTCTTCGGTCGCGGTGCCGACGACGGCGAACGGGCAGCGCTCACGCTCGCACAGTGCGGCAAACTTTGCCAGGTTGTCGGGGGAAATCGCCAAGACATAGCGCTCCTGCGATTCGTTCGACCAGATCTCCTTGGGGGCCAGGCCGCTTTCCTCGAGCGGCACCTTGCGCAGGTCAAAGATCGCACCGCGCCTGGCGTCGTTGACGATTTCGGGGAAGGCGTTCGACAGGCCGCCGGCGCCGACGTCGTGGATCGAGATGATCGGATTGTGCTCGCCGAGCTGCCAGCAGCCGTTGATGACTTCCTGGGCGCGCCGCTCCATCTCGGGGTTGCCGCGCTGGACCGAGTCGAAGTCGAGGTCGGCAGTGTTGGTGCCGGTCGCCATCGACGAGGCGGCGCTGCCGCCCATCCCGATGCGCATGCCCGGACCACCCAGCTGCACCAGCAGGCTGCCGACCGGGATTTCGTCCTTGTGCGTGTGCGCGGCCGAGATATTGCCGATGCCGCCGGCGATCATGATCGGCTTGTGGTAGCCGTAGACCGCGCCGGCGGCGCCGACGTTCTGCTCGTAGGCGCGGAAGTAGCCGCCCAGGACCGGCCGGCCGAATTCATTGCTGAAGGCGGCGCCGCCGATCGGGCCGTCGATCATGATCTGCAGCGGCGACGCGATGCGCTCGGGCTTGCCGTAGACCGTGTCGACGCGCGCGGCCGCGGTGACGTCCGATGCGTTCTCCCACGGACGCACCGCGTCGGGAATCGCCAGGTTCGACACCGTAAAGCCGGCCAGGCCCGCCTTCGGCTTGGCGCCGCGGCCGGTCGCGCCTTCATCGCGGATCTCGCCGCCGGCGCCGGTCGAGGCGCCAGGGAATGGCGAGATCGCGGTCGGGTGGTTGTGGGTCTCGACCTTCATCAGGGTATGCACCAGCTCGGTCGAGGCGCCGTATTCCTCGCCTTCGCGCGGGAAGAAGCGGGTGACGGTCGCGCCTTCGATGATCGACGAGTTGTCGCTGTAGGCGACGACGGTGCCGCGCGGGTTCAGCTGGTGGGTGTTCTTGATCATGCCGAACAGCGACCTGTCTTGCTTGACGCCGTCGATGATCCAGTCGGCGTTGAAGATCTTGTGGCGGCAATGCTCGCTGTTGGCCTGCGCGAACATCATCAGTTCGACGTCAGTCGGGTTGCGCTGGGCGCGGGTGAACGCCTCGTGCAGGTAGTCGACTTCATCGATCGACATCGCCAGGCCAAGCTCGGTGTTGGCGCGCACCAGCGCGTCGCGTCCCAGCCCCAGCACGTCGATGCTCTCGAGCTGCTTGCCTTCGAGTTCGCGGAACAGGTGCTGGGCGTCGTCGGCGTTGCGCAGCACGCTTTCGGTCATGCGGTCGTGCAGCAGCGCGCTGACCGCCGCCAGTTCTTCGCTCGACAGCTTCTTGGCGGCGCCGAAGCTGCTGCCCAGGATGCCGCTCTTGAGCACCACCGTGTAGCCGACGCCGCGCTCGATGCGGTGCACCTGCGCCATGCCGCAGTTGTGGGCGATGTCGGTCGCCTTCGAGGCCCAGGGCGAAATCGTGCCCAGGCGCGGGATGACGAAGAACTCCTCGGTCACGCCTTCGTACAGCGACTCGGGCGCAGGCTCGCCATAGGTGAGCATGGCCGATAGACGCGACGTGTCCTCCAGCGTCAGCGGCGCGGAAGTGTCAATGAAGTGGTAGAAGCGTCCCTGGACCGCGGCGATCGACGGGGCGACGGCTTGCAGTTGGCTCAGGAGGCGTTGGCTACGGAAGGCGGACAGGGCATTGGAACCCGGCAGAATCAACATGGCTTGGACAGTCGTTGATGCAGCGTGGCTGCTAGGGTGGAAGATAGCCAGCTATTATACAGCCTTGCTCTATGCTCAGGGCCGCGTCGGCCTGACAACATGGCATTGCACTTTCCTTGATCGAACTGAAACTTGGCGGTATCTTAACGGTAGACAATATTCCGATGCGTGCCAGGGTGGACGGCGCGGACAAAGGCAGAGGCGAGACCAACGATGCAAGAGAACGGAAACCTGGCAGTGCTGGTGGTCGATCCCAACCCGGGAATGCGCACCAGCCTGCAAAACATGCTCAACGCCTCAGGCATCAGCAAGGTCGAGTATGCGATCAATGCCAACACCGCGATCAAGCAGCTGCAGCGGCGCGCGTACGACATCGTGCTGTGCGAATACGACCTGGCCAGCAGCAGCGGCGAAGGCCAGGACGGCCAGCAGCTGCTCGAGGACCTGCGCCACCACCACCTGATCTCGCCCGCGACCATCTTCATCATGCTCACCTCCGAGGGCGTCTACGAGAAGGTGGTCAGCGCGGCCGAGCTGACCCCGACCGACTACGTGCTCAAGCCGTTCACGGTCGACCTGCTGAGCGCCCGCATCAAGCGCGCGCTGGAACGGCGCGGCGCCCTGCTCCAGGCCTGGCAGCAGGCGGCCCAGGGCAAGCTGGCCGAGGCGATCGCCACCTGTCAGAAAGGAGCATTGGCGCAGCCGCGCTATGCGCATGACTTCGCGCGCATCCGCGCCGAATTGCACACCACCCTGGGCGAACACGCCGAGGCGGCCGCCGTCTACCGCGCGGTGCTGGGCGAACGCCCGCTCGGCTGGGCGATCCTGGGCCTGGCGCGCACCCTGCTCGCACTGGAGCAGGTCGACGACGCCCGCACCATCCTCGAGGAACTGCTGGTGTCGAATCCGCGCCTGATGGCGGCCTACGACCTGCTGGCGCGCTGCCTTGAAGCCGAAGGCGAGCCAGAATTGGCCCGGAAGGTGCTCGAGGACGCCGTCGCGATCTCCCCGCACGTGGTGCGGCGCCTGCGCAAGCTGGGCGAAGTCGCGCTCGCGGCCGGGGATCCCGAAGGCGCCGAGAAATCGTTCCGCCAGGTGGTAAGCAAGGCACGCTATTCCGAGTTTCGCGATCCGGAAGACCACGTCAACCTGGTCAGGGCGCTCGTCACGCGCGGCGACCTGCTGCAGGCGACCGGCGTGATCCGCGACCTGGAGCGCTCGCTGCGCGGCGACCCGGCGGCCGACGCCTGCCGCGCCTATGCCAACGCGCTCCTGCACGACAAGGGCGGCAATGGCGGCGCGGCGGTGGCCGAGCTGCAGGCGGCGGTATCGGCGGTGCGCGCCAGCGCCGCCCTGTCGTCCGGCATGAAGATGGCGCTGGCCAAGGCCTGCCTCGACCATCGCCTGGACGACCAGGCGTCCGACGTGCTCTTGAGCGTCATGAACGACGCCGGCAGCGGCGTGTCGGTCGACCAGGCGATGCATGTCTTCGTGCAGGCCGGCCGCACCGACATGGTCGAGGGCATGGGCCAGCAGCTCAGGGCACAGGCCCAGATCCTGCTGGGGGTAGCCGACGAGAAGCGCAATATGGGCGATGTGCGCGGCGCGGTGCAGACGCTGCTCGAAGCGCTGCATATCGCGCCGAAGAACCTGCAGGTGATGGTAGCCACGGCCGGCGGCATCCTGCGCCAGGTGAACGAACTGGGCTGGGACCATCCGCTGGGCGAAACCGCCGCCAACCTGCTCGACGGGATCCGCGACCAGGATGCGCAGCATCCGAGGCTGGCCGCGCTGGTCGACGAATACCAGGCGGCGCGGCGCAAATACGGTATCGCGGCCGCCTGAGCGGCGCCGCGCGCCGCTCACACTTCCAGGAGACGCCGTGCCAAGCTGCCAGGACATCATCCTGTTCGCCGAATACAACGCGAGCATGAATCGCAAGCTGTACGACGCGGCGGCCATCCTGGCGCCCGACGAGATCAGCGCCGAGCGCGGCGCCTATTTCGGCTCGATCCTCGGCACCCTGAACCACCTGGTCGCCGGCGACACGATCTGGCTGGGCCGCTTTGCCCAGCATCCGGCCTGCTTCAGCGCGCTCGACCAGCTGCGCGCCGCCCCCGTACCGACCAGCCTTACCCAGTCGTTCGGCGACACGCTGTCCGCCTTGCGCCAGCAGCGCGTGCGGCTGGACATCACGATCTCGACGCTGGCGCGCGAGGTGCGCCAGCCAGACCTGGACCACCTGCTCACCTACCGCAACACGCGCGGCACCGCATTCCAGCGCCACTTCGGCAGCCTGCTGCTGCATCTGTTCAACCACCAGACCCACCACCGGGGCCAGGCGACGACCCTGCTCACCCAGCTTGGCGTGGATATCGGCGTGACCGACCTGCTGACGTTGGTGCCGGACGTCGCGCCGGCCTGACGAAGGCAGGCGCGACATCCGTTCGCGGGTTGGCGGACGCTCACAGTTGGTTAGTTACATTTTTTAAGGGCGCGACATCCCCGCATTCACTCGATCGACACGCCCCGATAGCTCGGCGGCACCGCGTCCCCGGGCCACTGGCGATCGACCTGCGTCAGGCCGTAGCACATGCCGCTCGAGACGATGTCGCCGCTGGCGATGTCGCGGCAGGCCCACATGGCCGCGCCGCGATGCCTGAACCAGTCCCATGCCGATCCCGTGAATCCGCTCGTGAGTACGCCCGTGAATGCGGGCGGCGCCGCGAGCGGGGCCGTGTGCGAGGCCGACGCCGCGGCGCCGGCCGCCGCGGACTGCGCACGGGGATTGCCGGTGCCGCAGCCGCCGAGCAAGGCGCACAGGCAGGTGCACAGCGAGGCGCGCACCAGCAGCGTCCCCGCCCTTCCCCGGCTCACGCCAGCGCTTCCCTGGCCGCTTCCTCGGGCGTCAGCGAATCGTAGAACTGGTCTGTGAACCATTCGATCTCTTCTTCGATATGGTCCTGGGCCTGGCGCACCGTGGCGCCGCCGGCGACCAGGAAGCCTTCGACTTCGACACACCACTGGATGAACGCCAACGTTTCTTCGTCGAGTTCTTCTTCCTTCTTGGCCATCATGTTTCCTTGTCTGTTGCGGGTTGCGCGGATCGACGCGATCCGCGCATGGCCTATTTTAACGTAGCACCCGGCGCGCGATCATGGCTTCCCGAACCCGCCGCCGCCCGGGGTCTCGATCACGAACACGTCGCCCGGCGCCATCTCGGTCTTGCCGATGTGGCCCAGCTGCTCGATGCGGCCGTCGGCGCGCACGACGCTATTGCGCCCGCGCTGTGCCGGCGCGCCACCGTTCATGCCGAACGGCGCATGAATCCGGTTGTTCGACAGGATCGCCGCCGTCATCGGCTCGAGGAAGCGCACCTTGCGCACGCCGCCATTACCGCCGCGCCAGCGCCCCTCCCCGCCCGAGCCAGCGCGGATCTCGTAGCTCTCGAGCCGCACCGGGAACCGGAACTCGAGGATCTCCGGGTCGGTCAGGCGCGAGTTGGTCATGTTCGTCTGCACCACGTCGGTGCCGCCGAACCCCGCGCCGGCGCCCGAACCGCCCGAGATGGTCTCGTAGTACTGGTATCGGGCGTTCCCGAAGGTGAAGTTGTTCATCGTGCCCTGGCTGGCGGCCATCACGCCCAGCGCGCCGTAGAGCGCATTGGTGATGCAGGTCGAGGTCTCGACGTTGCCCGACACCACCGAGGCCGGGTAATGCGGATTGAGCATCGAGCCGGGCGGAATGATCACCTTCAAGGGTTTCAGGCAGCCGGCGTTGAGCGGGATCTCGTCGTCCACCAGCGTGCGGAACACGTACAGCACCGCAGCCATGCAGACGCTCGACGGCGCATTGAAGTTGTTCGGCAGCTGGCCCGAGGTGCCGCTGAAGTCGATCTCGGCGCTGCGCGCCGCGCGGTCGACGCGGATCGCCACGTCGATGTGCGCGCCGTTGTCGAGCGCGTAGTGGAAGCTGCCGTCGTTCAGGGCCGAGATCACGCGCCGCACCGCTTCCTCGGCGTTGTCCTGCACATGGCCCATGTACGCGCGCACGACGTCGAGCGAGAAGTGCGCCACCATCTTGCGCAGCTCCTCCACGCCCTTCTGGTTGGCGGCCACCTGCGCGCGCAGGTCGGCCAGGTTCTGGTCGGGATTGCGCGCCGGGTAGCGCGCGCCCTGCAGCATGGCGCGCACCGCCGCTTCGCGCAGGACGCCGTCGGCGCCGTCGATCAGCTTGAAGTTATTGATCAACACGCCTTCCTGCTCGATGTGGTCCGAGTCCGGCGGCATCGAGCCGGGCGTGGTGCCGCCGATGTCGGCGTGGTGGCCGCGCGAGCCGACATAGAACAGGATCGCGGCGCCGGCTTCGTCGAACACCGGCGAGATCACCGTCACGTCCGGCAGGTGAGTGCCGCCGTTGTACGGGTCGTTCAGCACATACACGTCGCCCGCCCGCATGCGCCCGGCGTTCTCGCGCATCACGGTCTTGATGCTCTCGCCCATCGACCCCAGGTGCACCGGCATGTGCGGCGCATTGGCCACCAGGTTGCCGTCGTGGTCGAAGATCGCGCAGCTGAAGTCCAGGCGCTCCTTGATGTTGACCGAATGCGCGGTGTTCTGCAGCCGCAGTCCCATCTGCTCGGCGATCGACATGAACAGGTTGTTGAAGATCTCGAGCATCACCGGATCGGCGCTGGTGCCGATCGCGCGCCGCTCCGGCAACGCCTGCACCCGCTGCAGCACCAGGTGGTTGTAGTCGCTCACGCGCGCCTGCCACCCCGGCTCCACGATGGTGGTCGCATTGTCTTCCGCGATGATCGCCGGACCGCGCACGACGTGTCCCGGCTGCAGGCTGCGGCGCGCGTGGATGCCTGTGTCGTGCCAGGCGCCGCCGCTGTACATGCGCGTGGTTTCCTGCGCTGCCGGCGCCGGCGCCTGCGAACCGGGGCTTGCCGGCTGCTCGGGCGGCGCATCCGACTGGCCGATGGCTTCGACCGACACCGCCTCGACGATCAGCGCGCGCGACGGCATCAGGAACGAGTAGCGCCGTTTGTATGCCTGCTCGAACTGCGCCTGCATCGCCGCCATGTCGGCGAACGCCACGATCAGCGCCGAATCGGTGCCTTCGTAGCGCAGGTGCACGCGCTCGACCAGCACGATGCGCCCGGCCGCCACGCCCTGCTTGAGGAGCTGGCCGCGGGCCGCCTCGCCCAATGTCGCCAGGCGCGCCGCCAGGCTCGCGAGCGCGGCGTCCGACAGCTTTTCTTCGACCGCCTGCTCGCGCATCGCGCTCTGGTCGGCCAGGCCCATGCCGTAGGCCGACAGCACGCCCGCCAGCGAATGGATGAACACCGTCTTCATGCCCAGCGCGTCGGCCACCAGGCAGGCGTGCTGGCCACCGGCGCCGCCGAAGCTGGTCAGCGCGTAATCGGTCACGTCATGGCCGCGCTGGACCGAGATCTGCTTGATCGCGTTCGCCATATTGCCGACCGCGATCTGGATGAAGCCTTCGGCCATTGCTTCGGGCGCCGGCCGCGCGCCGGTCGCCGCCGCGACCGCGTCGGCCATCTCGTCGAAGCGCTCCCGCACCACCGCGGCGTCGAGCGGCTCGTCCCCGCCGGGGCCGAACAGCTGCGGGAAATAATTCGGCTGGACCTTGCCCAGCATGACGTTGCAGTCGGTGACCGCAAGCGGGCCGCCGCGGCGGTAGCTGGCGGGGCCCGGATTGGCGCCCGCGCTGTCGGGCCCCACGCGATAGCGGCTGCCGTCGAAGTGCAGGATCGAGCCGCCGCCGGCGGCCACCGTGTGGATGCTCATCATCGGCGCCCGCATGCGCACGCCCGCGACCTGGGTCTCGAACACACGCTCGAATTCGCCCGAGAAATGCGAGACGTCGGTCGAGGTGCCGCCCATGTCGAAGCCGATGATGCGCTCGAAGCCGGCCAGGCGGCTGGCGCGCACCATGCCGACGATGCCGCCGGCCGGGCCGGACAGGATGCTGTCCTTGCCCTGGAACGCGCGGGCGTCGGTCAGGCCGCCGTTCGACTGCATGAACTGCAGGTTCACGCCCGGCAGCTCGCACGCCACCTGGTCGACATAGCGGCGCAGGATCGGCGACAGGTAGGCGTCGACCACGGTCGTGTCGCCACGCGCGACCAGCTTCATCATCGGGCTGACCTCGTGCGACACCGACACCTGCGTGAAGCCGATCGCGCGCGCGATGCGGGCCACCGCGGCTTCATGGGCGGTATGGCGGTAGCCGTGCATGAACACGATCGCCAGCGAGCGCAGGCCGCGATCGTAGGCCTGCTGCAGGCCGATGCGCGCCGCGGCTTCGTCGAGCGGCCGTACCACGTCGCCGTGCGCGCCCATGCGCTCGTCGATCTCGATCACCTGCCCATACAGCAGCTCGGGCAGCACGATGTGGCGGTCGAACAGGCGCGGCCGGTTCTGGTAGGCGATCCGCAGCGCATCGCGAAATCCGCGGGTGATCGCCAGCGCGGTCGGCTCTCCCTTGCGTTCGAGCAGCGCATTGGTCGCCACCGTGGTGCCCATCTTGACGGCCTCGATGGCGGCGGCCGGCAGCGGCGCGCCGGCGGCCACGCCCAGCAGGTGGCGGATACCCGCCACCGCCGCATCGCGGTACTGTTCCGGGTTTTCGGACAGCAGCTTGTGGGTGATGAGTTGCCCATCCGGGCGGCGCGCCACGATGTCGGTGAAAGTACCGCCCCGGTCGATCCAGAACTGCCAGTCCATGCCTGCTCCTGCGAGTTGCCAGTGAAGGGACTATTGTAGTGCGGACGGCGCGCCGGCGTTGGCTGAAATGCACGACAATGAACGTCGAACCCGCTCACATCACACACCGCCATGGACCAACGTCTTTACACCATCGCGCAGCTGCGCGCCATCGAACACGCCGCCTTCGAGCACCTTCCGCACGGCGCCCTGATGCGGCGCGCCGGCAAGGCCGCCGCCGATTACGCCCTCGAGCTGCTCGGCGACGACCCATCCCGGCCGGTACTGGTACTGGCCGGCCCGGGCAACAACGGCGGCGACGCACTCGAGGCCGCAGCCAACCTGGCCGAAGCCGGCATCGACGCCACCGTGCTGCACCTGCCCGGCCGCCGCGACGCCTCCGACGAGACGGCGGCCGCCTACGACCGCGCGCGCGCCGGCTCGGTCGGCTGGATCGACGCCGTCCCGCCCGGCGCCGAGTGGGGCCTGGTGATCGACGGCCTGTTCGGCATCGGCCTCGAACGTGCGCTCGAAGGCGACTACCGCGACGTCGTCGCCGCCCTCGACGCCGTCACATGCCCGGTTCTCGCACTGGATGTGCCGAGTGGCCTGGATGCCGATACCGGCAACGTGATCGGCCCGGACGGCATTGCCGTGCGCGCGACCCATACGCTCACCTTCCTGGCAGACAAGCCGGGCCTGCACACCGCCAATGGGCGCGACCATGCGGGCCAGGTGCGGGTCGACCCGCTCAACGTCGACACCCGCCTGCTGCCGCGCGCGACTGCGCAACTGAACGCCCTGGCGCTGTTCGCCCCACGCCTGGGTGCGCGCCGCCACAACACGCACAAGGGCAGCTTCGGCGACGTCGCCGTGATCGGCGGCGCCCACGGCATGGCCGGCGCGCCGGTGCTGGCAGCGCGCGGCGCCCTGTACAGCGGCGCCGGCCGCGTCTATGTGGCGGCGCTGGGCACGCCGCCCGGCTACGATGCCAGCCAGCCCGAACTCATGTTCCGCGCCGCCGAAGACCTCGATCTGTTCGGCCGCACCCTGGTGATCGGCCCCGGCATGGGCGGCTCGGTCGACGCCATTCGGCTGGTGGGAAAAGCATTGGACAGCGACAGCCCGCTGGTGATCGACGCCGACGCCCTGAACCTGATCGGCGCCAGCCCCGACCTGCAAGCGCGCCTGGCGCAGCGCAGCGCGCCCGCGGTGCTGACCCCGCACCCGCTCGAAGCCGCGCGCCTGCTCGGCATGACGGCGGCCGTGGTCCAGGCCGACCGCCTGGAGGCCGCGCGCGAGATGGCGCTGCGCACCAATGCGACCGTGATCCTCAAGGGTTCGGGCAGCGTGATCGCGCGGCCCGATGGCGACGTGCTGGTCAACCCGACCGGCAATGCGGGCCTGGCCACGCCCGGCAGTGGCGACGTGCTGGCGGGGATCTGCGGCGCCTTGCTGGCGCAGGGCTGGCCGGGCTGGGAAGCGGCCGCGGCGGCGGCCTGGTTGCATGGCGCCGCGGCCGATGCGCTGGTCGACGACGGCATCGGCCCGATCGGCATGACGGCCGGCGAGTTGCCGGCCGCGGTCCGCACGCTGCTCAACCGGCTAGTCAAGGACGCTGCCGGGCGCTGAGCCCGGCGTCACGCAATGCGGCCGGCGGCAATCGTGATGGTCCTGCCGCAACGCGCCGCGATGCTCGGATCGTGCGTCACCAGCACCAGGGTCGAGCCGCGTTCACGATTGAGTTCGAACATCAGCTGGATCACCGCCTCGCCGGTGGCCGCATCCAGGCTGCCCGTAGGCTCATCGGCGAACAGCAATGGCGGCTCGGTCACGAACGCACGCGCCAGCGCGACCCGCTGCTGCTCGCCGCCCGACAGGAATTTGGGATAGTGCTTGAGCCGGCTCGATAGACCGACACGCCCCAGCATCTCGGCCGCCTTTGCGCGCGCGCCGGCGTCGCCGCGCAGTTCGAGGGGCAGCATCACGTTTTCGAGCGCGCTCAGGTGGGCCAGCAACTGGAACGACTGGAACACGAAGCCGAGCTTGGCCTTGCGGAAGGCGGCGCGCCCGTCCTCGTCGAGCGCGAAGATGTCGGCGCCATCGAGCAGCACGGTGCCCGACGATGGCGTGTCGAGACCGGCCAGCAGGCCGAGCAAGGTCGACTTGCCCGAGCCCGAAGCGCCCACCAGCGCGAGCGTCTCGGCCGGTTGCACGGTAAAATCGATGTTTTGCAGGATGGTGAGTTCGCCACTGGCGTCGGCCACCTTCTTCGACAAGCCCTTTACCTGGATCGCGGGCTGGCCGCCTGCATTGACGCCAGCGTCGGTGACGCTGTTCTTGAAGCCTTCCGGATGATCACGCATGCGAGCTTTTCTCAAAAAATTGACTGTCGTCGCAATCCTCACGCTGGGCGCGACGGCGAGCGCTTATTCTGCACCAAAATCCGTGCTCGTGGTGGGCGACAGCCTGTCGGCCGAATACGGCATTGCCCGCGGTGCGGGTTGGGTGGCGCTGCTCGAGCAGAAACTGAAGTCTGAAAGAATCGAGGCCCGGATCGTCAACGCCAGCATCAGCGGCGAGACCACCAGCGGCGGCCGCGCGCGCCTGCCCGCCCTGCTCGGCCAGCACAAACCCGACATCGTGGTGATCGAACTGGGCGCCAACGACGGCTTGCGCGGCCTGCCCGTGCCGGCCGCCGAAGCGAACCTGCGCGCCATGATCGCAGCGTCGCAGGCGCAGAAGGCGCGCGTGCTGCTGGTGGGGATGCGCATGCCGCCGAACTACGGCCGCGCCTACACCGAACGCTTCTTCAATATGTACAAGTCGGTGTCGACGTCGACCAGGTCGGCGCTGGTGCCGTTCATGCTCGAAGGCGTGGCCGAGAAACCGGCGCTGTTCCAGCAGGACCGCATGCACCCGACGGCGCAGGCGCATCCCATCATCCTCAATAATATCTGGCCGCAGTTCGCGGACCTGATCAAGAAATAGACGACACATGAAGTATCCAGAAGTCCTGGGGTTCGACGCCCTGCTGCCGCGACTCAGTGAATTCGATGCGATCATCGACGTGCGCAGCGCGGCGGAGTTTGCCCTCGACCACATCCCGGGCGCCATCAACTGCCCGGTGCTCGATGACGACGAGCGCATCCGCGTCGGCACGCTGTACAAGCAGCAAGGCGCATTCGAAGCGAAGAAAGTCGGCGCGCCGCTGGTGGCCGCGAATATCGCGCGCCACATCGAGGCGCTGTTCCTCGACAAGCCGCGCGACTGGCGCCCGCTGGTGTACTGCTGGCGCGGCGGCAATCGCAGCGGCTCGATGGCGCTGGTCATGGCGCGCATCGGCTGGCCCGTGGCGCAGCTCGATGGCGGCTACAAGAACTACCGCGCCTTCGTCAGCGCCGCCCTGCTCGCGCCGCCGGCGCTGGATTTCCGGGTCGTGTGCGGCACCACCGGCAGCGGCAAGAGCCGCCTGCTGCAGACGCTGGAAGCGCTCGGCGCACAGGTACTGGACCTAGAACAGCTCGCTGCGCACCGCGGCTCGGTGCTGGGCCACCTGCCCAATGCGCCGCAGCCGGGCCAGAAGATGTTCGAGACGCTGGTATGGGACAAGCTGCGCGGCTTTGACCCGGGCAAGCCGGTCTTCGTCGAAGCCGAAAGCAAGAAGGTCGGCAACCTGCGCGTGCCCGACGCCCTGATGGAGCGCATGCGCGCCGCGCCGTGCATTGCCCTGAACCTGTCGCGCCCGAACCGGGTACGGCTTCTGATGGAAGACTACGAGCACTTCTGCGCCGATCCGTCGCTGCTGGTGGGCCAGCTGGAGCACCTGGCGCAGTTGCATGGCCGCGCCCGGATCGAAGCGTGGCAGCAGATGGCCACCGGCGGCGAGATGCCGGAACTGGTCGACCAGCTGCTGGTGCAGCATTACGACCCCGCCTACCTGCGCTCGATCGACCGCAATTTCGTGCAGTATCCGCAGGCCGAGGCGGTAACGCTGGATGGCATCGCGCCAGCGGACTTCGCGGCCGCCGCACACAGGCTGCACCGCTAGGGAGGTGCGGCCGGCGGGGTGCGGCCGGCGGGATGCGGCCGGCTAGGTGCGGCCGGCCAGGTGCGGCCGGCGAAGCGGCTGAGTGCCACCGGCGACCTTGCCGGCCCGCCCGCCCCGTACTACACGTCGCCCAAAAACAAAAAAGCCCGACTGCGCATGCAGTCGGGCTTTTTTCATGTCCGGCGCGGCTTACCGGGCGTCGTTGTTCGCACCCAGTTCGGCCGGCTGCACGGTGACCTTGGCCTTGGCCTTGACCTTCAGCGCCTCGACGTAGTCCACCAGCTGCTGCTGGCCGACCAGTTGACCGATCTGGTCGGATTCGTTCTTGCGGCGCGCCTGGTCAGGCTGGGCCGGCTGCGAGACCTTCCCGATGCGGTACACGCCATAACCACGGCCCGGCACTTCGACACCGACATACGCCGGCAGCTTGCTCACGTCGGCCTTGAGTACGGCTAGCGCGGCTTCGCGGGCGACGGTCGGCTCCTTGGTGCGCGAGACAACCGTCGGCGCACCGAAACCGGTGGCGTCACCCGCCGCTTTGGCGGCGGCAAGCCTGGATTCGCCGGCGGCGCGCGCCAGGCGCGCCGCTTCTTCGAGGGTCACGCGCTGACGGATCTGCGCTTCGACCTCGGCCAGCGGACGCTTGGTGGCCGGACGGAACTCGACGACGCGGCCCGACACCAGCACGCTCGGCGAGACTTCGACCGCTTCGGTATTGCGCTTGTTCTTGATCGCGTCGTTACTGAACAGCGCGGCCAGGAACTTGGCGTTATTCACCGGCGCATCGCCGAGCGCCGGATTCGGCGTACGGGTCAGGTTGTCGGCCGTCTGGATCTGCAGCTTGAGCTTGTCGGCGACAGGCTTGAGGCTGTCCGACTGGTCATACGCGGTCTCGCTGAACACGCCAGCCAGCTCGGTGTACTTGGCCGACATCTTCTGCTGCTTGAGCTGGGCGGTGATCTCTGCCCGGGCCGCGTCGAGCGACTTCTGGGTCGACGGCTTGATGCCGGTGACCTTGATGATGTGCCAGCCGAATTCGGACTGCACCAGGCCGCTCGTCTCGCCCTCTTTCATGGCGTAAATCGCGTCCTCCACCGACTTCACGAACAGGCCCTTCTCGACGACGCCGAGGTCGCCGCCGGACTGGGCGGAGCCCGGATCCTGCGAGTTGGCCTTGGCGATGGTGGCGAAGTTGGCCGGATTGGCGCGCACGTCGGCCAGCAGGCTTTCGGCCTTCTTTTTCGCTGCGGCCTGGTCGGCGGCGCTGGCGTCCTTCGAGGCCGTGATCAGGATGTGGCTCGCGGTGCGCTGCTCCGGCGCGGTGTAGTTCTTCAGGTTCTTGTTGTAGAAGTCGGTGACTTCGGCATCCGACACCTGCACCTGGCCCTCGACGGTCTTGGCGTCGAACACGACATACTCTGCCTTGACCTGCTCGGGGATCTGGAACAGCTGGGCATTCTTGTCATAGAACGCCTTGACCATCGCATCGGTCACCTTTACCTGCGGCAGATAGGTCGCCAGCGGGAACAGCAGTTCCTGCACCTCGCGCTCCTGGTCATTGATGTCCGACAGGCGGGCGGTGACGCTGCGCGGCGCGAAGGCGGTCGCCTGGATGGCGCCGGTGAGCTGCTGCGTCGCCAGGTCGCGCCGCAGGCGCTGGTCGAACATCTCTGGCGTCATGCCCTGCGCCGCCAGTGCGGCCTTGTAGCCTTCCATGTCGAAGCCGCCGTCCGGCAGCCGGAATTGCTGGATGTCCATGATGGTCTTCTGCAGCGTCGCATCGCTCACGGTGATGTGCGAGCGGTTGATTTCCGCAGCGATGGCGCGTTCGCCGACGAGGTTATTCAGAATCGTCTGCTTGGCTTGCGGCGTCTCGAACATCTTCTGGTCGAACTGCTTGCCCATCATCTGGCGCGCCTGGTCAATCTGCCTGCGCTGAGCATCTTCCCATTGCTGCTGGGTGATTTTCTGGCCATCGACGGTGGCGACACCAGTGCCGGCGTCGCTGCTCTGGTAACTCTCCATACCGACGAACACGAACGATGGAACAATCAACAGAAGCAGGATCCCGTACATCCAGCGCTTGTGGGTCCGAATAAATTCAAACATGGTCAGCCATTCAAGGTTGAGAATGCAATAACAGCATGAGTTAAAAAAAAAGGCGAACTCGCGTTCGCCTCTTCTCGTGTCGAAGCGGCTCTAAGAGCTGCCCCTATTTTACTGAATTCTGGCGGAGCGGACGGGGCTCGCCGACATACTGCCGGCCGCGGATTGCCTTGCAGGGCAATCCCTTCTCGCCCACTCCGTGCTCCCCGCAGGGGGAGCACTTTTACAACTGTATTCTGGCGGAGCGGACGGGGCTCGCCGACATACTGCCGGCCGCGGATTGCCTTGCAAGGCAATCCCTTCTCGCCCATCTCCGTGCTCCCCGCAGGGGGAGCACTCTTACAACTGTATTCTGGCGGAGCGGACGGGGCTCGAACCCGCGACCCCCGGCGTGACAGGCCGGTATTCTAACCAACTGAACTACCGCTCCAGACATGAAGTCGTTGCGTTTTTTTGTGGCGGAGCGGACGGGGCTCGAACCCG
>Ga0265780_10003216_pt1 | contig 21634 bp, 18 predicted proteins | sample P1T30metagenome_FD_192432 | JGI IMG/M metagenome (GOLD analysis project Ga0265780, IMG submission 192432) | Plant litter microbial communities from East Loma Ridge, Irvine, California - P1 T30 | ecosystem: Environmental > Terrestrial > Plant litter > Unclassified | place: USA: California...
GATAGGATTGCGGGTCACCCGGACGGATCTGATAGATTTCGTGCCGGTATTCGCCGCCGAACGCGAACGACAGCGGTCCCGCCAGCCCGACATCGAATTGCCGGGCCAGATCGGCGTTGGCGAGGATCTGCGAGAAGGCCAGCCCGCCCGCATCGAACGACCGCTGCCCCTGCGGGCCGAACGACACGTTGACGCTGTCCTCGGTCCGGTAGTTCAGTTCGTTGCGGCCGAAGCCGAGCGAGAAGTCGCCCTTGAAGCCGGCAATGTCGGCGCGGATGCCGCTGGTCGCCGACATGTCGTCGATGTTCGACTGGATCTTCGGCAGGTAACCGTCCGGCGTCAGGCCGACGAAATTGCCGTTGTTGGGCACCGTGGTCGGCGTCAGCGTCGAGAAATCGCGGTTGGTCGCGGCGGATTGCTGGCGGAAATTCGCCGCCGACAGGCCGTCGCGGTGACCATAGGTGAAGAAGCCGTAGAATTCCGCCGCGCCCAGCGGCACGCCGGTATTGATGAGGAAGTTGAAATCCTCCGTCTTGGCATCGCCATAGCGGAAGTTGAGCCGGTCGAACGTCGTTTCGCGCGGATCGAAGGTCGTGGTGGTGGGACGGATGTAATTGGGCCGGAGATCGTACCCCTGCCGATTGGTGAAGTTGCGATCGCGATATTCGCCGGTGAAGTTGAAATAGCCGCCGTCGCCGACCGGCAGGCCGACATTGACGCCGAACGTGGTGTAGCCGCCGTCGCGCGCCTTGCGCTCGCCCGAGCCATTGGCCTGGAGATAGCGGGTATCCGCCGTGCCCAGCACCGGCTGGCCGCCGGCGGTGACGAGACCATCGAAGTCGGACACGCCGTCCAGCGTGGTCACATATTTGCCGTAACTCACCTGCGCGCGGCCACCGGAACTAGCGGTCTTCAACTGCACGTTGATGACGCCGGCGATCGCATCCGAGCCATATTGCGACGAGGCGCCGTCGCGCAGCACCTCGATCCGCTGGATCGCCAGGGTCGGGATCATGTTCATGTCGACCGCCGCAGCACCACGGCCGACGGTGCCGTTGATGTTGAGCAAGGCGGAGACGTGGCGGCGCTTGCCGTTCAGCAGCACCAGCGTCTGATCGGGATTCAGGCCGCGCAACGTTGCGGGACGCGTGACATCGGACCCGTCGGCGATCGACGGCTGCGGAAAGTTGAACGAAGGAACGAGCTGGTTGAGCGTCTTGTTGAGCTCACCCGTACCCGACGCCTGAAGCGCGCTTTCGGAGATGACGTCGATCGGCACCGGGCTATCGGAGACGGTGCGGTTGGCCACACGGCTGCCGATGACGACGATCTGGTTTCCAGCATCGGCTTCGGGGGCGACCTGCGCCTCGGCCGTGGTTTCCTGACTGGGCGCCGACTGGATCGTCTGCGCGCCGGCGGACGATACGAACGCCAGTACCGATACGGACGCCGACAGGCCCGTGAGCAACTTTCCGTGCTTCATAATTTCCCCTGTTCCGAACAGTTTCCCACTGTCCGGTCAGGCAACACCTTATGAGGTTCAAAGCCTCCGACAAGGTAACGTCTGCGGTGAGAAGAGTTTACCGCCCTGCTGTTGCGACGGTGCCACAAAAGTGCACCTGATCAGGCTATGCTGGCGTACCAGCCAATGGCCGATAGACGCCTGCTGCTCTGGACGGGCAAGAATCGGCTGGCTTACCATGTATGAATGGAAACCGACCTCCACACCCTGGCTACGCTTCGGATGAACGATCACCGTCATCCGGCGGGCGCCTCGGTCGCGACTGACATGGCCATCGTAGCGTGACGATCTGGACGGCCACCGAAGAAGAACGTTGGGCCGAAGCGCGTGAACTGATGCGCCTGCACGGCGATGACCTCCCCAAGGTCTATGCGGCCGAGTGCATGAAGCTCGCCGAGGTGGCTGACTGGGATGGGATCGGCCGATGGGTCGACCTACTTCACCGCTGCCAGCATCTCCGCCACAGCCCGCCGGTCATACCGTTCGCGCCGATCGCCTTGGCCACGGCTGGGCTCATCGACGAGGTATCAAGTCCGTTCGATTAATTGTCCCCTCACTGCGGATGATGCCGTCTCTAACGTTAGATGCGGGGTGCTGGGTCCGGTCTTCAACTTATCGCCTGCGCCCCGATCGATATGCGCCCCGGCTTGTCGTTGCCTCTACCAGCAGGATCGCCAGCCTAAACTCCGTACCGTTTATTGCCGCCCGACGTGATGCAGAAACGCCCACCACGTGGGCCGATGCAGACATTGCTGCCAGAGCAAGGACATGATCCTTCGGTGCTGTACCCCGACGAGCGACGGGGCCTGCTCATTCGACGTGGCGAACGAGCCGGAATGCTTGACCATGCCGACGACCTCCGACCGGGGCGGCTAAACCGGCGCGTCGCCGCCCGGGTTTGTTGAGCAAATGGGCGTGTCTGTTGCAGGCTCATACGGTTCGCATCCGCGGTACTCTCGTCGGATAGGTAACGCGTCGCTATCCAGCAGTTGTGAGGGCTGTGACGAACTAACGACCATGAGCCCGTCCGCCGCTGGACGGCAACGTCAGTGCCGGCCGACAGACGAGCGATGACCGAGGCGGTCGGCCTTGGCTGTGATCGGCAATTGACGTTTGAGATGGTCGTGGCCGCGTGGGCAATCCCCGACATCAAGCTCGTCGCAAACAATAACGCCGTCAGAATATAGCGCACCGACACCCCCTCGACAGGCCAATCAGACCGGCTTGGCGCCGGGTGTGCCGCACTTGGCGAACTTGCCGTTCGCCGCTTTGCAGCGGGTCGCCTTTACCGGTGCCGACGAAGGACACTTGGTGAACTTGCCTTTGGCGTCCTTGCACGGGGCTGCGATCGATGGGGTAGCGCTGACTAACAGGCCGACGCTGAGGGCAGCGGCGAGGATATTACGCATCAGTTTCTCTCCTTACTGGGGATCAGACAGGCAGGCTGCTCACTTCACTGGCGTTGAGATGGTCGTCAGTGCCGTTGGCGCTGCTGCCGGGGTGGTAACGACCATCGGTGTGGCGGCGGTGGAGGAGAACGCCACCGGCACATCCTCGTCCATGAAGCCGTTGATCGGCGTACCGATCGGGATGTTGGCGCTGGTGCCGGTCACGAAGAAGCCGGCAACTGGAATGACCGCGATCGCGCCGACAACACCAACGGTGCCCGTCGTGCCCTTGTCGTCCAACTTCCCACTGAGCCTGATCTGACGGCCGTTCACCGTTGCATAGAGCACGCGGGCATTGATGTGGCCAGACTTGCCCCACATGCCCTTGTTACGCACGTCGGTGACCTCGCCAACGGCAGGGCTGCCGACCGGAATGACGGTCACGCCGTCGAGCATCACATTCTCGGCCACCTCCATCTGGAAGCGCTGGCCAACCTTCAGTTTCTTGCCATTGGTCGTCAGGTGCTCGCGCATCTTCAACGGCACCGCAGTGCCTGTTCGCAGCACGGCTTGGCCGGACGAGCCGGCAACTAATGTCGCAGTAGCGGTCGGCATTGGCTGAGCAACGGTTGTGGTCTGCGCCGTAGCGCCAGAGCTTACGACGATGAGCGCGCCAGCAAGCGCGCAAGACAGTGCTTTCATGATTATCCTCCCCCTGATCGACTCCCCCCAGAGCCGCGACCAGCAAGCTGTGCGATTGTTGGCACCCTGTCAATGAAGCCGTCGGCTTAGCGGCAGGCTGCCATCCTGTAGCGCTTCCAATATGTTGGCCATGCAGCCGCAGCCCCGGCCGCGATCGTTGCGCAGGACAGCGACCGTCCGTCCGGCAGCGTGCACCGAGCCACGATGCGCTTGTAGCTTCGGTCGACGGGCTGGCGCCAGGCGCTGATGAAGCATTAGCCGGCTCCACAATGCCGGGGCTCCGCTTGGCCGCCTGATCATCGCAGGTATGCGTCTGGCGCTTGGCCGCAGGCCCCCAGCACGGTGATCTCTAGCCGTAAAAATTATTCTCAGTTTTGACGATTTTAGCGGGCCGGTTCCAGTCTTAACGCGTTGCCGCTTTTCTACTCAGGAGGCGATAGATGACCATGCGGCTCGATATGTGGATCAATGCCTTCATTCCCAAAGATGTGTCAGGATATACACAGGCTCTGAAAGCGGGAACTCACAAGGGAAAGACAGCCATACCCATTCCGACAGTCGCGCGGTTCATGAATTTTCAGGCCAGCGGCCAGCAGGGCTACATGACCGATCAGCGTGATTTTAGCAGCGACGTTTCTGCAAGCGTGCGTATGCAGACGAGACTACATGTTCTGATTGAGAGGGAGAACATGACGCTATTCCCACACCGTCCCTCAACTTCAGGAACGACAGGTGTAGACCTCGGCACTGGTAAAGAGAACGGTCAAGCAGACGCAAACATGGGCAAATGTCGCACGACCATATTTCCGGTCGGACCTCAGCAACGAGATATTCTAACCAAACTTATGATCGGCCCTCAGGCCCGCGCGGTTTCAGCAGACATCTTCGGCGCTGGCACCGATCCACTAGTTAACTTTGCTGCAGAAATTAATTATGCAGGAACATTCCAGGTTATTGTTGATGACGCATCTAAAGAAGTTACAGTAAATTTCTCCGGAAAAATTGATGATTTTCCGGCGTTTGAAGCCTACGCGATGTGCAACGGGCGGGTTAACAACCTTTTCGAAGCAGAGCCCCCGAAAGGCAATACCGTGATGAATCTGCTAGGGGGCGCCAAACGCCCAGTATTTGGCTCCGCTACATTCCAGATGAGTTGAACGATAGGATCATCTGGCAAGGCAAGGCGCGCTGATTTGCGATAGCGTCAAAAACGTGACGTCGACGGCCGTCTGTCAGGCTGCCATCCAGTCACTTTCCGCGTCATCGATTGCGGCAAAGGCATCACCATCGGCCTGCTGCTTGCGAAGGTGGGCGCGCACCGCCTCGGGATCGCCGTTCTTCGGAAACGTTCGGTCGGCCCGTGCCGCGTCGGCGATGCCGTCGACCCAATCTCCGCGATCGCGCTGGGTCAAAAGCCAGCGCCCGAATGGCATCTGCACGTCGGATTGGTCGTCGTGATCGGTCATGTCGGCCCTTCGTTTTAACAATCGTACTCATGGCATCCCGGTTTTGTTCTGGCAACGTTCTTGCGAATTAAGTCGGGATCGGCCTAGCTATGCCCGCGTCGCCCTGCGGCGACCGACATCGCTGGAGGACCCAATGCAGCATGACCTGCAACTGCGCGCGGCTGCCCGTGCCATCTACGAGAACGTCTATCCCTCCGAGGAATGGGCGCCGATAGGGTTCGATGACGCCGAACGGTACGGCACGGTCCACTACCGGCAGGCGGTCGGGGCTGCGCAGGACGCCCGCGCCGTACTGGCCGCACCGCACCAGCAACTCCCGCTCCCGGCGATCCTATGACAATGACACGTCCCAGCAGGCCCCGCCTCAGCATCGTGTCGTCACGCCGCGCCGTACCCGCGCTGACCCTCCACGACGTGCCGTTCGAACTGGTGCCGCGCGAGGTGCCGTTCTTCCTCTGCGACACGCCGGCCGGCTTTCCATCGCCGGCCCAGGACGACATGCAGGAGCCGATCGATCTCGGTGCCTGGCTCGTCGAGCATCCCGCTGCCAGCTACATCATGCGGGTCGATGGCCGGTCGATGTCGGGGGTGGGGATCAATGACGGTGACCTGATCGTCGTCAACCGCGCCAAGGAGCCGCGGGCGGGGATGATCGTGGTGGCCTTGGTGCACGGCGACCGCACCTTGAAGCGCCTGCGCTATGTCGACGGCCGGCACTGGCTGGTCCCGGAGGCGGAGGGCTTTGCCGACATCCTCGTCGACGAGCATGTGCAGATCTGGGGCGTCGTGGTGGGCGTCGCCCGCAAGATGGCATGACCGCGCCAATCGCGCTGATCGACTGCAACAACTACTATGTCAGCTGCGAGCGCGCCTTCGACGCCAGCCTCGTCGGGGTGCCGGTTATCGTCCTGTCGAACAACGACGGCTGCGCGATCGCCCGCAGCCAGGAGGCGAAGGCGCTGGGGATCAAGATGGGCGATCCGATCCACCACCTGCGCGACAAGGTGCGGGCGCATGGCATCCGCGTGCTGTCATCGAACTACACCCTCTATGGAGACATGCAGCGCCGGGTGCTGGCTGCTTGTGAGGCGTTCGCCCGCGATGTCGAGATTTACTCGATCGACGAGACCTTCCTCGATCTCGCCGGGTTCGAGGATCGTGATCTGGTGGCCCATGCCCATGCCATGCGGGATCAGGTCCGACAGTGGACGACGATCCCCACCTGTGTCGGCATCGCCGGAACCAAGACATTGGCGAAGCTGGCCAACGCAGCCGCCAAGAAGGACACCCGGTTCGACGGGGTGGCGGACTTCCGGGACGATACCGTTCGCCACGACGTCATGCGGGCATTCCCGGTCGGCGACATCTGGGGTGTCGGTGGCGCTACCGCGCGCAAGCTGATTGCACTGGGCGTCACCACCGCTGGCGAGCTTCGCGACATGCCGATGAAGCAAGCACGAGGGCTGGGTACGGTGGTGCTGGAGCGACTGGTTGCCGAATTGCGCGGAGTGCCGTCAGCCGCCGTCGATATGGTGGCACCGCAGCGGCGGGGCATGGCGGTGACCCGGTCGTTCGGAACCCCCGTGCTGACCTTCGAGCGGCTGATGGGCGCGCTGACCGAATATGCGATGCGGGCCGGCGAGAAGCTACGCAGTCATGGCCTCGTCGCGTCTCGGCTGACAGCGTTCTTCCACACCAACCCGAACAAGCCCGAGCGGCCGCAGTACACCGGGTCCCGCACGGTGACGTTGCATCCTATGACCAACGACAGCCTTGAACTGATTGCGGCGGCACGACGTGCAGCGGAACGGGCGTGGCGTGACGGCTATGCCTACACCAAGGCCGGCGTCCTGCTCGACGACCTCGTCCCAGCCGATATGCGTCCCAGGACATTGTTCGAAAGCGATACCGACAAGCGGGCGAGGCTGATGGGCGCGCTGGACGAGATCAACGGCCGGTTCGGGAAGTGGACCGCAGTGACCGCCTCGCAGGGGTTCAAGCGGGAGTGGAAGCTGCGATCCGAGATGCGATCGCCGGCGTGGACGACGAGCATTGATGAGTTGCCGACGGTACAAGCTGTTTAATGTCACAATGTAAAATTGGTGGAAGGCGGCCTGTCCGCTATCGGGCGGCGATCGTCATAGACGGACGTTTGTTCAGGACGCCAGGCAGGGCCCGAACGGCCGTTTCTGGTGGATTGCCGCATGTCCGGCCCTGAGCATTGAACGCAAATAGTTGCCGTTCATTCAGCAGGCTGCCGCCGCCGAAAACGCCGGATCGCTGGGTGGAGAGCGGAACGGCCGGTTTCGAACGCTTGAAATGGTGTAAGCGGACGCCGTGTCATACCAGGCGTTATGGTAGCCACTAGCCAGGCGCAGGACTGATCGACGGAAGCGATAATTGCCGATGACCGCGAGCGCGATAGCGGGCATGAAGGTGTAAGCAAGCGAGCGAATACCATCGTCGTCGTTGAGCCATATAGAAAGCGAGCGATTTGACCTCGTAACAAAGGGCCAAGATTTTGCTCTGAAAATGCGCAAATTATTCGGTGTTGTGCTCCAGCGATGACGGCTCGGTGATGATCAGCCTGAAGAGTTCGGCCTGGTAGAGGGCATCATGCAGGGCGTCGTGATCGCCATGGAGGGTTGGTTTGAGACTCTCCGCGATGCGGCTGGAACGTGTGTCCGACCAGCTGCAGCCTGCAGCCCCCATCCAGAGGGCCTTAATGTCCAGCGCGGTGAAGCCGAACGGGTTCGCACCCGTGAACCGGTGGAAGTAGTAATTCACGAAGGACCAGTCGAAGGGCGCGTTGAACCCGACGAACACGGGAGTGGCGTCACCTCTGGTTGAGAAGGCGATCCAATCGCCGAAGCTGGTCATCGCGGCTCGTGGCTCTAGCCCCGTCTCGCGCAGCCGCTCGAGTGTCAGGCCGGTCACCTTAAGGGCCGCTGGATCGGCGTTGTCGTTGATCGGCTTGAGCTGGCATTCGAAGGTGACGGCCGGATTCTCCACGAGGCAGGCTCCGATGCTTAGCATGCTGAACTCCCCCGGGATGGGGCCGGCGGTCTCCACGTCCACCGAGATGAAGACCTCGTGCTTGGCGATCGTCATGGGATCAGTCCTTCCACATTCACGAGGGGCGGCCGGTTCCGGATGGCGTTCCAGTATTCGCGAAACGCGCGGCGCCGGTCCTCAGCGGTGCCGGAGGTCTTCCAATGGAGACCTGCGAGCGTCGTGATGTCGAACGGCGTCGCGGATCCCGCCCGCGCGGTTACGATCGTAGGGAGGCAGCGCCCCAGTGCGTAGCCCAGTTCGAGGAAGCAGTTCGGACGGGACCCGGTGATGTCGGCCACGACGACGCTCGAGGAGTGAAGCCTGGCGAAGATCTCCTGGTCGATGCGCGCGTGCTCGTATGCCTGGCGGCCGTCGATTACAACGAGCCGATAGCCGAACTCGTTCTCCATGACGGGCTGGACCACGGTGTCGAAGAACGTCTGGACCGCTGCGAACTCCTCGTGGTCTTCCGCCAGCAGCCGGACGACGAACGCGGTGGGCTTCTCGAGTGCCTCCAGCAGGTCGACCATCATGGAGACGCGCTCCTCCACCGTCCGCCTGGCGGGGAAGCGGATGCGATTAATCCACTCGTGGGCGTCTCCGCCATCCGCGATCTGGAACAGCCGCCGGGTATTGCCGCTCGCCATCCCGAATGCATAGAGCTTGCGGCTGCCATCGTGCTCACCCGTGATCGGGAGGTCGAGCGGCACCACTGGCTTGCCGGCCGCGTGGTAGAGGTTCGCGAGGTAGAGGACACCCTCCGTGCCACCGAGGGTGACCAGGATGTCGCCGTAGCGCGCCTGTGCCTCCATGCGCTTGCTGTTCATGTTCCACTGCGCCGCGTTCTCGATGCGGACGAGCGGCGACGCCCTCATCTCGTCCCAGAGGACGACGTGCTCCGGCGGGATCTGCTCCTCGCTCTTATGGTGCTGCACCGCGACGACGAGCGGGCCGGGCACGTTGGCGGGCCGCAGCGCGAGCGAGTCCCTGACCGTCTGCCAGACGAGCCAATCGAAGCACCGCTCGAGCCCGTCGCCTCGCTTCGGCTCGGCGTCGACGGGCACGACGAAGTTCGCGCCGAGCTTCATGAGCGACCTGACGAGCCCGCTCACAAGCTGGCGGGCGGCGGCGACGGAGTCGGGCGTGGCGATGGCGGGATCCTCCGCGATGCTGCCCGAGATGTGGATCCGTCGTCCGAAGAGGGGAGACCGGGGCATCAGCGGTCCTCCATCACGCGCGAACCGCCCATCTGCTGCGCGGTCTCCAGCAGATGCTGGTAGGTGAGTGGCCGGTCCGGGAACGCCTTCGCCACCGCTGCGGGGTAGAAGCGCGTGCGGAAGTCGGAGAAGGTCCAGCCCAGGCGGCCGTGGAGCGGTCCGGTGACCTTGACAAGCTCGGCGAGCTGGGACGCGCTGAGGTTGAGCCCTGCAAGGTCCTTCTGCAGAAGCTGGAGACGCTCCTCGTCCGTCGGCCGTCGGAACTCGTCGATGATCGCGGCGCGCCGGAGCAGCGCGGCGTCGACGACGCTGAGGCGGTTGGTGCAGAGGATCACCGCCACGCGCCCCTTGAAGCGGCGCAGGTCGTCAATGTGCTGGATGAGCGTGTTGACCGCCACCTTGTCCTCGTGGTGGCTGTGGTCCTGTGCCCGAGAGGCGGCGATGCTGTCGCCCTCGTCGATGATCAGGACCGCGCGACGGTTCTTGCCTACCGCCGCGATGACGCGGGTGAATGCCTCGGACAGGAGCGAACCCATCTCGCCGACCATGCCGGAGCCGCGCACGCGGTTCGACAGGCGGAAGAGCATCGAGTCCTCCGCGTTAGCCTCGGCCATCAGCCGGTTGGCGATCGCTTCGGCCATGGCCGTCTTGCCGGTCCCCACGTCGCCGTGGAAGATGACTAGCGGATACTGCTCGGCGATGTGGTCGACGATCGCCAGTTCACCGCGGTGCTGGCGACGGTTCCAGTCGGTCACGGCGTCGACGTTGAGCAGGAGGCGCAGTTGGTCGTGAACCCGCGAGTAGCGTGCCTCGAAGCCCACGAGCGTCTTCGCGCGGGCGGAGATGCCCTTGTCGGGCACGACGATCTCTGCGTCGAAGATGGTGTTCTGCGACATCAGTTGCTCCAGTCCTTGCGCTTCATGCCGTAGGCGTTGCTGGTGTAGTTGCGGCCGCTGCCGCTGCCGCCCGAGAGGGAGGAGTGGCTCGTGTCGTCGAAGGTCGTCGACCACCCGATGCGCAGCTTGCCGGTCATCTCGCGCTCGGCGTTGGCGTCGTAGGCGTCGGTGTGGCTGATGACGATTCGAAGGTGCGCGAATGCGACCTTCGGCCAGAGGACACCTCCCGGGCGGGAGGTTGTCAGGGACCCCGCGTCGGTGTCGATGTCAAAGCGGACCGCCTTGATCTCCGTGCCGCCGCTAAGCAGCGTGACGTCGACCCAGGCGAGATAGCCCTTCTTCGCGAGGAGCTCGATGTCGTGGGCGTAGTCGGCCACCTGCTGCGCTGTCCATGCGCCCGTGCTGTCCGCGATCATGGCGAGGTCCGCCCTGACCCGGCGAACGACGTTCTCGACGTCGACGGTCGTGTAGGTGGCGGTGCGGGTGGTGGTACTCATCACGCGTCCTCCGTCTTGAACTGGGAACCGAAGAGCTCCTTCCAGACCGCGTGGTCGTCCTCGGCAGACGCGAAATTGGCCGTCTCCCAAGCGTCGTTCGCCGCCGCGACGATCTCCTTGCGCTCCGCCTCGGAGATGCGGCTGGCCACGTTGTTGCCGCTGGCGACCGGGTCGATGATCACGACGGGGTGGCTGAACCGCGGAGTCGAGCCGGTGTTCTCGGGGAAGGTTATGACCTCCTTGAGGCCGGACTGCGCGATGTAGAGGAGGAAGTCGCGGAACCGCTGCTCGATGCTGCCGCCCTTGCCGCGGGTGTCGAGCAGGTGCGCCATGATCAGCTCGATGGCGAAGGACTTGAGCGGCTTGATCTCGGCGTAGTTGCGCCACTTCTTGGCGAGCCGCACGAGCGTGCGGAAGTCGCCATCGACGCTCTTGCGGTCCCGCACGAACTTGATCTGGCAGGGTGCGCAGGTCTGGACCTTCGAGCCGTCGTGAATGTCGTACTGCCAGCCGTATCCGGCGCGGTTCGGATCCTCGATTACGGGCACGATGTCGACGCTGAGGCCGGAGCCGACGAAGGTGACCGTGGCAGCCTTCCGCTGGATCTGGAAGTCCTCGACCGACTTGTTGGGATACTGCTCGACCAAGAGGCCGTAGATGAGCGTGTTCAGGTCATCCAGGGTCTCGGCGCTCGCGTCCTTGCCAGAGATGTAGAACACGACGTCGACGTCGACGGGGCTGTCCGACGTCTTCCGCAGGATCGTGAACTTGGCGAAGGAGCCCGCCTTTACGACCTTCGTGATCTTGATCTTTGTCTTGTCACGGACGTTTCGGCACAGGTTCTCGATCAGTCGGTCGACCTGTGCGTGGTACTCCTTCCGCTTGTCCGCCGGCAGGCGGAGGATGTTGCTGTCGTAGTAGCGCAGCTGCGTGTTGCTGAGCGGCATCTTGGACCTCCTTTCGCATCCCTGAGGCGGTCCGTGCCGGCGCGGTTCTTCATCTCCGGAAGCAGGGACCGCCGGAGTATCGAAGCGTTTGACACGACTCGCTGATGGACCTACTAAATAGGAGGGCACAGTTTATATGTCCATACACTTTTGATTAGTATCGGGAGAAATATGATGAGCGCCGACGAGTCGAAGATCAACTGGTCGGTCGAGCGGCGCCTCGAGTTCATCGAGTTCCGGCTGTCCTGGGAAGGGGGCGTGCGCCGCTCCGACATTAAGTCGACCTTCCAAGTGTCCGAGCCACAGGCGTCTAAGGATCTCACGCTCTACCAGGAGAGGGCGCCGGGGAACGCGGTGTACGACAAGAACCTGAAGCGGTACGTGGCGGGGAAGGCATTCCGGCCCGTCTTCCTAAAGGGGGGACCCGACGAGTACCTTACTAGGCTGCGGTCGCTCGGCGAGCATCTCACGGACCCTGCGGAGTCATGGATAGGGCAGCAGCCCGACGTCGATGTCGTCCTCACGCCGGCGCGCGAGGTGAGCGACGAGTGCCTGCGCGTCATTCTCTCGGCTTATCGCCGGGGCTCCTCGATCGAGGTCCTCTATCAGTCAATGAGCGCGGATCGGCCCGAGCCCATCTGGCGGCGCATCACCATCCACGCGTTCGGCTACGATGGGTTCCGGTGGCATGCTCGGGCGTTCTGCCACCTGACCGAGCGCTTCAAGGACTTCCTACTTCCTCGGATTATCGGTGCGCGGGACATGGGAGCTGCAGGCAGGCTAGGCTCTGATGACAATCTCTGGCAAGAGCGCTTCGCCGTCCGGATCGCCCCGCATCCCGATCTTAGCGCCGATCAGAAGGCGATCGTGGCTCGCGACTACGGCATGACGGACGGGTCGGCTACACTCGAGGTCCGCTACGCCATGCTCTTCTACGTCCTGAAGCGTCTAAACCTGCTCGGTGAGCCTGAGAAGCTGCCGGCCAGGAGTCAGCACATTATGCTTGCCAATCCTGTGGAGTCCGCCAACGCGCTCCGAAAGGCTGATTTTGCTCTATAAGTTGGGACGTAGGGGTTCGGCGCATCGCAATCAGGCGCGCTTTATGTGCTTCAACTGAGCTTGAAGTCGTCTAAATACTCAGACGCCGGATCTACTCTGGTAAACATCAGATGCTCGCGAGCGCGGGTACAGGTCACCCCGCGAGTTCATCGCGACAACCCGCGAGACCCTCTCGGCTATCTAGGGGGCGCCAACAGCGGAGTGGCTGGGGCTCGCTGGCTGGGCTGCCGCCATCAAAGACCTAGCCGCATCGTTTGGAGAGCGGTTCGCGTGAGATTGACAGCACCCTTTGCAGTCATCCTGCCGCCCGCTATCAACATGCGAAGGGGAGCAATTTCTTGAGCAATCCACCACTACGCCTGCCAACCTTTGTCGACCGCAACTCGCTGGAGGACGTTCTGAGGTGGGTACCCAGCATCCGCCGGGCATTCCGTGAGGCCGCTCTGCGATCCGATCATGATGACTGGTCCTTCGAAGGAGAAGATGTCTACAAGAACGTGGCGTCGCTGCTTGAACTGCCGGGTGGCGGAAGACGCTTGGAACAACTTGTCGCAGTTGCGGATCCAGGCAAGCGCAGGGGGCTAGACGCAGCGTTGCGCAGGAGCTGGAAGTCCGCTCCGAGCCGACGCACAGCAGGTTTTCCAATCGCCGAACTAAAGTTTCTCCTCCAGGAGGACGACGTCGATGCGGCAGCTTGGTGGGCCTTCCGTCTGCTGTCAGATCACAACCGCGACGGCGGCCTTGGCAAGACGGAGCTCGACGAGCTCGCCCGGACGATTGAGTACGACGACGGTCTGATCGAACGGCTGGGCGACTACTGGACCGACTGGCAGGCAGCGCGGTTCGACGATCCAGAAGCGGACGTGTCTGCCGACGACATCATCATCGAAGCTGGCTTCACCAATCGCGATCCGGACTCTGCTGCACAGGCAGAGCGCAGCGATTCCGAAACGACCTGGTCGGCGGCTTTGTCGAGGCTGCAACACGGTCTCGCCAGCTTAAATGGATATGACGCCGAGCTCTCCATTCGGCTACGAGCGGCCGCCGACGAGTTCGACGCCATCCGCGACGAAGTCGAACGATTAAGAACGAAGGCCGAGGGAATAGCTGCCGCCCGTGAGACCCTGGCGGCATCGATCGCCGCCCTGCGCGCGACTCTGGATCTGCCAGCGCTGGAGTGGATGCTGGAAGCCGGCGCCGCCGTCGCCGATCTGACGTGGCTGGAATCGGCAACGTCATGGGCCGAGGCCGCTCGCGAGGGCATCTCCGCCGCCGAGGTCCGGTGCGTCGAAGCCGCCGCTCGCCACCGGAACGAAGACACGGACGAAGCGGACGAGGCGTTCCTGACCGCGAACCGCAAGCGTCGAATGACGCGGACGAGGATCGATGCGGAGGCGACGGCCTGGACGCAAGGTCCGCCCGCGGAAGCCTTCCAGAGATTCGAGGCCACGGAGGTGGAGCCGCCTTCGCCCGCGCCCGTCGTCATCTCGAAGCCATCCACCGAGGCGCATGCCGCCCGAGCGATGCAAGAAGCGCGGCCAGACGCCCTAGGGGAGACACCGGTGGGAGCCGCGGGCGGAATGTCGGCGGGGAGCGCTTTGTCGGCCGTGCAGATAATCGACGAGACTCCCGTAGCGGCGCAGGAGGAGCCAACCGGGAAAGTCGTGCCTTCCGGCGAGACCGTCGACGACCCGATAGACGCGAAACCTTCGTCGGACCCGGAAATACTCACCGACTGCCCGTCACCTGAGCGGGAGTCCGCCTCCAAACCGGTCTTGCCCGACCAGGCGGACCAAGAGCTCGCATCGATCGATGCGAACCCCTCCATGGCCGCGATCGATCCCCTGCCCTCCGAGCACGTGGCGGACGTCGCGCCCCACCGGCCCAACGGCTTCGATGAGGCTCGACGAGTACCGGCCCTCGACGCCTTCCTCCCGGACGATGGACCACGACCGAGTCCGGAAGTTGAGATCCTCGAGGCGGCGTGGCGTCGTGCTCTGCGGGAGGGCCGCTACGGCTTGGCCGCCCACACGGCGCGTGCGGCTGCGGCACTAGGTGCGCATCTGCCGGGAGACGGGGCGCCGCTGCTCGAGGCGCTGGCCCTGGGTGTCGCGGTGTCGGAGCTCCGCGTGAGCGAGGCGGTCGTCGGCTACTCGCAGCTCGAACCGCAGCTCTACGCCGAAGAACAGTACGGTTCGGGGGCCGGGCTGCTCGCGCGTCTCCTACTGATCGCCGGCGCCCTCCGCCCGGCCATCTTCTCCTCCCAGACCGGTGCCGCCGAGATCTTCCGCCTCGCCGAGCCGGGAGTGCTCGGCTCGGAGCTGCACGAGCTCGCGGACTTCCTCGCCGACATGCCGCGTCGCGGTGGGCACCTTGAGTTCGCCGACCTCGTCCCGGCGGCGGACGCCCAATCGCGGAGGCGCGCGGCCGATACGGTGCGCGAGGAGCTGCTCGACACCGTTGACGGCGCCAGCGATCGGCGCTCCGTCTACCAGCGGGCGACCAGCATCATGCTCTCCGTGCTCGCGTCGGGACCCGTTGGCGAGGCCGTCGCCGCCGTGAGGCGCAGGACGCCAGGCGCCTCGGATCGGGCTGAAACCGCCGCCGCCTGGTTAGACGAGGACCTCGATCGGCGCGTCGAGCAGCTCGACGACGAGGCGCGCAGACCACGGCGCGGCGCTCCACTGGAGGGCATGGCGCGAAAGTGGCTGATGCAGCGCCTGGGAGAGGCGGCGTCCCTCCTCCGGCGCTGGGCGGCCGCTGACAGGGCGGCGCAGGGACCTCGCACCGGTCACACCGAGGAGGTGCGCTCGCGCCTGTGGGATCTCTTGACCGATGCCATCGGGGCGTTCGGCCGCCTGACCCTGGCGAACAGCGACGAGGAGCTCGGGTCCGCTGTCGTCACGCGCGTGTTCATGGACGTCCTGCGACTACTAGACGGGGAGGACGTGGACGACGCGCGCCTCACACTCGACATGCTCCTGAACGACGACCTCCTGCTGTCGGAGGAGCACCCGCTGCGCGAGGCGGACAAGAGCTGGTCGATCGCGTCAGCCCAGAGGATGGCGCGCCAGATCAGCGGGATCCTCGCCGACGAACCCGACTTTGACGCCGCCTTCCAGCGGCTCGTCGCGGCAGGCCGCTTCGCCGAGGCGGCGACCACCGTCAACCGGCTCGCTGCCGATGGAAGGGAGAGGAAGGACTACGACGAGCAGCTGAAGGAGGAGAGTCGTCGCCGTCGCGAGAGGCTCGTCCCCGCGGTCGAGCTGCTACGCCGCAAGCTCGACGACGTGCTGGGAGCCGACACTGCGAGGCGAGTCGACCTGACGCTCCAGACCAAGGTTGAGGAACTTGCCGCGAGCGTGTCCCGCGATCCCGACGTGATCGACTTCCCCGACGTCGAACGGAAGCTGTCCGACCTCCAGGAGCAGGTGGACGACGTGGCTGAGCTGCTACTCGCGCCCCTGCTCGCGGAGATCGAAAAAATGGATCCGCCGGAGCCCGTGGCGACCACTCTCCGCGGGATGGTCGATAAGGGCGACCTCACGACCTTGCGCGAGCACATCGAGGCCGTGCGGACCGGCGCCGACATCGGCGCATCCGCCGGGCGGCGCCTGCAGGCGTTCTCCAAGCGCTTCCTTTCGCCCGGGTTCGAGAAGCTCCCCGCCTCTGACCGCAACCTCGCCACGCTAATCGAAGCCGCTTCAAGCCAGTGCGACACGCCGGCCGCAGACTTCTCGCAACTACAGAAGGAGGACGTCGCCGGTGCGACCGAGTTGCTTCGGGCCTGGCGGGGACTCAGGGCGGGCAAGGCCGATGCCGTCGCTCAAGCGATTCCGGCCCTCCGTGATCTCTTCACGTCCCTGCAGTTCACCAGCGTGAAGATCGTCGAACCGCAGACGCTATCACCGGCGCGTCGGTACGGCCTCCGCTGCGATCCGGTCGAAGGCAGGCGAGAATGTCCCGTTCCAGCGTTCGGGAGCGCTGCGAAGGGCGCATACGCCTTGCTCGTCGTCGACGCCGTCTCGGTCAAGCATGGAAGCGATCTCTACAACCTCGTTCTGCGGCTGGATTCGCCCACCACTCGGCCGACGTTCATCATCGTGGTCGGCGGAGCTCTGCCGGCCTCCCGCCGTCGCGAATACATGGTTGAGGCTCGGAAGAAGGGCGCTCTGGAGCCTGTCGCGCTGATCGACGAGGCGGCCATCCTCTCCCTCGCCTCGCGTCCCGGGCGGAAGCTGTCGGACCTCTTCGCGATCGCCCTTCCGATGGGCGCAGTCCAGCCCTATTCCGACGCTCACGGCCAGACCTCCCCGGAGATGTTCTTCGGTCGAGACACCGAACTGACCCAGCTCTGGGATCGCAACGGTAGCTGCCTCGTCTATGGCGGTCGCCAGCTCGGCAAGACCGCACTGCTCGAGCAGCTCAGGATAAGGCACCACCGTCCACCGTCTCAGGTGGTCGTAGGCGGCAGCGTCGACGGCGTCATAGACCTATGGCCCTGGCTCGCGGGGGCGCTGCGGGGCGCTGGCGTGCACGTCAAGGCAAGCCACGCGGCGGCGGTGTGCACCTCCATCCGGGACTGGCTACGGCAGGACGAGACCCGACGCCTGCTCATCCTCGCGGACGAGGCGGACATCTACCTCGAATCTCAGATGGCCGGCGACTACCAGGGGCTGATCAAGGCCCGGGACCTGATGCAGGAGACCGAGAGGCGCTGCAAGTTCGTGTTCGCGGGCCTCCACAACGTCCAGCGTCTCGCGCGTCAGCCCAACTCGCCGCTGCTGCACTTCGGCGTCCCGCTGCGCGTCGGGCCGCTCTACGGTCCCGACCTCGGAGAGGCGCGCGCGATGCTGGAGCAGCCCATGGCCGCCGCTGGCTTCGTCTACGGCGGAGATACGCTGCCCGGGAGGGTGCTCAGCGAACTGGGCTACTACCCCTCGCTCCTGCAAACCTTCGGCCAGACGATGATCGGAAGGCTGAACCGCACGGCCAACGCTCGGATGCCGCATGCCACGCCGCTGCCCATCGTGGTGAGCGAAAGCGACATCGACGACGTGCTGACGGATGCGCAGTTCCGGAAGGACCTGTCCGGCAAGTTCGAAGCCACCCTGAGCCTCGACGAGCGCTACCGGCTCATCACCTACGCCATGCTCGTCCACTCGATGGACCGACCGGGCCATTCGTCGGCCCTTCAAGACGTCGAGGTTCAGGAGCGCGCACTCACTTGGTGGCCTCAGGGCTTCGCGCAGGACAGCACCCTCGACGCCTTTCAAGGGTTGCTCCAGGAGATGGTGGGACTCGGCGTCCTCATCGAGGCGGACGGCCGATACGCGATCCGCTCTTCACGCATCGCCACGATGCTCGGCGGCCGCGACGAGATCGAGCGCAAACTGTTCGAGATGAGCGAGCTGCCGGGATACGCGAAGCTGGACACGGGCAGCCTCCGACGCCTCGACAAGGACTCTCGCGTGCCCTCCCCACTGACCGCTCGTCAGGAGGGCGTGACCCTGGCGCCGATGGACGCGCCGCCGGTCCAGCTCGTGCTCGGCTCGAAGGCGCTTGGACTCGACGACCTAGCGGCTTCGCTCGAGGCACTGGCCGACGACGAGCTCAGCGTCGAGCGGTTGCATTACACCACGCCCGGGCAGATGGCTACGCGCCTCGAAGCGGCACGCGACCGGCGCACCCTGGTCGTGCTCAGCGGCCCGTGGCCGGGTATCACCGGCCTCACGGACCTACTACGGCTCGAGCAGGTCCGTCGCAGCGGACGGGGGCGACGCAGATCCCTCCAGGTCCTCGTCGCGCCGCTGGACGTGGACTGGGCCGAACTCGGGAAGGTCGACGCCACCGGACGTTTCGCCGGGCTAGACCTGCTGACCCTCGCACCGCTGGGCGACACCGGACTCAGGCAGTGGCTCAGAGCGGTGACCGGCGCCGAGACGACGGACGCCGTGTCGCAGCTCCGTGAGCTGACAGGAGGCTACCCGCTCTTCCTGCGCAACCTCGAGGGCGGCAGTCCGGCGGAGCTGGTCGAGTGCGCGAAGCGGGTCTACGCCACCCTGCGCGAGAACCCTACTACGCTGTCAGCCATCGGACTCGCCGACCCCGTACTTCGACAGGCGGCCGATCTGGTCGCGATCATCGGCGGTCACAACGGCAAGGGGACCGACGAGATGATGACCAGCGAGGGGATCGCCGATCCGCGCGCCGCGACTATGCAGCTCGAGAGACTGGGGATTCTGGAACTGGGTGCGAAGCCGTCCGATGAACGCGTGGTCAACCCCTTCGTAGCTTCGATCCTCGGTCGCACCTCTGACTCATGAGTGATGTGCGTTGGGAACTGCCAGGTCCCGCCAGGATGATCGACAGCCTGTGCGCGGACGCCTACCGTGATCGCGTCGCCGCGGTGGTCGCACCGGTGGACGCCGGCGGACTGGCGGATGCCATAGAGGGGCGCCTCAACGACGACGGACAGGTCAGAGTGGTCGCGGTCCGCCCCGGTCCAGGCGACTTAGCCCTTGACCTCATCGCGCGCGAAGCTGGCGTCGATCGCTCTAATCCCGCGGCGCTGGTGACGGCGCCCGCCCTCGCCGACTGCGCGATCGTGGTCCTGGCAAGGACGGAGACGGTCGCTCCGGCGCTAGAGGACTTCGCGAGACTGGCGGCACGTTCACGCACCGGATCGGAGCCGATCCTCATAGTCGTGGGAAGCGGCGCGCTCCCCCTGATCGGCGGGACGACCGCGCGTGAGGCGAAGGGGCTGATCGGACCTCTCGACGCAGCCGGTCAACTGGCCCGCCTGCATCTCCAGCTCCCACCCCTTGAGGCGCTGGTGATCACGTCGGTGGCGATCGAGACCGCCTGCTGGGACGTGGAGACGGCGGAGAGGATCGCTACCCTTCCGGTCGCACGCGCGGTCCGGCCTGACCTCTGCCCCGAGGCGTGGACGGACGAGCGACTACCGTCTTGGAGGGGCGTTCCCGCGAGCTGGGCGGCGGGTTCAAGCGACGAATGGAACGGGGACCTATGTGAGCACGCCTCCTGGCTCGCCGGCAACCGGCCGGACGCTCTTTCGAAGCGGGTCTGGCGTGGCCAAGTGGCGGCTCTGCTCCCATGGATCGAGACGAGAAGGCTGGAGATCGTGGCCGTCTTCAGCAGGGTGCTGACACCCGACCGGGAGCGCTGCGGTCCCGACATCGAGTCGCTGGACTGGGGGCCGCTGCGGCACCAGCTGCATCGGCAGGCGCAATGGCTACTGCAGTTCGTCGAGCAGGCGAGACTTGCGCGCAACGAGCTGGCTCACGGTCGCCCACTCAACTGGCCGCAGATCGTCGCCCTACTCAGTGGATCGCGGCGCTGGAATTCTGGGAGGGGGGCTCCGCAGGTGGTGCGCTAGGAAGTCGGATCATGGCGTTCGGCACGGAACATCCACCTGCCGTTCCGACGACGGAAGCGCGCCATGCTGCGGTTCAGGCCAATGAAGACACTCCAGAAGTTCGCCTCGATCCACGACAACTTTCACAACCACTTTAGCCTGGAACACCACCTTAGGGTGATTGGTATCCGGGTGGCCTGATCGGTTCGGCCGCGCTCTCGTCTGCTATCCGATCGGGGAGAGCAGGGCGGCACGCTCGACAGGTTCGTGAGCGCCGGGCGGCCCGACGCAGGCCGCCGGCTCTCGACAGGTGGCCTCGACGCCTTGGCGGACAGTGCTCAAAATGGTGCCTAAACGCCGTTCAGCCATGGCCTGCGTTCGGAAGGGCGCTGGGAGTAAGAAAGGTTTGGACCTTCCAAAAGGACGCGTTGCGGGCCTCAATTTGCCACCTCAAGCCGTTCCGCCACCTCCAGCCTGTGTAAGTCGCCCGAAAAATTGACCCCCCCAGCTATCGGGAAGGAGTGCAGATGATCAGGCCGTGCTAACCGCTTTACCACGGAGCTGTAGATCAACGTCGTCTACTTGGATCAAGGCTGGCCCCCTGCCCATATGCATCCCAGCCGGGATCGTGGGGTCACCAGTTGTCTAAATGAAGCTATGAATCGCGCGGCTAAATCGATGGACATGGGTAAACTTGTCGACGTCGCTCCAAAATGATTCTACACCTTCAACAAATTGAGTAAGATATTCTGGCCGAAGATGGCGGTAATGCCGGTTGTTTGTACCGGTGCCTCGGTGGCCCGCTGCCGTCTCAATCTGAGCCTCTGGAACGCCTCGTCTGTGCATCTCAGTGCTAGTTGTGTGCCGAAGGGTATTTGGGGAGCCTAGCCCAACCAGCTTTGGTCTTGGCGCAGTTTCACCCAACTTGCGTTTCGGCGGAAGCCACAATGGCTTGCCATCGTCGTCTGATGCCTGCTGACATATTCCAGCGGCGACAAGTGTCTTATTGAAAGCATTCTTGATGCTTTCTGTGGGGAGGTATTCAAACCACGGCTCGCCGGTATCGCGATCAATGTACCGCTTCTGCCACTGGATCGCACGCCCTCGATATAGCTCGAGCCACGGCGCAAGTGTCGGGCATATCGGGACGATCGATCGCCGCTTCTTAGTTTGCTGACGGCCCGGAGCATTGAAGTAGATGAGTCCGTCCCGAACCTGTTTGTCCTTATCGAGATCAAGAACAGCTTCCACCCTCGCATTGGTGCTGAGCATGATCATCGCGAACATATGAATGTGCTGCCGATCCCTGAGTGACCATGCTGCCTCCAGCAGCTGCGCAATCTGTTCCACGCTGTAGACTAGAGCAGATTCCGTTCAGTACGCATCGTATCCGGCAGCGGCGAAGTAGTTGGCGCACTCTGCGGGCGTGAAGGTGTCGATGGCGGCACCGATGGCGCGGGACAGATCGTTGACGGTGCGCGCAGCGGCTTTGCGCAGGAGCGCCTTGA
>Ga0265780_10003218_pt1 | contig 21615 bp, 19 predicted proteins | sample P1T30metagenome_FD_192432 | JGI IMG/M metagenome (GOLD analysis project Ga0265780, IMG submission 192432) | Plant litter microbial communities from East Loma Ridge, Irvine, California - P1 T30 | ecosystem: Environmental > Terrestrial > Plant litter > Unclassified | place: USA: California...
ACTTGATTTTCTTGATTTTCCCTAGTAAATTCCGCTGGCCGACTCGCTTGGGTGGCCGACTCGCTTGGGTGGCCGACTCGCATGGGAAACACGTTATCAAAGAAATTGGATTGAGCATGCCTTCCACTGAGTTGCCACTTGAGATGTTTAGCATCGAATTTCTCGTCGTGGAGACGCCTCCGTTCCGTAGGCCTTCGGTTCAGGTTGGTGACCTCGATGTCGCTACAGACTCCAACATGAACGTCGATTTTGATCTGACAAGGCGCTCAACGGCTGAAGTTCAATCTGTCCTTACAGATTTTTTTTGTGTGAACGCCTCACCCCTGCATCAGCTCCCGCAGCCGTCTTACGCATGTACCTGCGTAAACGAAGCTTCGAGACTGGCAGACAGAATAACGGGAGCTGATCTCGCGTTGTCGGTGGCGTAGGAGAACGTGAGAAGCGAGCTAGTCTTTGACCATGTTCGTCAGCCATGGCTTCGACGCAGATGTTGCTACACCACCCGTCTCACCGATAAGGATGATTCCGCTCATCTCCGTGCCGATACTTTGTAATGTGGAGGTGTGAAGTGATTCACCATCGGCTACGAGAAAATCTGGGGAACTAGCTAGAAGAACGCAAGTGTTTCTGGAGTGAATTCATGGGCAAAGGTCTCCTTTGAGAACGAGCGGTTTGAGCGGAGCAAGAGATGCTCACTGTATAGCCGTAAGCGAGCAAATCTTTCCATGTGTCTTAAACTTTTTCAATCTTGGCTCCTACAAGATGCACCTTTGACCATCATCTGCAGAAATTTTTTGCGCCCTTGAGGCTTGGAGCTTCGCCATGTGGTTGGTGTAGAATCATATTTCGCCAGGGAAAAGCCATGGTAGAAGCCATAACAAGGGAGCAACGTGGCTGGCAGGGCGAGCTTTGAATTTGACCGCTTGGCGGAGATGAAACTTTTCATACCCCGAATGATGACCCATGAACATATCGTAGCGGACGGCTCACCGCGAGGCGCTGTGAAGTCATGGCCGGTGTGGCTGCAGATACGAGACGGGTGTCGTCTTCAGGGACATTGGCTGACCGGCTAATGTTTAATGTTGTGTCACACCAAATAGGTATTCGTAGGTACATTGCATTGACGCGCTGTGAACATCGTCAGGTTCATCAACATGATTACATGGTCTCTTCTTGGTGCGTATCTCTACTGGTACATACCTCATCCTGACGCACACATAATGCAGTCAGCTCACCTCGCGACTCTAGGTTCAAGAATTGGCAAGACTATTGGTGAGCTGCTGCATTGCAGGTATAGATATAAGTATATCTGCCGATAACATAGCCAGAAAGTAGAATGCAATTGGCCGAGAAGCGAGTGACCGGCGGTACGGATCGCTGTTTGTTTCACGCTCCTGGATTTGTAGTCCTCAAAAGGTGCCATGGCCGTCGAACACGAGGGAGTCTTGACTGCATGCGGGGTAGACTTGGTAGAGCTGGGATACTTACTCGTACGTATATTGATCCTTGCAAAATACTAGCTTGCGACTCCTTCACGGGCAGAGTCTGGACCACTGCGTGAGCGCGATCGCAACTGGCCACTGCCATATGACCCAGACCTGCGCCGTTTACAATGCGCCGAACTCATCTCTGTTTATCGCAGAACAACGTAGTCATACCGAGCATGGATCTCGACTTCTGGTACGATAAATTACTTCGTCACTATGATCCAGGTTGTCCAAGGCGTTGAAAGTTTATGTGGTCTGACAGGCGCGCTGCAGGATCTGTACTTTGCTGATGCATTGCGCACGCTGCCGGTACTATGCAACGCGCTCCTCGGCGGAGTTTGTGGCGTCTTTCGCTGTTACTTGAGGACTCTTGGTAACAAGAAAGGATGCATTGAGTTCGGACGCATTCTGGCAGAATCAGCCTTGGTACTGCGTTATGATGATGCACTGCTGTTCCTCGCCCCAACTACATTCGATCAGTTGGCAAAACATGTTCTCGTGTCGTTGATGTTCAATGCAGCCATGAACGTATGCGTGCCCAACAATAGAGGTCTCTTGTATTAACCGCGGCTGATGCTGCTTCGCGAAAGTCTTCTGGAACATCTCAGCCGCGCTCGTGTAACAGAATCGTTTCTTGCGCATGACCGCGCTCGCGTGTCATTACCATTGGCGCATGTTTTGTGGCTGCCTTTTGATTACCGTTTGATTGCACACAAGAAGGCTCCCAGGTTCCCTTTCCAAGATCCGATCCCCCTGCCAGGTCATCGGGATGTCGCAAGTACCAGCCGACCTCTCGTTCAAGCTCGAGCCTGGAGTGGTCCAAGGGCACAGATGCTGTGGCGGATGCTAGTACCTAAGTGCACGTCAGTGACTTTGAACTGTGTGCTCCCGACACGCCGTGCGTTGCGCCTTGAGCTGCTGATCAGACAACGAATGGCAACTTTGGAAGCGTATGGGATCACACTGATAAAGACTCGGTTCGTTGTTCGCCTTGCTGCATTTGTTGGAACTCGAGGTCCCCCTTGCCACCTAGTGACAAAGGCTTTAGCGGCGCATCCCCCACAATCAGCTAGCAGATGAGTAAGGGCGCAAGCCTTTCCCCCGCAAAACCGCTAGCAAAAGGGGCCATTTAATAATGTGGAGAGCGGAGCGCGGCCCAGATTTTGCTGCTCTTGAGTGCTCTGTTGCGGCGTGGTTCAACAGAGGCGCGGTTCAACAGATGCCAACAGGAAGCCGAAGAGCTGGGAAGGTTAAGTTCGGTCGCGCGATATCCCGCAGACGCACATGGACCACTCACTGCGCTGACGCGTTTAGGACCGCTTTGTGGCTCTGGTAATCGCGGTCCTTTCGGGCGATGCTCAGATGCACCTGCATATTTTCAGGGTCCGAGCTGCCGTGCAGGTGGCAGGTACTTCCAAGCTTCGCCTGCACTGCGGTGAAATATCATCACACGACACTGTTGACATATCTGTCATGCGGTCAACAGCAGACCGGAAGCTCATGAAACAACGTCTCCAACAGGAGTGACTACAACATGCTTGACCAGTGCGCGGGATCTCCAGTCGTTCACTCGCGTGCAAACTCGATACATGCCTATGCTTCTCGCCTGGCTCACGGGTTGGCTGACCAGGTTGCGGACGCTAGGGGCAGTTTGCCAGGTACATTTATCCTTACCGGTGTTCCTTGCACATGTAGCGTGCGTAGCCGATGGTTAGCACCCGTCAAGCCTGCATGCCGTTTTTGTACTTGTTGTTAGTAAAAGGCCGCCTATAGACGCCCAATCTCCACCTGGTGAACAAAGTTTCCCGTGGTACTTACATCGACTTATGCCTATACTTCAGGTACGCAGATCTCAGACATACCTACGACGACCCATTCCCACTCCCTTTAGTTCGTGTGAACTCCTCCCTCACCAAGCGCACAAAGGCCTCCGTTGAACCGCAGGACCAGATCTTCGGGTTCCCACAGTACAACCAGGCCGTTTTCAGCACCAAAGCAACCAAAAATCACCGCTCTACTCTCCATAATGACCTGAAGACTGAGCGGTTCGGTCCTGTTCAAACCATTCCAGTACCGATAAATCCGTCGTCGGTGGTACACCGTCGACCGCGTTCACGACATGGTAGCCTTCGATATGGGAGCCTCACGGGAGGTTGGAAGAGGACTGCAAAAGAGATATAATGAGTCTGACTTCATTCTGGACCCCATGACTCCCGTCTACGAGACCGGTCTGATTCCCATTGCGCTTCTCGCCATGATGAGTTTATTGTCGGTCACAGCACTACTCGGCTTCATCACACACCGACTTATCAGCTGGAGGAGACACTACAGGCAATATGTCGGCTACAACCAATATGTCATCCTCATCTACAACTTGCTTCTCGCAGATCTTCAACAGTCCATCGCCTTCTCGATATCCTTTCACTGGCTTCGGATTGGCAAGATCCTTGCTCCAACAGTACCGTGCTTCATCCAGGGTTGGTTCCTCAACATAGGGGATGTTGCGAGTGGCTTTTTCGTCCTCGCAATTGCAGTACACACGTGGCTTGGTGTGATCAAAGGATACAAGATGCCATACGTATGGTTCGTCGTGTCCATCCTCGGCATCTGGCTGGCGGCTTTGGTCTTGACTCTTATCGGCCCATTGATGTACAAAGAAGAGTTCTTCTCGCGCGCAGCAGGCTGGTGCTGGATCTCGTCCAAATACCAGAATGAACGCCTGTGGTTGCACTACCTCTGGATTTTCATCGTCGAGTTTGGAACCATTGCCATTTACGGGCATGTCTTCGTCCATCTGCGAGGCCGCATACGAAGCGTCATTAACAATGACACATCAAAACTCACTCGCGCGACGAAGTTCATGGTCATGTATCCATTCGTTTAGTAAGTCTAAGTTGGTGAAGCACATGAAACAACTGCTGACATTGGTAGTATCATCTTGACATTACCAATCGCCGTGGGACGCATGATAGCGATGACGGGCCGGAAGATGCCAGAACAATTCTTCCTGGTCGCTGGCGCGTTACTCACCTCGTGCGGCTGGATCGACGCACTCCTCTACACCCTGACACGCCGTGTCCTCGTCAACAACGAGCTCAGCACCGGACAATATGCCCACGCCGTGACTGCCACATTAACAAACGCTGCCCGTCCAGGCGACCACCAAGCCTACGGCTTATCATCGATGGCCGACAAAGAGCCCGCCCGCACCGTTACCATCGTTGGCGGCACCAACAGGCTCTCACGAATAGTGCCGCACAATCGTGGGCGCGACAGCAAACACCCGAGACGTCGGAACCACGATTCCATAGACGATTATAGCCCTACACGTACAGGCTCGCAAGACTCCATCATCAAGCCCATGCGGCCATCAGATGGCATCAACATTGCCACCGAAACTACAATCCAAGTGGAAACAACGCGCGATCGTGATTACGCGGATGGGCCGCCAGCAGATCGTAGCAGCCGGGTATGACGGCAATTACATCAACAGGAAGGCGTTGTGCCACATTTATCGAATGTATCAAAAGCTAGCGTGGAGTTCGCAGGCGCAAGGATAGCATCGCAGGATTGTTCTTTTGTTGGGCTTGTTGTATGCTATATACGCGTTTGAGCGTTGACTTACAAAGGATGAGGTATACCTGGATATCTAGTGAATTAAAGAGAAGCCCACAGTGATCTTGCCAGTACTTGCTTCATTGTGTCTTGACATTGTGGTGCTTCGTCTCGGAGCGAGACCAACTCAACTCATCGACCGATGCCTGCACGTGAGTCGTATCGATGTTTGAGCATGTATGAAGCTGAGTTTGTCGATTGTGCTGAGTGGAGTATTCTACTCTTCATGTACTGTACATGTGGGCGCAACAAGATGATCGTAGTCATCCTGGTCGTGCCTCCGGAGCAATATGGTCGATTGACGACGGTGGCACTCTTCTTGCGAATAACGCAATCGGCGTTCGATTAGGGTAGCGAGAGACAGGAACTCAGCATCATCGTAGCGGTAACATTCGAACGTTTTAAGGCTGGGCCACTTCAAGCTGCGGGACTGCCGCAGCTTCTGATCGAACAAGCAAGCGTTTACAGTGCTTCTCATCTCCTCAGCCTGGTTTTCGTCCACCTTTGGTAGAGAGTGTCATTTGTGTTCGGAGCTTCGCGAGCGATGCTGGCGGCGTAGGCTCATCCATATCAAAGCTTCCAGGAGTGGAATCGTCGTCCACAAGATCGTTGAATGAATCAGGGTCCGTATACTGACCGGAAGCAGACTCTGCGTCCTCCTCTGAGTAGTCTCCCACTTCGCGTGGCACTCGTGAAAAGGTTTTGCGATGTTTCGAACCGGACATACCAGTATCTGCAGCTAATCTCTTCTCGAGCAACCATGCCTTGCGTTTCCATCGCAATATCTCTTCTTTTTGCGCCAACTCCTCCTCTTTAGCTTGAAGCAGATCCCGCTTCCTGTTGAGAACTGTAGCATTGGACTCAGCTTCTTTTTGCGCCAACTCCATCTCTTTGGCTTGAAGCAGATCCCACGTCGTACTGAGATCTTGACCATTGGACTCAGGTGCTGCTTGAGGTATGCGTGTGGGAGAGAAGTAAATCATAGTATGTACACGACCACGGTCTCGACGTTGATCCCGAGATACGGGAGAAGAACGTGGCGAATGGACGCTGCGATGCTGTTTCTCCTGGGAAGTTTTCTCATCACGAGTCTGTTTCGCTTTCATCTTCTGCCATGGTGCATTCACGCGTGCGAAGGTATCATCCGTTAGGCGCAGTCCATTCCCCAGAACAGTGGTCGGCTGCAATGAGCAGGTTACCACGGAAAACGGACATGGCTTTACGGAGTTTGCGTCGTCGGTGGCCCGTCGGTGGCCTACTTTTGCCACGGTCTAACATCACTGGGGATGAACCAGCGTCGTCGGGGGTCAAGCTGATCCTCCGGAAACAAGTTGACAGGCTCTCAGCGTCTTCGCCGTCACTGGCAGGGCGTATTAAGAAGTGGACTGCAGTGTCGGTTTCATGTTCGCTAGGGATCACTTAGCCAGTCGTGCAGTCATCGCCAGTATTCCTCGCCTACCGGATGACAATCAGCCGCTGCCTTTTCACATCGCCTTGCGTCGTCGTTTGATCCTCAGGAGGACGTCCCCCTAGACGGTGGGCAGCGAATTTTGCCCTCGCTTCAAAATCACCGTGGTCGGCGTGGGGCGCGGAAGTGATGAAAATTGATCCATCATCGAAATAAGCCCAGCCCTCTGGCTTCACGCTATATTGCCTACGCAGATTCGCATTAGGAGGTGCAAGTCCAGGACGCCTGGGAATGTCTATGAACAATGAGCGGCCGCACGGCTTGACACCATAGACTGTCCCAAGATTCACATGATTGCCCAGGCCTCGCACACAATGCTTCATCATGATTGAGCCTCAATGGCCTAGACGTGAATGTGCCCTTGTATGTGTCTTCCCTATGAGAGACTTTCGCGAAGTCGTCTTCGTTCGATATGCGTCGCTGGACAGGCCGGCGTAGTAGCCATTGCCGGTGGCTAAGACTGCAGGCGTCAGGCGCGATTGACGCTATCAAAGAGCGAGAGGGCGTACAGAAAGTCGCGTGGTCGACGAGGCGGTAGGTGGTACCAGTGGACCTGCGCACGAATATTAGCAATCAAGCCTTCGAGCTTGATAGTGGCCTGCGATAGACAAGGCTACGTGGGCGCGCGTACCTGACATCTGAGACATGCCTCGTGGTGGTGGCTGCGAAGGATTCGCGGTGCAGAAAATAATTTGGGTTAGGCGCCCGGGGATCTGCACACTGTCTTAAATCCACTTCATACGTCTTCTCCCCTCTCACATTCGAACTCTGGCAATGTTCACCTGGAGGTACATGCAACAACTCATTCGTCGCGACAAATCATTCTAGCGTACCATTCAACTTCATATTAGCTCTCACGCCGACGTGATGGGATGACATAATCGCAACACCAATTCGATCCATCGTGGATGGATTCGATGGAACTACGAGCGCACGACCCTTCATTGAAAGAGCAAGGCGGAAGTGGAGCAAAACAATACATACGCGTCCCGAACGAGAAAGACTCCAGGGCTAGTGCTCCTACGTGCTATGTGCCGGCTCACCGGTGCTCTCGTTCTCCCATGTCGTCTTCCGTGCCATTTAGGCCCCCACACGACGCCGTACACCTCGACACTTTTAAGAAAGAGCAAACGGGACCACTTTTGCTTCCATCTACCTCGACCTCAATGCAGCAATCACGACATCTGTTGAGCCCTCTGTCCAGGGCCTGTATCCTTACCTTCATCATCTCTGGGCGGAGCGACCAACCGGGGAGGACTGCACTAGAGTGCCAAGGTGGCACGTCTGCGGCGGTGTGGTCGGTAAGCTTACTCCTAGGCAGCCTGGACGAGCATGGTACCCGAAGACAGCGCGTCGTAAGCCGCAGTGATGTGCCTCCGAGCAGCAACTCGTGAACTCATGTCATTTAGTCCACGATGCTGTCAATAGCCATGGATCGTGTCGAAGGGGTGGTGGGTGTGGGCGGTGCCCTGCTTTCGTCCTTGGTCGAGGCGGGAACCTGACGAGGAAGCTGATGATGAAGCTTTGGAGGCTGGGCTTGCGGCACAGCAGCGTTGCTCATGTCATCTGATATCGGCTCGTTGTCGTCTCCGATGATCTCGTCCACTTCCCGCAACCAATTCGTCTTGAGAACCTCCATAGGTGGATCCAAGTCGCCTGGCTTTCCCCCTCGGCGAGCTTCTGCGGCAGTCATCTTACGCTCGCCGCGCTTGTGGGGATGAAAATGCATGCGCCGGAGGTGACTTGCAGCGTTATAGCATTCGTTGTACCTCTTGCCAGTCTGGCATGCTTTGCAGTTGGCGAGAAAGGTCTTGTCGGGCGAAGTGTCGATAGTGACCCAGACCTTGCGCGTCTTCCTGTGGATACGATTCGTATGGCGTCGCAATTCATGCTCACTCCGGAAGCCGTCGGGATAGTCTGAACAGCTCGGACACTTGAGTCGGAGCACTTTGCGTGTTGGAGTCTTCGACGATGCTTGGAATGTGGGAGACGCAGACGGCGTTTCGTCAACGCTCGGAGCTGTGACGACAGTTTCTTTCGTAGCTGATGGTGGTTCACTAGGCTCGCTAGCTTCTACAGCCGCAGTGGTGACTGCTGGCGGTTGTTGCTTCATTTTGGCTCTTGTCCTTGTCGGAGGCATATATACTTGAGGATATCCAGTAGCCCAGAAGGCTAAAGTGAGCGCGGATCTATGCCTTCGCCAATGTTGTTGGGTCCGACTATGGTTTTGCTGTTGGTGGGGGCGTCAGCGGTCGATCCAACGGCGACTATCTCGGTTTCGATTTAGTAGCGATGCGAAGAATAGACAGGGTGTTCAGAGTGCGTGATGCGGCTGTAGGTCGATCAGTGGGAGCGCGGGGCTTGGGCAGTCGAAATACCTTCTGCCTGATGTCAAGTTTTCGCAAGGCCGGACGAGGCTGAGTTCAGCAGCCTTGTTCTTGAGATCTAAGTGGGCGACTCGACCTGCAGCCACCACCTGAACCGGCGAGCTGATAGCTTATTGGTCTTTGCAGCGAATCAGACATCAAGATGCGCGAAGCTGGGGAGGGCTCCTTACCGGTTTGGCCAAATAATAAAAAAGAACGAAGGATCCCGCTGAACCCTGCTTCGGATCATTCCACCATCGCCACGAACTGCAAGTGCAAATCTTGCGAGCTGACTGGGGCCTCGAGCTTTTGTGATTGCATGGTCATGCTTTTCCAATTTTGCGACTCTCAGGTTCACGACCCGAATTTTGTGAGGACGAGGCCAGCGCACTGGAACATGTTGCATCATCATTCCCACACCGTGCGGTCTCAGACTTCACGTGCAGAAGCAGCATCAGCGCTTTCCAAGGTTTGTCCGTCTCCAGCCTCGCGACCGTATTGAAAGCCTAGCCTCCTCCGAGCGGCCCATGCGGAGCTGAGTCTTAGGCGAATCAGAGCACGCAAAGACTTGTTTATTTTACGAGCGTCGCTGATTACGAGCCATCTGATGCCTCGCGATGCCGCCAGCCCATCTGGAGCTCGAAGGCTGCACCTGCCATCCAAATCTTTCAAGATCAACCGTCTCTATTGGCACGATCCAAAATCTAATTGTTTCGAGTCCGAACACCACATTTGGACGACCGCACAAGGTGCAAGATGACCGACAAGATTTGTTGGGATGCTAGCTGCATCCTCGCAGCCATGGCTTGGCCGTCAATTTACCTACGCATAGGGATAATGGACGTAAGAGCAATGGTGTAAGACCGGTCCCCGTGGCCCGAGGCTGACGAACTGTCTTGACGAGACGATGTTCAGCTCTGCAACCGCAACTAATCTCAAAGACACATGCTCACCGCTTTCCATGGGTTAACGACTGCGTGAACATCATGTCAACAGTTCACTCGCTCACTTGATCACTCACGCCTTTGTCTCTTGCTCTCCTTACCTGACTGCGACTCTGACACCCTTCGGCGCGCTTCATGTCAGCCTCTTTATCAGTAGCTGCTCCGCTTTCGCGACCAAATAACAGGGCGTAAAGGACGCCTATCGATTCGTAAGCCTCTCGCTTAAGACGAGAAGGACCCGGCGTTTCAGATCTCTTGACGTACCTTACTACCATCGGCTCGCTACTTACTACCCTTCTTGTTTGACTTACTCTCCAGTAGATGCTTCACCACATACGAATAGCAAGAAAGACCTGTTAGATCTCGTATATGGTCTCTACCACTTGCAGAGGCAATACCATCACCATCCTCGCTTTTCACAGTACGCTTCAACCTCACGCAAGAACCGAAACTTTCGGCGCGAACATAGTTCCACCGAAATACGAGCCATACGGGTGAGTGGAGAACACGGCTGGACACGTACACCACAAATATGCCCACCTGTTATCCATCCCATCGCGTTCGGAAGACTTGCGTACCAGCTGAGCACTCTTCATTGTGGTTCTCAATATCGAACACAGAAGCTGAAGCACCGGGTACCGTAACCGACCCACCATCTTCACCGGCACTGCTCGTATCCTTTGGCCATGCGGAGAACCTTTTGAGGCTGAACAAGAACCTTTTCGAAGCATTCAGCTGTGGTTATCTGCCGCCTCGTTCAGCATACGACAGAATGTCTCAAGGTCTCGTGATTAGGGACAGTCCTGTCAGAGATGTTGATGAGGTAGAAGAGCGAATAAGAACTCCTCGTCACTCTCTATATATCCATTGTCAATTTATGTCGTGTCTTGTGACATGCGTTACTATTTCGAACTTCGCCGAAAGAAATGTGTCCGCTCATCTGAGTTCTGGAGAACGGTCCATCAGTCCTGCTGCAGAGAGCGCCTTAACCGATGCCAGCACGACCTACGCCTACCATTTGAAGAAATGCTGAGCCACATATAGAGAAGTTCCTTAGTATCAGTCCTATTCAAGGTCATCCATAAACGACTCCGTGCTCAGTAGGTGGAAAACATAAATGCTTTGAAAACAGCTTGTCCCTCCTCCTTCGTATAAGCGATCCAACTCTGTACACATGCTTACAGCAGAGTCTCGGAAATATCGCTATCAACTACTGGTTCGTAGTGGACATGTGCAGTGTCGATGTACAATTTCGATTGCGCACACTCGATTGACCGTAACGTTCCAATGTCTCGAGTTAAATACCAACGACACGGCACACGACTACTCTACATACATGAATTAAATTTCAGCAACATCATGCTTTACTTGTCACTTCTCTATACGCTTCGCGAATCGTTATGACTTATTGGAGCTCAACTTCGCTATTACACCACGAGTAGATTCGATGGGCGATTGCAAATATTGTTCCAGCCTACTCCATACCATGTTCGTTTTGCATCATCCAGGAAGTACTGCACATGATCACCAAAGACCTTCAAAATGTTGTTTGAGCAGGGACAGGTCATGTGTCTCTTACCTCGTGGGTACCTAGGATATTGCATTCCAGCGCTGGGCGATGAGCATCGCTCTTTAAGTCACTTGGACCTCTCTCCTGCTTGAGCTACAGAGGTTTCCAATTGCGTTTGTATGACTTCCTACGCTCAAGATACGCCTATTTTGGGTCATATCAGTCCCCGCTGACCTTTCTCTTTGCCTATATTTGAGCATTTGCTCTTGTTCTTGGCTCGAATGCAAAATGAATATGGCGATAAATTGTGACCAAGAACCGGTGATGTCAATTTGATGTGTTGTTGAGTGTTCGTGATAATCCTGGCAGTCACGTCACGTGAAGCTTTACGGCTCCTTCTCGTTCACTTGAAGGGACCTCCTAGCGCTGGCGATAGCACCGTTTGCTGGCTCCTCGCTCACGTTCACTCCTCAAATCTGACCTAGTCTTCTTGCTTATTATTTTGACGCTCAAAACTGTGTTTCTAACTCAAGTTCATCACCCATTCCACCCATTCCACCCCTCCTTCGCCCTATACTTCTCGCAAATTCGACACCTCTATCGATTGAAAAAACGGCAGAATCAAGTACCATGAAGTTCGTCCTCCCCGTCCTCTCGTTCCTTGCCATCGCCTACGCCAACCCAGACTACGGCCAATGGGAGGCGCCCCGCGCAGGCGACTCTCGCTCGCCCTGCCCAGCCCTCAACGCAATGGCAAACCACAAGTTCATTCCCCAGGACGGCCGCGGTCTCACGACCCCTATCCTCATCAAGGGCCTCGGCAAAGGCCTCAACATCTCCGCCGAGGTCGTCGCCAAGCTCTCCTTAATCGGTATCGCCACGTCCAAGAACCCAGCTAGTGGCAGCTTCGACCTCAGCGACCTGAGCGCGCACAACAAGGTCGAGCACGATGGCAGCCTGAGCAGGTGCGACTTCGACATGGGCGGCGACGCTACGCGCTTCAGTCCCGAGACCTTCAACGAGACGCTGAGCTTCCTCAAGGGCGCGGAGGAGGTCGGCATTTCTGAGGTTGCTGCTGCGCGCTGGGGGAGGCTTCAGAGCTCCAAGGCGCACAATCCCAAGTTCACGTATGGCGAGGGACAGTACTTTCCGTCGTACTTCGAGTCTGCAGCGTATTATCAGCTGTTCAAGGACCCGAAGACGAACAAAGCGTCGGTAGACTGGATTAAGGTCTTTTTCAGTGAGTTGGACAGTGGTGTGGTTGGTTGTGCGAAGCTAACTGTATTGCAGGCGAGGACCGCATGCCTGTCAAGGAGGGCTGGCGTCCGGTTAACCGCATCGATGGCGTTGCGATTGCGCAGAATGTCTTGCTGCTTGCGCTGAATACGCCGGAGAAGATCTCTGCTGCTGGCTTGAAGGAGGATGGTGGGTTGTAGAAAGGCTTGCTGCACTTGTTTAAGGGGCATCAGGAACTGTAGACGGAGATTAGAGAAGGGAGGCCGGACAAGACAACAGGATCTCGTACACAAGATTCGAGTCTTAAATGGATGTCCTGTAGAATGGAAACATCACCCGAAATTTGCCATTGGATCCCTTTCCATGGCTATACTAAGCAATATGTAAATGAAGACAGTTGATTGAAAATGTAAGCCGGTATTGAGTACAAGAGCAACGAAAGCAGAGGTTTGTCTTCATAAGAAGGGCTCAATGTGAAAGGAAGAGCATAGTGAGAGCCTGAAATTAGCACTTTGCTAGACTTTGTAGGCAGAAATGTATTCGTGTAGAGAGCACTGTCCGAAGTTTGACGAGGCATGGTGAAGCCGACGCACGGCCGTTGACGTAACTTGAACAAGGGGTCTCGAATTCGCAGACCATTTGCGCTACACGCGTCTAATCGCAGTCCAACAATACTCAAACAGCTACTCTCACCTTCTGGACATCGAACAACACAGTACTTCTTATCAACAAGCCCCTTCTTGAATAGTCCTATCGTACACAAACGCACTGCGCCTACTAGAAGCGCAGCCCGTGTCTTCGCCATGCGACCCCCTCAACGACCGAGGTAGGAGTCGCAACCTCGACATCATGTCGGCGCCCTCGAGCGACGGTCGGCCCTCAATCTCGTCAGAGCCCTCGGCGACGTCATCACGGACACTCAACTCTAGGGGCTCGGGCACTTACGTGGACAATGGAGAGGGCAGCTCGCAGCGGCATAGCCCGGTCTTGAGGCGAGATACTGGCGCAAATGGGGCGCATGGTAGAGGGGCAGGAAGCCCACTTGCAGGAGACCGAGTTGAAGAACAGGACTTTGCGCGGCGCAGACAGCGGGTCCGCCGGTCTGGGGGGTTTCTCTTGGACTCGAGCTTTCCCAGCCCGCGCAGGGCTCATGTCCAAGATGGAGCAGCCTTGGATGACGTCAAAGGGAACCGTTTGTCACGGCATGTAGAAGTGTTGGAGACACAGCAAGATGGGCAGAGAAGTGGTCAAGGACGGCCTCGTGTAGAAGTTAAGGCTCAGAACAACGGAGAGTTGCGCATGGGGAAGACCAGAGTGGCTACTGCAAAAGACAGCGACACGCGGCCCCGAACACCGCAACAACCAGCAATCGACCCGACGCAGCTCGTACACATGGCCCTCAACCTCAGCGAGAGTCGCAAGAGGAACATCAGCGCCGGGCCATTGCTGGCGTCGCAGGCTAGGGCCGTCTCAGGAGCACAGCGAGACGGGAGCTTCTCGAATCAGGGCGCGGCGGGCAGTCTGAGGCAGTATCTCAACGGACAGCGCAGAGTGTCGCGGAACATGTCGCCGTTGGGAGGCAAGAGCTCCCCGTCTCGGCACATGTCGGCCTCGATGCAACGAAGCGCGTCTCTCGCATACCCGGGCACCCAGAGCTTCAATCCTTCGGCAGCAACAATAGCTCGCCGGAACAAAGCTCGCGACTACATTGAGCTCCGGGTCGAGTATCTGCGGCTTCTCGAGTATCTACCGCCTCTCAAGCTTGATGCAAATGCGCCGGGAAACTTCACCTTCACTGCTAGCAATGTCCCAGGGAGCCCTCACGCACAGCTTACTCGGACGCCTTCTTATGCCGGCAAGCAGCACGATCTCGGTCGTCCGTACAATCCCCTGCAATACATTCGCAATAGACGCAGCAGAGCCCGCGAACGGCGAGGCCTCGACCATGTCCCTCAAGAATTTATGGACGTTGATGAAGTTCGTGACTGGGTGGATCAAGTGGAGCGAGAGGCACGACATCCTGGATACCGCCGAGACGACCGAGTCCTCCTACCAAAACTACACGACGATCATCCGGGCAGCCTTGAGCCGAGCAAGCCACCGAGGCCACACAAAGGATGGGTGTTCTGTCCGGAAGAGCTACTCGCGGATGCGTACTGGCTTGAGCAGAATGAGAACAAGACGATCATCGAGAATCGTCACGGTTACAAGGTCTTCCCAGCGAAGGAGCCACCGAATCCAGATCTTTTGCAACCACGCGCGAGCAAGGAGCATTCCGAGAAACGGAGAAGAAGCTGGGTAGAGGGCGTGGCTGGCATCGCTGGTGAGCCTATGAGTGGCGGCGAGAGCGACAAGGGCAGTGAGCGTGGTCGGAAGCGTAGGCTGCTACCTGCCTTCCGATCTGAAAGCCCCAGATATGGAATGCATTCTAGGCGTGGCTCGCGTCTCCGCACAAATATCGACAGTGATCAGTCCGACTCGGACGCAGATTCTAGCAAACGAAAGCCTCGCATTGTTGTCGACGACGAAACCAACACTGGACCCCTTGCCCTCCAACTGGAGACCATGCTGAAACAGCAGTCAAAAGAAGCTCAAGCGAAGTCGCCCGCAATCTTCACGCCTGATACGCCGAACAAGTGGGGTAGGGATCACGTCGATGTACCAGACAGCACAGTCTCACGGGGCTCGCTTGAAGTACCTCGCATTGGCAATGGCTTTATCAGTCTGGATCATCCTGGAGCATTCAAAATGCCTCCTCGGGTGCGTACAAATGCCACTTTACCGGATGATGACATTGAGCCACGATCGTCTTTCGACGACCTGGACACTACAGCGCCAAACACACCTCTCCAACAAAGACGCTTGCCGCATATCGGTAGTCATCCGTCACCACCGCCAAGCCGAGATGGTTCGGTCACCAGAAAGAACAGGCGGAGCAAATTCAATCCCTTCCATTCCCATGACAACAGCAGAGAAGCGTCACACAACCATCAGCACGATCCTGTACCCCTCAACTCAGACAAGAATCAGCGCTCGCGACAAACAAGTGAGGAAACGCAAGATAACAGCTACATGGGTCAAGCTCTCATGGCCGGGCCCAACGCGGTGAAGTCTCTCCTCAGCCATCGTAGGAATGAAAGTACGAGCAGCTTGCCGAGTCCGGAGAAACTTCGTCGTCGCGAAACCGCGGAGCCGCATTCAGCCGTCACTCGATTCTTCAAAGGTGTGAAGCACGAGGGGACGAAAGTCAGTGGTTTTGTGTTTAGAAAGGATCGCCTGGATGATGAAGACGTGGATGTTTCGTATGACGGCAACGCGACTGAGTACGGTACTGATACCTCCGTGAAAGGTGACCTACCTGGACGGCCAAGTCTATCTCGTTCACTTACGGCAAATTCAATAGCAAGTGTCACGTCCAAGAAAGACAGCCGCTATCATCTGGATCTACCCAAGTTTAGACCTGCGCACGAGGTCCAGATTGCAGAAGAGGATGCGCTCTCGAGCGACCACATCTCGAGACAGAATCGCGAGCGAAAGAACGACCGTTCGCCGCGTTTCGACAGACTTGCGCCCCCGCGAATGGATCTGGAGAGAGTTTCCACTGCGACTTCGCAAGTCACTGTAGGCCAAAGCCGCAGCCATAGTCAAGATAGAATACAGAAAGTACTTGCGCGTCCTGGAGGGGCTTACATTGGAGGGCTTCCACCGACAGCTCTACGCGACGTGCGAAATCCAGACAATCGGCATCGGAGTAGCTCACGACCAACACTCGATGGCAAGCGACACTGGAGTATCGCGGACGATGACGCACGCATCTTGCATCGCAAGCACAATGGAAACATCGTGACGCAAGCAGATATTGCCCGAGTGCGCGCACTCTTCCTCTGCTCAGGCATCAAAGCCAAGGAGATCAGTCGACGCGCACATGCGAAGAGGTCACCACCTCCGGACTGGCTTGCTCGTGCCGCAGCGACCGCCAATAAAGAGCTTGTCCCCGTTTCTCGCAAGGAAGAACACGTTCTTGCAGCACGGCTCCTGATGCGCGACCTGGAGCTATCGACTCGATCGCTGAGTGCATCCACGCAGCACTTCCGCGACCAGACGATCAAGGAACTCACGCAAGTGATCACGGATTTGAGGGCCAGAGTGGACGCGGACTTGATGCCGCGCATCTTCGACAGCGGAGACATAGCTGTGCGTATCACGAGCGAGATTTCGGGCCAGGGTCCGTTGCAGGTCAAGCAGATCACCGACGATATTGACCGAATGCTGCGCGCAAGACGACGCAGGATGCGATGGCTGAGAGGCTTCGGGTGGATGCTCGTGGAGTGGGCGCTTGTTGCTGTTATGTGGTGGGTTTGGCTCATCGTGGTGTTGGTGGGATCTGTGAAGAGGGTGTTTGCATTCGCATGGGGTGTTGTGAGATGGTTGCTGTGGCTTTAGGGGACCACAGCAGCTTGAACCTGTTTGTATAGTACTGCACAGAATGGCGTTGAGTGGCATTTGAGCATGTCGCTTGGATACGATTGGATTGCACATGGGCGGCGTTTGGGAGGCTTGATACCATAGAGACGGTCGTAGGAGTATGCTGGAAAGTTTTTAAGTATCAGGGTTTTATACATCACTTTAATCATTAGATGAACCACCTTCTCCTCCTGAGTTCCTAAGGCCTTGAATTGTTTTCTGAGACATGTTGGTGGCTGCGGAATATGCCTCGCTGGTTTAGTTGTGAGACTTGCGCATGGAAGGTCCGCGCCTCGCGCTACGTCATCAACCAAATCAGGCACTCACTGTTGCATCTCCTTCAACCAGTGACAACAATACACACGCCGTGCATCCAATCGGCCACGGAACTTCCTTCTTGTCGACACCTTCTCTTTTGGAACCTTGCTCCACACTCATGTTCCAAGCCATTTGAGCTTGATACCTACGCGATGGACCTGCAAACCGTGTTTGCCGCGAAGAAGAATGGCACCGATGGTGGACAGTCAGTAAGTAAAAGTTGTCGCTCTATTAGCTGGAGCGCACAGTTAACATCCTACCAGTCGAGCGGCCCTTCTTCGCTCAACAACATCGCTGCAGCTTTTGTTCCCACCTTCATTACAGCAGCGATATTCACAGCCGCGTTTGTCCTCATCAGACACCGCTTCCCCAGGATCTACTATCCAAGGACGTACATCGGTATCGTACCAAAGAAAGACAGAACGCCATGCCAGAATCGCTCGTACTGGGATTGGATCCATACGATGAGAGTTGTGCCGGACAAGTTCATGCTGTACCATCAGTCACTCGACTCGTATCTCTTTCTGCGGTTCCTGCGCACTCTGATCTTTATCTGCGTTGTGGGTGCGTGTATCACATGGCCGATCTTGATGCCGGTTAATGCGACTGGTGGAGGGAAGTCGAAAGAGCTCAATCGCATTTCTATTGGCAATGTCAAGAAGAAGAAGCATTTGTATGCGCATGCCACCGTAGCGTGGGTGTTCTTCAGCTTCGTCATGTTTACGATTCTACGGGAGAGACTATGGCTTATTGGCTTGCGGCAAGCATGGTTCCTGTCGAAGACGAACGCAAAGAGATTGTCTTCGCGTACCGTCCTGTACCTCTCGGCACCCACAGCAGCATTGGATCAGGGCAATATGCAGCGCACCTTCGGCGACGATGCCGTCCGTGTGTGGCCAGCCACCAAAGCCGAAAAACTGCAGTCGCTTGTCTCTGCCAGGAACTCCAAAGTTGAAGAGCTGGAATCTGCGGAAATGTCGCTGATTCAAAACGCCGCCGACAGGGGCAGGAAGAGACAGAGCAAGAACAGCCGCCGAGATGTGACTTACGACAGCTTCTCGGATGGTATCAGGAAGTCGCTACGCCCTACACATCGCCTAGAGACCTCACCAGTAGGCAAGCAGGTCGACAGCATAGACTATTACCGCGAGCAGATCAGAAAGAAAGATGAAGAGATCGAGAAGGCACGTGAGTCGAACGAGAGCGTGGCAAGTCATGGTGGCGCCGCAGCTGTCTTCGTCGAGTTCCGAACGCAAGCTGCAGCCCAAACAGCCATCAAAGAGGTCATCAAAGGTGATGCGCTATCCTTTACTCCTCGCCACACCGCGGTCATGCCAAACGAGGTCCTTTGGGAGAACTTGACTGTGGTTCCGGCGAGTCGAGTATCGCAGCAGGGCTTCGCTGTAGCGCTGGTCATTGCGACTATCATTCTCTGGTCAATCCCAGTGTCCTTCGTCGGTGCCGTGTCGAACATTGGTTACCTCGCAGAGAACGTCAAGTGGCTTGGCTTCCTGAATAGGCTTCCAGAGTCAGCTATAAGTCTCATCTCGGGCTTACTACCGCCTGTGCTGCTCAGTATGCTCGCGTCGTACGTGCCGAAGATATTCAGGTGTAAGTAATGAGTGTGGTGAGAATGCGATCATGGCTAACTTTAGCAGATATCTTCCAGTCCTTTGGCGAAGCTACCAAGACCTCCGCCGAAATAAAGGTTCTGAAGTGGTACTTTGTCTTTCAGGTCCTTCAAGTCTTCCTAGTCACCACGCTGGCCTCTGGTGCTGCTGCGGTGGTGTCTCAAATTGCTAACAACCCGACATCCATACCCCAGCTACTGGCTGACAAGCTACCGAGCGCGTCAAACACTTATTTGACCTACTTCGTCATTCAGGGATTGAGCAATGCTCCCAGCAACATACTCAATTACTCTGATGTACTGTCTTACGTCTTCTTTGACTACTTCTTCGACAAGACGCCTCGACAAAAGTACACGAGCTACACATACATGAGAGGCATGCAGTGGGGCAAGCTCTTTCCCAAATATTCAAACTTTCTGGTCATTGGTTAGTCACAATGAAAGATATCTCTATTCTATCTAACAGCCTCTAGCTATCGCGTACTCGTGCATTGCGCCTTTGGTTCTTGGCTTCGCTTCCATTGGTCTCGCTCTGTTCTACTACAGCTACCGCTACCAACTACTGTACACTGTGCAGCCAAAGATCGACACGAAAGGACACTGCTATACTTTAGCTCTACAGCACATACTTACCGGTGTCTACATCGCAGAGCTGTGTCTCATTGGCCTCTTCAGCCTACGCTCAGCTACAGGACCTCTCGTCATGATGGTCCTGCTTCTCATCGCAACCATGATCTTCAACTTCACCACGAACTACTACCTTTCGCATCTGGAGCAGTATCTTCCTGCCGACATGGGACTTGAGTCTGAAAACGACGAACAAGTGCCACTACTGTCATCGGCCGAAGAAGGCCAAGCAGATGCCTTGCGCAACGGCGAGTCGGGCATCGAGCGCCTGAGTAATCGTACGCATGTTCCAAAGAAGGTCATCACTCCCGTCGCACAGTTTCTACAACCACACGTCTTTGCGAGCAGTACCGCCATGAAAGCCTGGCTCAGGGAAGGCGACTACGATCTCGAAGATGAGCCAGAATACAGCGAGGATGATTTGAAAAAGGCGTATCTCAATCCTGCATACACGAGCAAGACGCCGATTGTGTGGCTGGCGAGAGATAGCATGGGCGTCAGTAAGAACGAAATGAAGGAGAATGAGACGGCGGGCATTAAGTGTAGTGATGAGGGAGCTTGGATTGACGAGGAGGGGAAATTGAAGTGGAGTGTAGATAATTTCGAAGAGGTGCCGATATTCAAGCAGGGCAAGAAGTGGTAGAATTCTAGTACATAGCGTCATTCATAATACAATTTATCGTGGAAATCATGACCTTGGTGTTTAAATGCCCGATACCTTATGCGTCCGATGTTTGCTTCATTCCACATACGACGCAAGCATTCTGGCCCCCATACCCCGCAATTGTGTCACCCAAGAACAGAACGGCTTACCGAGAGCTTGTTTCAGCACATCGCAAAGTGCAGATCGGCAACAATGACGTATGTACCCCTTCCTTCGCAGAGAAGGACCAAGCTTCGCCTTCCTTTGAACGACATAATTTAATCCGGAATCTTTGCTTTGTCTTCTTCAACAACCTCCAGCTCACATCAAAAGCTCAACTCAGCAAATCCGAATAGCACACAGCATGTCAGCACGCAGATCAGGCCGCTCCAAAGCGCCCGTGAGATACACGTCCGACTCAGACGGCGGGTCTGACTTCGGCGACAAGAAGAGCAACAAGAAAGCAGCGCCTAAAAAGCGCACGCAGACGGAGCCTGACACGCCCAAGAAGCGCACCAAGAAAGATCCACAGGTCCTCGCAGCAGAGCACAAAGAAAAAGCCGCAGCGCATGAATCCAAGGCCTCCAAGGCCGCGCACAAACAAGCATGGGACACCTGGGTCGACGCCCACAGTGCAAACGACGCGTTACTCGACGACGAACCAGGCAAAGATGTGAGCATCACGCAAACCGACGCGGGGAAAAAGTATGGTTTGAAAAAAGAGGATATGGTCGTGCTCAAGCATTTCGAGAAAAGACATCCTGTGCATAATAATACGATGAAATTGTATCTCGAAAACGAGGTCAAGGAGCTGGGGTTCAGGAAACTGGGGGTTTTGGAAGGGGAGAATGGGGCTGGGGATAAGGCGATTGAAGTGGGTGAGGGAATTTGGATGGAACAGTATGTTTCTCATGATGTCTTTTTTCCTTCTTGCTCTTGGACTGTGAGTTCTAATGGTAGGGTAGACACAAAGACGACGAAGAAGAAGAAAATGGCAAAAAACCAGACGCAAAAGCCCCCAAGAAGAAATGGGCCGCATACATCGAACACGCAAGTTTTTCAATCGGCGAAAACCACCTCGCCGATGAACCCGAGAAGGCAATCAACCAGACCGACGGCGCGAAGAAATACAAGTTACAGGCTAAAGACTTGGCGGCGCTGAAGTATTTCGGCAAACCGAATCCGAAGTATGGGAATACGACGAAGTGTATGTATTCGCCTTTTCAACGATGTGTGGGTAGTAGATGCTGATGGGGCTTGCAGTGTTCAAGGAGAGTGATGTTCAGGCGTTGGCGTGGAGGAGGGTG
>Ga0265780_10003220_pt1 | contig 21605 bp, 19 predicted proteins | sample P1T30metagenome_FD_192432 | JGI IMG/M metagenome (GOLD analysis project Ga0265780, IMG submission 192432) | Plant litter microbial communities from East Loma Ridge, Irvine, California - P1 T30 | ecosystem: Environmental > Terrestrial > Plant litter > Unclassified | place: USA: California...
GTAACGAGCCAAGCCGGAACAGCGTAGAAATACGAAGCGCCGACGATCACGCGGGCGATAACCTGGATAACGTTGATGATGTTAGCACCAACGCTCATCGACGGAATGTCTTTCAGTGCGATGAAAGGACCAACGACGAAGTCGAAGGCGGTCTTGACAAAGCCCTTGACGAAGGACCAGATGGATTTGACGAAGTTCATGGTAAAGCTCCTTGAGTGAAATAAGAGGTAAAGTTTAGACTGCGAGTTTTGCTTCGACTGCGATTTCGTTTGGCATTCTGTCGATTGCCGTAATTACAACTGTGTACATCCAAGCTGACGCTGCAACAAACCCGATGAGGTTCGCAACGGCAACTGGCAAGATCACGGAAAACATCAACGTCAGCGCAGTTGTTACCAGCGCTACAAACGTCATCATAACCGTCACCACCAGCGAGCTAATCAGCACGCCGATGATGAATGACAGATAATTCTTCGCGGTGAGCACAATCGGCACACCGTTGATACGGGATACAACTGGAGCGACTAACTCCACAGCTTTGGTCATTGCGTAGGTCACCGGCACAGCCAGCCAACCACACACACGCATAAAGACACGTTTCAGCAAATTCATTTTAATTCTCCTTAATAGATCGGACCTGGACCATTATGGGCTGGGGCAGGGTGACCTGAAACATAAGCGGAAGCGTTTAAGACGGCGGTCAAGCCATACCCCAACACTGAATGCAAGAACCAGCCCATGGTAATAAACCAGAGCGTGGAAGGCAACACGATAAAGAACGACAGCACGAACAGCAAACGCAAGGCGATGCCGAACGTTGCTACGACTTTGGCGTACGGATTCTTGTTCGCTTTGCTCACCACAGCGATGAACGGGCTCACAACGAAAAGGGTGAAGGACTTGACCAAATAGAAGCCAGCCTTCAGAAAGCGTTTAACGAAGTCCATGACTGGCTCCTTTCTTGTAAATTAAGCGGCGACGAAATCGTTCAGCGCGACTTCTTTCTTGGCAGGGATAACAACCTTGTTGACGATCAGCTTGACGTGCACCATGTTAGCGATGGTGTCGATCATGTTGAACAGGAAGAACACGCAAGTGATGCCGCTGATCATCAGAGCGAGCAACACTGCGATTTCCACTGGCAACACCAGAGCCAGCAGCAACAGCACCGCGGTGGTGACAACGTAGCGCACGCCGTAGATGAAGAAGTACCAGGCCGTGAAGACGACAGCGCCCAGGGCAAAGCCAGCAGCGACTTTGAGGTAGTCGGTGAAGCCAACTTCTTGACCTGCCAACTTCAAGTTTGACACGGTCGAGGTCAGGTCGATAACAACCTTCAGTGCTTTAGCGAACTGGTTAGCGACAAAGTTGCGGATGCGGCGATACAGGTTTTTGATGAAATTCATTTGAAGCTCCTTGTTGTTGATTATTTAGTCTTAAAGACTTAGAGGGTGAATTCGGTTACGCGGTGACGTGGATGAATTGCAGGAACTCATCCAAGGGGTGGTCATGCCCATAAGCCAACGCAGCAATGACCAGTACAACAGCGATGAAGAAATTGAATTTCATTTCGCTCTCCAGATTACTTCAGTTGCTGCGCAGCGATGAGGATCGTTGGGATCGACAGGAATGCGAAAGCGATGGCGAGACCGCCCCAGATAAATACTTTTTTCATGATGTTCTTTCAGTTAAGCCGCAGCTTTGATTTTCGAGTTTTTGCCCTTAGGCGCTTTGTAGGTCTTCGCTTTCATTGCTTTTTCGATACGGACCAGAGCATCCTTGTCGTCAGCATTGTAAGCGTTGTAAGCTTCGTTGAGCGAATAGTTACGGAACTTCGCCAGGTCAGCAATACGATTGTAGATCTCAGCCAGTTCATTCTTACGAACGATTTTAGCTTGTTCAGCTTCAGCAACATCAGCAGCATCAGCGTTAAAGGCTGGTGCATTCGCTGCTGGTGCGTTTGGTGCGGCAACAGGTGCAACGGCTTTCTTGGAGAACAGACCCGAGAAGAAAGCGCAGACTTTACGGAAGATACCTTTGATGAAGTTCATGTGAAGCTCCTTAATGGATTATAGGGGAAAGAAAAGGCCGATTGAGATCGATTCCTTTTCCTATTCACACTAAGGATATAGCCCTGAGATTTTCTAGCTCCACATGGTTTCAGCTTTTACGGGTCAGCCTTTTAGATAAGGATTGGTAAAGGTACATGCGTCTTAGGACCTTGGTGCTTCTTCCACGTGTCCGCTGTACCGCCATCAGCAGGTTGATTGCCTTCACCAAACGTGTAGGCCAGCATCTCATCAGCCAGAGCCACTTTGGCGTTCCTAGCGAACATCCCACCTATTCCTGGTCCAGGTGGTTCACAGCCGATGTGAATGTCAGCTACGCCACTTGCCCACGACCTGGCGATTAGTTCTGCGATTTGACCTAACGTATCGCGCTGAATCGTTTCACTGAACAAACGGTGGTAGTAGTTAGCTGCACCTCCCGCACTTTTAAAACCACTATCGACAAACTTCCCGTTTACAAAAGGCGCCGGGAGATGCAACGTAACCCCACCGGCGTGACCGCAAAGATACATGATGACTGCGATATGATCAGCCCAAGCAGCCCCACCTGACACGACATGAGATCCTTTCGGGATGCGGGAACGCGCATCGTTTAACATCCACTGCCATAACGCAACAGTCATGGGTTTGGTTTTGTCACGACCTGCTGTACCGATGATAGCAATTGACATGTAAAGCTCCTTAAAAAGAATTGTTTGGCGAATCCCATTGACTCTGTCTAAGTGATATAGCTGCTGACTAAAATAGCACCACATTTATTCTAACAGCATACAACCCACCAGACCCGAAGGTCCGGCGGGCGTTACGCTTTATACGCTGGTATCAGGTTCAGGCTTTGGCGCTTCTGGGTTAGCGGGAGCCGCTGCCGACTGATTGGACGTATCGGTGGAACCGTCAGCGGGAGCTGGGGTCGTCGATGTGTCCGAGTTAGCTGGCGTTGACGCATCAGCGGCCGGAGCCGGAGTTGGGTCGGTGTCAGCTGGAGCCTGGTAGTCCGTCACTGGTTCAACGATTGCTGGATCCGATTCTGCTGGAGCGCTCGAGGTATCAGCTGGGGCTGCATCGCTAGCGACTGGTGTCGTCTCAGCCGGAGCTGGGGTTTCTTCAGCGGCCGGGGTTGACGAATCACTTGTTGCAACCGTAACTGGTGTGTCGTCGGTTGCGCCGGCGTACTGTGGCTGCTCAACTGGAGCGTCCGTTACCGGGGCTTCAGGTTCTGCTGGTGCCACGTATTCCGGTTCGTCTGACGCTGGTGCGTCTTCGACTGGGATATCCGTTGCCGGGTCCATTTCGATTGGAGCATCTTCACCTTCGGCCGGTACGTCAGCTTCTGGTTCAACTGCCACTGGCGCAGGGTCTTCGGTTACAACTGGGGCGGTTTGCTGGGGAGCAGGATCTGCTTCAACGGCTTGCTCAACCGGATCAGGGGTTTCTGTTGTCGCAGGAAGATCAGTAGGGGTGGTGTCGGTGGCAGGTGTTTCATCGGCAGGCGTTTCCGTTACGGGTTCATCGTCCAGCGGGATGTCGGAAGCGGGATCCATTTCGATCGGCGCGTCAGCGTCCACTGGGGCTGGTGCTACGGTACCACCATCGCTAGCAACGGCCGGCGTATCGGTAACCACCGGGTCTGCTGTTGGTGTTGGATCCGAAGGGTCTGCTGGCCAGGTTACTGGCGTATAGACGATTGGATCTGCCGCCACGGGTGTGGTAGCGTCAGCGGGCGCTGGTTCAGCAGTGTCAACTGGTGCGGATGGATCAGCAGGAGTTTCCGCGGTCGGTTCAGTGCTCGTTGCCACTGGGTCGACGGGAGCAGGTTCTTCAGCGACCGGGTCTGCTGGGACAGGCGCTGGTTCTTCAACTGGCGCCGTTGCGACAGGGTCGGTCGAAGTGTCGGCAGGAACAGCCGGCTCTGCATCTGGTGTGGCGGTAGGCTCCGGATCAACTGGTGCACTTGCAGCTGGAGCGCTGTCAGTTTCGGTTGACGGATCTGCCGACACTGGAGCCGTTGCATCAGGCGTTGTTTCTGCCGGAGCGTCAGCGGGAGTTGCGGTCGGGGCAGGATCGGTATCAACCGGAGCCGGTGTTTCGGTTGGAGCTGGTTCGACTGGGGTCGCATCGGCTGGTGTGTCCGTGGTTGGGGTGGTGTCGACCGGGGCTGTTACAACTGGAATATCGGCAACCGGGTCAGTTGTTCCATCCACGGGTCCCGATACGTCCACACCGGAATCGACCGCAGTCGGTTCTTCGGCAGCAGGATCTTCTTGACCGGCGCTCGGTTCTTCAACTGGTGCCGTTGTAACTGGCGATGCGTCTGCTGGAGTGTCGTTGACGGGTTCACTTGGCGTTACCTCGGTAGGTGTCGGCTCTGGATCGACCGGCTCGGTCGTAGGGGCGGTATCGACCGGCGCTACTGGTGCGGGCGTAGGATCGGTTTCCACTGGCGTTGCCACTGGGTCTGCGGTAACTGGTACATCAACCGGCGCCGTAACGACAGGGGTGTCGTCGGCAGGTGCCGTTACTGGAGCAGGATCTGGCTCGACAGGTGCGGTAACGACAGGGTCGGTGACTGGCGCCGGAGTATCGACAACGGGTGTTGGTGTTGGGTCGACTGGGTCAGCCGGGATAGCGACTGGTGCCGTTGGTGTTGGCAGCGCGTCAAGTGGAAGAACAGCCTCGATGTGGTCGACGCATTCCTGGGGCACATCAGGCGCGGCTGTGGCGGTGTCGAGCAGCTTGATCAGGGTTGCGGTATTGAAATTGCTAGCGGTGATCTCGGCGCGGGAGTAGTCTTCGCTTGCGGTGACAGTCGGGCCGGTAGCGAACCAGGTAGTTTCGGCAACGTCGTTGTTGACCTTAACCTCGCTGTCGAAAGTGAAGGCCGTGCCGACGTCTTTGATAGCGCGCTCGATCTGGAAAAGCAGTTCGGATTGTTCGAGTTGTTCTTTGGCGGCTTCGAGCATCAACTCGAGTTCATCGATTTCGTACTGGATAGCGTTGATGAAGAAGCGGGCGCCTTCAGGTACTGCGACGGGAAAATTGCGTGGTGGCGTTTCGACTGCCCAAACTGGCTGGTCAGCGTGAGTTAACAGATGAAAAATGTGATTCATATTGTTTTTTCCTTTTGTATTTACATCGGTGGATAAGGCACTGCGCACACTATTAGCCTGTTGATTTATTTAAATTTAAACCAAAATCCCCGAGTATTTACGCAGATTTCTCTTTATCCGCAATAAGCGTTTTGATGAAGCTAATTAGTTCGGCTGGTTCGTTTTGTTCTTCTGCAATTTCCAGGAAAGTCTGAAGTTCAGGTATGCCAACGAACGGAGAATAAATAGCGATGGTTGTCCAGTCTTCAAAACCTGGCAATGTTTGACCTGATGCAGCCGAGGCTACCCAATAGTCACCCTCATTGATGCTAGGGATTGGATAGAACAGACAACGCTTGACGTCGGCAATTGTTTTCATGGGGCGTTTCCTTTTGAAAGCCTAATGCTTCACGCAAGTCAGCAGGGTAATTTGCGTTATAGAAAGCTGCCCTTAACTCTGCCATACGGCTAGCGCCAAGCTCTTCTACACTAACGACACTGTAACTGCCGTCACGGTTGTTCACATACCAGGGATGCGTAGGAGCTAACTGAATGAGCTCTTGACCAAAAAGAGGTGAAGTGCAAAGTAGCGGAAAGTTTGACTCAGCCAAAGCTGACATGGCGGTTCCCTTAAACTAAATGACCTAAGGCGCGGCGCAGGTCCAGTGGGTAGTCTGGCGCTGAGAAAGCAAACTTCAGTGCTTCGACGATCGGTGCTGGCATGCTGCTTTGCCTGATAGGGCGGTAATGGTTGTTACCTTCGTCGAGACACCACTCCGTGTCAGATGAAAACTGCACCAGCGTAACGCCAGGTAGATGGATCGGTGAGGTACACTTCAGTAAATCTTTGTAGAGCGGGGCTTTGTTTGACGTCATTTGAGTTGGCTCGAGAAGTGTTTCGATTTGCGTAATGAGTGCAGCAGGTTCGTTTTGCTCTATTGCGATCTTCCGGAGAATTTCTAACTGTGCCAGCTTAAAGCATCCAGGTAAAAGAGCGATAGGTGTCCAAGACCAACCTAGCCAGATTTGCCTTAAGGGATCGTTAGGTGTTGCTACCCAATGCCCTCCTGGGCTACCACCGAACGCTTCACTAAGAAAGCGAAAGCGACAGAGCTTTTCGAAGGTCGGTACTGTGGTTTGCATTTGAATTCTTTTCTATTTAAAAGGGGTTTTCCCCCACGCTATTAGAGGCTCGCCTCCGGCTCGCCTAGGAGTTAGACCCCCTTTCCCCCAAACCATTTTCTATTCTTCCCAACTCCGCTACGCTGCGTTGCAGACGCTTCGTTTCACTTCGCTATTTCGCATAAACATATAGAGACCTTATAATTTTTTACCACATCGAGAATCCTCGGTGAATGAAGGTCTTTTTGCTAGTTAACCTTGGAATGGCAAGGATTGGTTCAAAGTTCCCCTATGACGCTCTTCACGCGCTCTAAAGCGCTTCCAGAGCTCAAGGTAGAATCAAACTAAAGCAAAAGCAAACGGTAAAGCATTACAGGAAACTCTCTGCCTTAAAAACAGAAGCTAAAAAATAAATGTCTGTGTGAGCTGGCGGCGCGTTGTCAAAAAGACAACAGTCCGATAAATCTTCATTTAGAGCTATCCCATTCTGTGACAACGCAGCTCACGATCAACGGAGTGTGTTGACAACGACTTTCTATTTCAATTAAAGGATTTACCATGAACATGCGCAAACTGTTGGGTACCCGCAATCGCCACCACCTGGCCGTCGAAGAGTTCGACACTGAGAACCCAGCTCCTGTTTCGGCAGAAGACGCGACCGTCGTCATGAAAGGCCCGTTGGCCGATGTGTATTCCGACGCCCTGGCCAAGGTCTACGACAAAGCCAATGACCCGGCTATTGCTGAAGATCCAGCGACCAACCCAGAAGCCAAGCCGGACCCAGCTACTGGCCAGCCGGACGAAATCAAGCCAACCGACGAAGTCGAAGTCGACACCTCGAACATCGTTCCGAAAGAAGGCGAAACCGCCGAGACCGTCGAAGCTGCTATCGTCTCCGAAGTCGGCTCGATCGTTCTGGAATCGCAAGCCATCGACGCCGCTGTCACCCAATCGCTGGCCGCTGCTCTGTCGGACGAAGCGCCATCGGACGGTTCGTCCTACGAAACCATGTACGCCATCGACGAAACCCAAGTTACGCCAACCGACGTCAAAGATGTCACGGCTCTGCTGGCTGAAGCCGATGCGCCTGAAAACGTCACCGTCATGATCGACAATGTCGTGACCGGCAGCATGGCTGACCTGGACTGCCCGCAGGCGATGGAAACCAAAGAACTGGCCGTCGCGCTCGAATCGATGGTTGTCGCCATGGGCGGTAATGTCGTCCGCGGCTTCCCAGCTTACGTCGCTTCACGCAAACGCTAAGTAAACATTGCCTAGCTATTAACAGCCCCGCTGGGAAGCCCTGGCGGGGCTGTTATGCCGCCTTAACGTTATCCTGTGTGATTACCCGGCTAACAAAAGGTTTCTAATGACTCTGCTGATAAAAAATGTTTTTGAAATCGAATGCAAGGAGGTGACATTCGATACGATGCTGGCTAAAAAGCTGGTTCAATACCAACTCGCTTTCGTGGCGAAAAACGATGAACACGTCAAGTTTTTCGGTGGTCACTTAACTGGTGTCCAGGTTGTGCGCTTTACAGAATCGGATCAAGCGGTATGGTTCGATGAAATCTTACACTGCAACCAGCCGAAGCTTCAGAGAGCGCTGTTTGAACTGCCGACGGTGGACCCTGACCATAAGGTCGCCTCGGACGCTATGAATCTTTCTTGCATTTGGTTAGTGCACGGTTTGATCAATGCGCACGGCATTCAAGAGAAGTTGCGCCATGATGCGTTGATGTCAGTGATCTTGGTGTTGCAGTACAAGTTCTTGACCAGTCGTCTTTACCGTCACTTCACTTACCCGGCTGAAAAAGCTGTCGCTGAAGCGACGTATGCTTCCTTGTCAATGAAGTTCGACTTGAAGCAATACGGTAGCTGGGGAGCGTATCTGCATGGCCGGGCTGAAGACATCCTGGACTCGCATACACCGCGCTTTCGTCAGTTCATGCAAATGGGTGACGACCGAGAGATCGAAAAGATTGTCAACGATATCCAAACACGTTTGCGTAAAACCTTGAAGCTCATCGCGGGTGTGCACTACAGCGTGAACGCTTCAGGGCGTCGGATCAGTGCGACGTCGCAAACCATGGAACACGATGGCAAAGAGATTCTGAAGGACAAGATCGGTGGCTTGGCGAATTACACCCGCTATATCCAATCGATCATTCCTGACAAGGGTTCATTCTTGCGGGAAGAGTTGCTGATCGTTATCGAGAAACTCATCAACACCATGCCACCTCATCTGTTTCGCGGGACGTTGGAGTATCTCTCAGAGAACTTCCAAGGGCACCGAGCAACTGAGCTGCAAGATCTGGTGAAAGAGATCATGGTGCATTGCTTTGACTACCTCGCCCACAATACTGATTCCATCCAGCATAGCCATGACCTGGCCGGCCTCTTAGCCAGGCTTCGCGGGGTTTACCAAGCAGCACGTTCTACCGACCCTGTGTTAGGGGAAATCCGTCAACGGACAGAGCAATTGGTGAAAGATGCAACCGGAACACGTAACGTGAGTCTGTTGCCGCCAATTCGCACGGGTGTGTTGTTGTACATCACACTGCGGGCTTTGTCCAAACGACATTACGCAGACAGTTAAGGACTAGCTCCTGAAGGGCTGGTGAAATTATGGGTACTTTGAAAAACCTTGTTGGCGCGTATCTCTGGCTACTGGAGCGGATTCGTGGTACTAAGTCCGTTGTCGAAGTCAAACGCACCAGCAATGAATTGGGGAGTTTAAAAGGTTTTGCCATCCGTGGTTTTGAAGTGGCGATTTACTGCCAGCGAAAAGAATACAGCATCCGCTACGATCGTTGGTATATCCGTGATCGGACCCGCATGACGTACAACGTATTCTCCGTTGTCAGTAACGACGCTCCTAAAGCACTACGCATTGCCTGCGAGCTAGACGTTGACCTACCTGCATTAGTGAGCAACTGGAATTTTGATAACGAAATTCGTCGGACCCAAGTGCATGCTTATTTGGATCTGTTGGAAAAACGCATGCTGCAACACGAAACGATTAGCGCATAAACCTCTTCCTAGCTTCCCGTGAAGGAGGCTAGGGAGAGTATGCTGCTTTAACGCCAGGCGTTGCGTCGGTTTAAGCCCATCATGTCACGGTAGTAATCGTTATCGTTCTCAGACGTCGTCGTGATCCGGTTGCTATTCATCTGCAACCGTTTCTTCTTCTTGTCTTTGATTTCCAAAATGAATTGGTCGATATTGGTTAAGTGACCTTGACTGTAGACCATTCCCCGTGCAGCCATCCGGATCTGGTGTTCTAGCTTATCAGCCAGGTAAGGATCCGAGGTTTCTTCTAACTGCACACTTAAGTCTTGCACTTGGTTTTGCAACTCTTGTTGCTTTTGGTGAGCGAGGTATTCTTCATACGTCATGGCTTTCTCATCGCCGATCTGGGTCATGATGGACGAAATGCCGTAATGCATCATGTTCTTGCCGTTCATCAAAAACCACACCGCCATCAGCCAAGCAATGACCATGTCGTCGTGCTTACCGTTGCCGTGATCGACACGACCGTTCTTGGACTTCAAGCCCGTGATCTGACCGATGAGTTTCTTGTCGTAGACTTTATCCCCACCCCGTTTAGCTGCCTCTTGCAGTACTGTGCCGTACAACTCACTGCGCGCAAAGCGACCTGAACCCGAGGTGTTGAAACCAAACGTGTCTTTGTTCAAGGTGTAGAGCTGTTCGTCACGACGACCCAAAGGCACCCGCAGCATCTCGTAACGGTCTGGGTTGACATCACGGTCTTGCACGATCAAGTTAAAGATCCGTTTGAAAGGGTCTTCTCCCATGGACGGCAACAATTGACAGAGCACGTCGATGATAAAGGGACCGGACGATTTACTCTCAATGATCAAGGTCACGTTCTTGTTCTCAACGAGATACACGGCCAACCAGTTAGCGTACACCAGTAAGTTCGTTTCATTCACCGCAGCAGCTGCCACCACGTCCAAGGTATCAGCGTCTACCCACACCATCGCGGTATCATCGTTACCACCGGCGTTCGAACTATCGACAGAGAGAATGGTTTTGTTCATTGCCATGTAACGTGCGACGTCCTTCTCCGCAACGTTCCACTTGATGACGTATTTCTGTTGTGGGAAGTATTGGTCGTACACGATGTCGTTCTGAGAAGCGACAATGCGTTTCAAGACAGCTGGTTTGAGTGGATGGGATTCCGTACCCGAGGTCCAGACGTTGAAGTAATCTCGGTCAGCCGCATCGCCTTCTGAGTTTGACTCACGCATCTTTTCCCAGAGCCATTCATCGGTTTTACCCAACTGACGGTGAGACATGATGATCGAGATACGGAAGTTACCATGCCCGCCCTTGCGAACAAAGATCTCCAGCTCTTCTGCGTTGGGTTGATCAAACACCAGTTCCGACCAGGTCATCGATTCAACGATGTAGTTCTTGTAGACGAATGCACCTTCTTCGGTGTCGAGTTTACCTGCCGTCGTCGTAACGATGTTGCAGTAAGGCGTACCAGCTGCTTTGGCCCGGTCTCGCACTGCGTTACCTGCCGAGAACATGGCCGGAATCGAGATGTGTGCATTGACACAGAACGGTCCCTCATCGACGTGGTTAATTGGGCAACCGAAACCTCGACCCACGTTCAAGGCGTCTTTCTCGGACGAACGTGGCAAGAACGTCTTGAGTTTATTCTCAAGCAGATTAACCGTGATCTCTTCGGTGTTATTCGAGTCAGTGCGTTTGTTGCGAAGATCAAGGTACTCCGGGAGCTGATCGAAAATCTTCTTGACGATGTCGACTGATTCTTTACGGAGTTTTTCGTCCTTGGTCAGCATGTTCACCAGCGTACCTTGACAGAGCACGGTTAAGAGATATACGTAAAGCTCGTAGACGGTATACGACTTACCCGTTTGACGCGGTTGAATCAAGCACATGGTGATGTGATTGAAGAAGCACCACCACATGGCGATGTTACCACGGTTCGCTTGCAGGGGAACTGCGGCACCCCCAGCTTGCGGCGGGATCCGGGCAACTTCACGGAAGTAGTACCAAGGGTTCACCTTGCACTCCGCCGCAATCATGTCGATCTCGTTTTGCGTCAAGTTCGGACTATGCGGGTCAATAAACTCTAACGCTGGATTAATCAACGCCAAATGAAAGACGTGATTTTTGATACCCATCGCTTTGTATGTTTTCGCTAAGTGCACCCACGACTCATTACGCGTGGTGAGATGCACTATCGCACTGGGGTAATACTCCCAGTCTTTCTCGAATAAGATCATGTTTCACTTTCAAAAACAACATACTCCCACAACCTCCTCGCCACCGAAGCGGCAAGGAGTTGGAGTTTAACTGTTAAAGCTGCTGATAGACAGGCATCGCGCTGATGGCGAGCTGGATGTCAGTGTCCGGGGTACGGCTGAAGAACTTGATGAACACCGTGCCGCTATTGGGGATCGTGTAGTTGAGAGCCAACACATCGTTCCATTTAGCGATTGGGTAGTCCACCGACCAGCTGTTGGTGCAGATCGAGAAGTGCGTTGGGTCTGGTGCCTGAACTTCGCGGGAGATGTCCGAGAGCGGTTTGGTCAACCGGTAGATTCGCGTCAGCCAGTTTGCCAGTACCGTCTCGCCGCAGGTGATGTCCAGCGTCATCAAGTTCTGGTTGATCAACACTGACTTGGCGAAGTTGTCTTCACCGAAGAGTGGGTCTTGGTGCGGCATGAAACCGATCGCCCAGTTCGACGCTCCGCGCACCGTACCTTCTTGACGCAGTACGATGTCGATCGCCTGAACGTGATTGAGGGCCAGGCCGGATGGATTGACACTCTTCAGGTTGATCGTCACACCGAGTGACTGTTTGGTGCCGTAACCCGTTGGCAAGAACGGCGGTGAGTTGTCGTTGATGCGCACGTATGGCGTAACTAGCATCGCAGTGCGACGGTCCATGTCGTAGAGCCACCATTCCAGACGATAGCCCTGGACGGCATCTAACCACACTGGGTAAGCAAACAGCTTCGGCGAGTACATGCCCTCGTAGTTGGTGGTGATCGCGTTGTAGGTACGCGTTACAGAGCCTGCCAGCGTGGTTTGCAAACCATACGCCACTTCACCTGGCGCCAGTTTGTAGTCCAGGACCAGTTCAAACTTCTGACCGGCGTAACTGGCTACGAAGTTATCCAACCCACGCAGTGAGAAACGGGTGTTGTTGACGGGGTAACGGTTCTTGCTGCCATCGCTGTAACTGACCACACCGATTAACGACAGACCGTTCACTGGCACGTTCACTGGGTACTTCAACAGGTTCGGATCCGATGGCGCAATCCACGGTGATTCCAGCGCGATGTTGACGACGTATTTCGAAGATGCATCAGCAGCTGGCACGAACTCAGTGTTCTCTACCAGCAATTGCACTTTGGTGACTTGGTGACCCGCATCGGAATACGCAATCAGCACCACCACTTCACCGTCTGGAATATCTTCAGTGGTGTAGCACATCGGGAACGACTTCACTGTGCGGTTGTCGCCTGTCGTCTCAGACAGCACCATCGGTACAGAGGTACCCACCAGCTCATTGGACTGATTGTACATCTGACTGATGGCTTTAGCGTCACCCGTGATATCAGAACCACGGAAGATCGTAAAGCGCTCGGCTTCAACCGTGTAGCTGTGCAGACGGGAATCGACAGTCAGCGTGTGCGGCATGACTTTCTTGTTCAGGTAAACGCGGAAGGTGTCTGCGATCGAACCAGGACCCACACCCAAAATCACGTCAGCGTTAGTGAACTCTTGGTCTTGCGCCAGTGCGGTGCGTTTGGTGAAGTGAGGAACGAGCGTCGTGGCGTCAATCGCGTCGACGATGTATTGCTCGTTGGAGTCCACGTCAACGACGTAGTCTTTCACTTTCGGAACGTATTTCCCAGCACCTTTCGTCAAGGGGCCTAAGAACAGTTCGTGCAGCGCCCAGATCGTCCAGCGACCATCCGGATCGTACACCGGTTTGATGTTGTCCGAGCCAGCAATGTTTACTGCGATATAATCAGCCATGTTTTCTCCTTACACCGTCGCAGTGACAAAACGCGACAGGCTAGCGGCATTGTTTAAATAGAGATCGACTGCCCGGTACAGGAAGCGATACTGAAAGAGAGTGAGGTCAGTGACAGTGTCTTTGTAATACGGTTGCACACTGACAAAGTCCAGGTCCACAGCATTCGGTTCCCGCGTGGGTTCGAACGGCAAGAACTTTTCGTAGTAACGACACATGTCTCGCACCACGTCGTCATTGTACTGACCGTTGATGCGGTTGTCGTTAAACAGGCCGGATTTAAGATCGTCGATCAGTGCCGAGATAAACGGGCTATAGACCGGATACAACGACGGGATAACGTCCAGTTCCGTGAACGTCGGGGCTGGTAACTTCATCGTGAGGTAATCCGAGACGTGCTGGTCTGTCACTAATGCCGCATCACGCAGCTCATACGTTTTTGCATTCGTGGTGCCGCGTAACGGTACGACCACATCCCGGATTACATACGGCGCACCATTCGGCACACCTGGCACGTTTACCCCGCTATGATTTTCAGCGAAAGTCAATTCGCTTCGGTCGTACACTGCGCCGCCGATGGCGATGTGCAGAACCTTGTCATCACGAATGTCAAACCGATCGTTGTTAGAGAGCACGCCGTGTGAAACGAAACCTCGGTCTCCCAGCGCTGTACGGGTCATGTCTTTCTGACTGTGACCGCAGAAACGCACCGTGATGAGTTGATTTACTTTCGTCAGGTCGATAAAGCGTTTGTTGATTACTACCACCAACGGGAAGTTGACGATATAGTCCACACCTTCAACTAACGCGTAGCCATTCATGAAGATGTCGAGCTCACCCATCGCCACCTGCATCAACGTGTTGGTAAACCCATCGGAACGTTTTTGTTCTGATGACAACACGAAATCGATTACGCCACGCTGCACTGGAAGATCAAGGTTATAGCACAGGAAGTCCCGGTTCGAACGCACCATGGTGTACGTTGTGTGGGTGTCAGTTAACCAGGTTAAGGTGTTCGCTGCGTTGACGACGTAAAGGTGACCGTCTGTGACGTCTTGCCAGTTGTTGTCCGGCAGGGTGTTATAGATCCCGCAGATATACATGCGGTAATCCAAGGTCTTATCGAGTTGCACGGCTTGGGCACCGTAACGCTCATCGAGTCGAGTCAGACCGTACCCTGTCAGGATTTCCACCATGTGGGTATTGGTGTTGCGGGCTAACCAACTCGCGCCATTGGTGTGGGTATACCAACCCAACAACTTGCCCTGGAAGTCGTATTCAAAGACCGTGGAGCGGTATTGCAGATTCACGGGAATGTCAACGACGACTTGGTTGTTCACGTTCTTGCTAAACTGGGGCGTCGGCGCTAGCAGCTGACTCATGGCGTTATAACCGTAAGCTTGCTGAACCATTGCTGGTGTAATCTGAACGATGGCACTACGCATCACTTCGGTGTACTTCGAAGCTTCCAGCGTTGCTGCTTGCCATTCTGGTACGGTAGCGTCAATACCCACCATCGCCGCTAAGATCTCATCATCGGGCAGCTTGTAGAGTTCTTTGATGCGATTCGTTTCATTGACCAACGAACGCCGCCAACCAGATTTACGCAACTGAATGCGCAGCGTGACATTGTTAATGTCAGGCCAGTTTTGGTCTTCTGCGTAAGCTGCCAGGTAAGCGATGCAAAGCGCGTAGTCCGCATGCGTGATTTGGCGCAGCGCGTCTGGGGCATTGCGGTGGAAGTAAATGCCTTTGTACTGACCGTTGGCGTCTTTGAGATAAGCGAAGACATCAATGTCGTCTTGGTACGTGATGGTGGTTTTCAGTGCCGCGAGAGGATGCACCAGGTATTTGCGTTTGGTATCCAACTCGCTATCGAATACCGCTAAGTCACCCACCCGAATTTCTTCTGTAGCGTAGATTGCGCCATCGTAAACGAATTCAGCTACGTCGTTTACATTCACTGTCAAGAGGTTAATTGCGTTAACCAGGTAACCGTTCACGAAAGCGTAAGTCGACCCTTTTGCAGCGTAGATGTTGTACTGGTTCTGCAACGCCAGAATCGCTTCAGTGGAATTTAAGATTCCACCTTTGACAACGATATAATCGACAGCAGGGTCGCGCCGCACACTACCGAAGTAAGCGTTGTGATAAACCCGCATAAAGAGGTCTTCGGTGTTGTAATTGATGTCAAGTTTGTTGTACGCCTGTACAGCCACGGTCAAGTCACCATCCTCGGTAACGGTATACCAGCACAGCGAACGCGGGGATTGCACCCCTTTGAGGTTGTACAAGTCAACGATCGACTCTTCCGCAATACAAACGTCTGCCATTCGTAACCACAGCCCCGCTACAGCTGGCATGGTCAACCCCAAATGGCGTGGTGAAATGCCGCCAACTTGGTACACGTGAAACAGAACGTTTGCAACCGGGAGGTTATACTGACGCCACATGACAGCCACTTTTGTATAGACGCCCCCGTAGCGGGTGATCTTTGCCAACTTGACGATCTGTTGCATGTCTTGCGTTGGCGTGCACCAAATATTCTGCACAGCCTGTTGGACAAGGTAATCAGACATGTTGAGCCTTACAAAGAAAGAAATAAAAAAAGTCACCACCCAGACCGATCTCTCGATCCAGATGGTGAGCAGACTTAAAAGGCGATGCCTTGGTTCTGGAGCAGCATAGCGGAGTCTGGTGCCGACGATTTGATGAGCATGGTCAGTTTACTGAGTTGCTCTTTGAACTGGTTGCGCTCAACGATCTTCGACAGGCCAACTTTGCGCATGGCTTGGTTGGTGTGCGCTTCAAAGACCAGGCTCAGCCAGGTAGGAGGATGCTCCATTGCCACAGCGCAAAGTTCGATCGCGTTATCACCGCCCCAGGTCCCGCCCATCAAGGCCACCATCAAACCAGCGTTGAGGTTTTCCAGGCGCACGTTGTTCAGTGCGTTCTTGGCTTTGACGCAGAAGTCTTCCAGCGAGGTGATGACTTTGGTCTGCTCGTAGAGTCGGTTCACTTCGGTGATGTTTACCTTCATGGCGCTAGCGATGCCGGCCAGGAAACGTGGATCGAAATCGGTGCCGTCAACTTGATTGGACTGGTAGAAAATGGCTGCGACGATCATGAGATCGATCTTGGCTTTTGGATCGAGGCTGTACTTGAACGCTACCGTCTCGGAGATCCAGCTGGCGAAAACAGCCATGGCCATTGGGTTCACGTTACGGAACACGCCGGCGCCATTGGTCAGCCAGAGCGAGGTCAAGGCTGCACGGCAAACGATGTTCTTGAAGAGGGTGGAATTCGTGATCTTGAACTGACCTTCTTTGATATCAAAGCGCCCAGCGTTACGCACGTCGATGGCCAGCAACGGCTCGTTGCGAATCTCGTTGGAGTGCTTGATTTCTTCAGCGTGGTGTTTGTTGATATAGACAGCGTGCTTGAACGCTTTGACTTCACCGGACGCACCTTGACCGCTTTCGACGTAGACAACACTGTCGGCAGTAGGAAGGTAATCGCGTAGCTGCGCTTCCTGAATAGCGTCAATGACGCCACGCATCGGAAACATATTGCAGGCCGTGGTGTCATAGGCCGTGTTGAAAACAGTCATGTTACATGTCCTTGTGACAAATTCGTTATGATGAAAATATATTTAACACCCTAATGCGCCCGACATTGTATGTTAAATCAATGTCGAGTTCCGCTCTGGTTGTTTTAACTTTACAGGTAGGATTAAAGACGACCTGCCAGTATTTTTTTAAGATTACTATGATGCTGGGCATCGACTTCGAAACAATACCGAAACCATACCATTCATTATTAGCGACAGGACCCTGACATAATGAACATCACTAATGCCGTACCCCAATCGAACAACCTCGGTATCAACGACGTGTCAGGCCGGAAGCTGAATCCTCAGCCACTGAACCTGCCTTCGCACCTGCCGAAACAATTCGGCTTCACCCAAAAAGGTAAAGCCAACAAGAGCCATCTCGTCGTCGGTGATAGCCGCACTTCGATTTATGGCGCCGCAAGTTTCGACCCTCTCGGTCCTTTCTTCAATCACGCCACCGTCTTCGCTAACGCGTTCAACAGCGTCGGCAATGCCGTGATGTTTGAACGCGTTCTGCCACCTGACGCCAAGCCGGCTGCTGCACTGCGTCTGTCGCTCGATATCCTGGCCACGCAAGTGCAGGACTTCCTGCGTAACGCCGACGGCACCTACGCTATCGACGTGTCGGGTAACAAGATCCCAACGGCCAACAAGACCGCTGGCTACCTGGGTAAGTGGGTTGCAGAAATGATCCCTGTCGTTGATGGCGTGCGTGCGTTCGGTCAAGGCCAAACCACCGCTGGCGATCAAACCGACAGCACCTCGAACACCCAGTCGACGCGTTATCCGTTCATGGACTTCATGGTCTCGAGCGAAGGTGAATGGGGTAACAACCAAGGCATCAGCATCGCGGTCAACACCGCCATGTCGAACACGCCAGTGGACAGCCGCCTGATCGTCGATCAAAAGGTGTACCCGTTCCAGATCAGCGTCAAGTCCCGTCCGGATTCGCTGACCACGGCTACCATCGCGCCAACCCTGTCCGGTTCGCAAAATGTACCGTTCGTGCTGAAACCACGTACGATCGATCGCAACAACGGCGGCCAGATCTCGCTCGCTGACGTGTTCGTGCGCGCTTACAACGATACCTCAACGCCAGGCTTCTCGCCGACCTACGGTTCGTTCGACAAGCTGAAAGTTTACGACAACAACGTTGCGACCGTACTCGGTCTGATCTACGCCACCGAATTTGCACACTCCGATCAATTCAGCGACCTGACCGGTGAAGACGATGAAATCTATCGCCTGAACCCATTTACCGCTGTGTCGTCACTGAACGCGCCTTACCGCACGTTCCAACTGGTGACCGGTGCGCCAAACAGCATCCGTCTGGTTGACAGCGCGGTGGTGTTTGCCAAAGACGGTTCCGACGGTACGATGAACGATGAAATCTTCGGCACGGCTGTTAAAGCCAAGCTGCTGGAATACGGCGACAAGAACAGCGTGCGTCAAGATTCGGTGATGAACCCAGAAAACATCATCTGGGATTCGGGCTTCCCGCTCGATACGAAGAAAGCCTTGGCTAACTTCATCGCTGTGCGCAAAGGTACGTTCGTACAAGCTGCTTCTCACGTGGCCGGCGGCGTTGACCTGACCGATGAGCAAGAGCGTTCGCTGGCGATCACCCTGACCGCTGCGTTCCAGAACTTCCCAGAATCGGAATACTACGCTACCCCAACGGTACGTGCTTCCGTGATCGTGGGTTCGGCTTACCTGCTCAATAGCACCTACACCGGCTCGCTGCCGATGTCCTACGACCGCGCTCTGAAATGGGCTGGTTACATGGGTGCGTCGAACGGCAAGTGGATTTCGAACAAATCCCCAGACGTCTCGCCAAACAACCAGGTCGCTACCATGCGTGACCCGAACGTGGTGTCGCGTCCGTACAATGCTCGTGCAAAAGACTGGGCTGCAAGCATGGTCTGGCCAGAAGCGTACAGCATGGACATGATGTACTTCCCGCAACACCAGACCGTCTTCCCAGACGACACCTCGGTGCTGAACAGTGCTATCACGGCCTTTGCCTGCGCTACGCTCATCGCTCTCGGCGAGAAAGCCCATCGCGACAACACCGGTCGCAGCGACCTGACCAAAGATCAGATGGCGGAGTCGATCGACAACAACATCCTGGCACAAGTCAAGGACAAGTACGATAAACGCTTCCTGATCGTTCCAGTGACGGAATACACCGCTGACGACACCCAGCGCGGCTACAGCTGGACGACGACCATCAAGCTCGGCGGCCCGAACATGATGACCGTGCAAACGCTGACTGTTCAAAGCTACCGCAAAGACGACCTCGCGGCCGCCACGGCTTAACGCGATCATTCCAAAGAAAGGTAACACTTAAATGAATCGTCCTCAAGGCACCATCCTGCAACAGGGTTCCGCCTACGGCCTGGGCATCAACGCTCCGATGACTGACCTGGGCTTCGGTGGCCAGATGGGTTGGTCACCGGAACAAGCTGCCTGGGTCAGCAATCAGGCGTACGTTCGTCGGCACCTGATTCCGATCCTGATCCAAGCGCCTCCACTGTTCAACTACCTGCCACAATCGCAATCGTGGGTTGCTGCTCTGCGCGGCATCATCGAGACGCAGTGGCTGCAAGTTGACGGTCTGGCACGTGGTCTGGAAGCGAGTTTCACTTCCAACCCATTTGGCGGTTCCGGTCAAGAGCAGCAAGATCTGACCAACGTCAAACGCGCCCAGTCGAAGCCCAAGCACACCCTGCTCGAGCGTCCAGGCAACCCAATCCAGCGCTTCATCGAGAACTGGATGATCTGGGGCGGCATGGATCCAGACACCAAGTTCCCAATGGCAGCTACCCTGCCATCGACTGCGGCAATGGACGACCTGATGGCTGACATGGTCACCGCAACCGTACTGTACATCGAACCAGACCAAATGGGCCGTAAGGTCAACAAGTCCTGGCTCGTGTTCAACATGTTCCCAGAAAGCACGGGCGACATGATCGGTTCGGCTGACAAGACGCAAGACATGCAAACGCAAACCGTGGATGTCCAGTTTACCGGCCTCCACCAAGTTGGCGCAGGCGTCGATGCGTTCGCTCAGCGTATCCTGTCGGCAATCTCCCTGACCGGTGCCAACCCGAACATGCGTCAAGCGATGGTCGACGACATCAGCGCCGACGTACGTGCAGCGCCAGGTGGTTTCATGGCTGGTGTTCAGAACACTGCCAACCAAGCAATCATCCGCTAACTAGCGGCATACTCCACTACTCCCGCTTCACGGCAGGAGTAGTGGAGGTTATGCCGTTTCAACGCTATTAGAGGGCCCTAGGAGACGTCTAGAAATACAGGGAGTAGATTCTTGTGACGGCATAAAGAAAAGAGCGCTATGGCTCTCTGCTGTAAAGAACCAAAAAAAGAAGCGAGGTCATAAATACCACCCCCGCCGATAGGCGAGAGTGGCATCTACTTAACACTGGCTGGTTGGACTATCGTCAGGTTAGCCTAAAGGCTGTGTGACCCTTGTTACCATCAACCCAAAATGGTTTCTACCTCGATCGGGTACGTCGTTAAACGCTCCGCATTAGGTCCTTCCCATCTTGCACTGATGTTTACTACACCTAGCTACGCTTGATGAGGACTCATAGGCCCCGTGTCGTTGCCGACTAATGAGAATGTTTCAAACGCTCTAGGGTGCTATGGGTAGCGATAACTTTCGTCATGCGCTGCCCGCGAGTATGGTTCACCTGGTGCGCGTCGATCCGGCAGGATAACGTCCAGGTGAACTCATTTAAAACTTGAGAACGGAAGGGATTCGAACTCTTGACAATGACGTTATAGGTCTGCAGGGACCAACGCCAACGCTACCTGCGTACCTGACAGCCGCTCAGGAACCGTTCTCAATCGAACCGTGAGGCTCTATGCTTGCCTATAAAGCTTGTCCGTCCTAAGACGGGGATAGGGAGCACTAACTCCATTCACTACATCGAATCGATGGATTACCGGGAATTGAAACGTAGTTACCGGTCACCAATTCTAACATTTACCCGTAGTGGGTTCTGGCTCAGCCAAGGGAATGCTAACTCCTTATATCAACATGAAGCAAAGAATGCTTAAAGACTTTCAGTACCTTCCGCGGTGAAAGAAAGACCTCTACGCTACCCTCGCCTCACATCAATTCTTGCACAGCGCCGCGTTTCTGTCTGTGGGGTCAAGGACCCAACGCGGTGCCATTTATTTCTTGGACTGCTGCCGATGCCAACTAGGGGGACGAGTCCTTGTAGTCCGATTCAGTGGCGTCAAGCAGCCGCCGGCGCCGTGGATTTACTTGTTGCCGAACAATGCAGCCGCAGCGGCTTTTTGGCGTTTGCCAACTTTGTTCAATTCGCCGATCGAGCTGTCGAAGCCGGTGACGATGGCTTTGGTCGCGATGGTGCCGTAGACAATTTTCTTTTCTGGCTGCTGGCCTTCTTTTGGCAAGCCGGCGTTGCGCTCGACTTCGCGGGTCCAGGTGACATCCAGGCGATTGCGGCCAGCCATTGGCAGCGAGGCCGACACGGTGTCGAGGCCTTTGTGTTTGCCGGCAGCGGTCAGCGCGGCGGTAGCGACAGCGTCGACGAAGCCGGCGGCCAGGTGAGCTTCGTAGTCGTGGACGGCGCGGCATTGGGCCATGGTCAGGTCTTGCGGCAGCAGGCGCTCGT
>Ga0265780_10003221_pt1 | contig 21604 bp, 24 predicted proteins | sample P1T30metagenome_FD_192432 | JGI IMG/M metagenome (GOLD analysis project Ga0265780, IMG submission 192432) | Plant litter microbial communities from East Loma Ridge, Irvine, California - P1 T30 | ecosystem: Environmental > Terrestrial > Plant litter > Unclassified | place: USA: California...
AAGAGACGGCGAGCAGGTGCCCGGCTGTAAGTTAAATACATCTCAAAAACTGCGAATAGCCACCCAACTCGATGAACTGGGGGTTGATGTTATAGAGGCTGGTTTCCCTATCTCGAGCCCCGGCGATTTCAAGTCGGTTTCAGAGATCGCTAAACTGGTAAAAAACGCCACGGTATGCGGTTTAACGCGTGCGGTGGAAAAAGATATAGAAGTTGCCGCCGAAGCGCTTAAACACGCCCGCAGGCCCCGCATACATACAGGTATTGGCACATCTGAAACGCATATAAAATATAAATTCAACACCACGCCCGATAAGATACTGGAGCGTGCTTACCAAGCGGTATCCTATGCTAAAACCTACGTTAATGATGTAGAATTTTATGCTGAAGATGCCGGCCGTACCGATAATGAGTTTCTTGCAAAGGTTTGTGCCGTAGCTATTAAGGCAGGGGCAACTGTGCTTAACATTCCTGATACCACAGGCTATTGCCTGCCCGATGAATACGGCGCTAAGATTAAATATTTAATGGAAAACGTGCCGGGCATACATAAGGTGCGCATTTCCTGCCATTGCCATAACGATCTTGGGCTTGCCACGGCAAATGCCATTGCCGGTGTTATAAACGGTGCCCGCCAGATAGAGTGTACTGTAAACGGTATTGGCGAACGTGCAGGTAATACCTCATTAGAAGAGGTGGTCATGATATTGCGCCAGCACCCAAGGCTGGACCTTGAAACCAACATAAACACTAAAAAATTGCTGAGCATTAGTAAAATGGTGGCTGAAGAAATGGGCATGATGGTGCAGGCCAATAAAGCAATTGTGGGCGATAATGCCTTTGCGCACAGCAGTGGCATACACCAGGATGGTATGATTAAGAACCGATCTACCTACGAGATCATTAACCCGACTGATGTGGGCGTAAACGAATCGTCTATAGTGCTAACAGCACGCAGCGGCAGGTCGGCACTGGCTTACAGGGCTAAAAATATAGGTTACGATTTTACAAAGCTGGACCTGGATTTGGTGTATTCTGAATTTGTAAACTTTGCCGATACTTGCAAGGTGGTTGCCGATAATGATATTCACCATATCGTACAGATGTCTAAAAGCAAATTCCAATTAAGCCTTTAATACCATGAAAAAAACGCTGTTTGATAAAGTTTGGGATGCCCACGTGGTGGAATCGATACCTAACGGCCCCGATATTTTATATATAGATAAGCACCTTATACATGAGGTTACAAGCCCTCAGGCGTTTAACGAACTGGAGCAACGGGACATCCCTATTTTTAGGCCCGATAAAATTGTTGCCACTGCCGATCATAACACCCCTACCCATAACCAGCACCTGCCCATTAAGGACGAAATGTCGCGCAAGCAGATTGAAGAGCTAACTGCTAATTGTAAAAAGAACAACATAGAATTTTACGGCTTAGGCCATAAATATAACGGCATCGTGCACGTTATCGCACCCGAATTGGGCATTACCCAGCCGGGCATGACCATTGTGTGCGGCGACAGCCATACCTCTACGCATGGGGCATTTGGAACCATTGCGTTTGGCATTGGCACCAGCCAGGTAGCACAGGTGTTTGCAAGCCAGAGCCTTTTGCTGGAAAAGCCTATGAAAATGCGCATCAATGTAAATGGTACGCTAAAAAAAGGGGTATCGCCTAAAGATGTAATATTGTATATTATCAGTCAATTGGGCACTAACTCCGGTACAGGATATTTTTGCGAGTATGCCGGTAATGTGTTCAGGGAGATGTCTATGGAAGGACGAATGACAGTTTGCAACATGAGCATTGAAATGGGCGCCCGTGGTGGGCTTATAGCCCCTGATCAAACTACCTATGCGTATGTTGCAGGCAGGGAGTTTGCCCCTAAAGGCGAAGAACTTAGCGCTAAGATAGCCTACTGGGAAACCCTTAAAACCGATGAAGGGGCTGTTTTTGATAAGGAATATGATATTGATGCCAATGATATTGCCCCAATGATAACCTACGGTACCAACCCGGGTATGGGTATTAAAATAGGTGGTACCATACCTCAAACAATAGAAACCAGCACTGATAAGGCACTGGCCTACATGGGGTTTGAATATGGCCAGTCGCTTTTAGGAACTAAGATAAATTACATATTTATAGGCAGTTGCACCAATTCACGCATTGAGGATTTTCGCACTGTGGCCGATTATATCAACGGGAAAAAGAAAGCTGCTAATGTTACCGCGCTTATCGTGCCGGGATCGCGCCAGGTGGCTGATGAAATGAAAGCCGAAGGTTTATACAAAATATTTGAAGAGGCCGGATTCCAGGTACGCCAGCCGGGCTGTTCGGCCTGTTTGGCCATGAACGATGATAAGATCCCTGCCGAGGAGTACTGTGTATCTACCAGCAACCGCAATTTTGAAGGACGCCAGGGCCCCGGTGCACGTACCATACTGGCAAGTCCGCTAACAGCTGCGGCTATTGCCATTGAAGGAAAAATAATCGATTTTACCCAAAACCTTAATTAGTATGCAAAAGTTCACAACACTTACCGATGTAGCCATGACGGTTGATATTGAGAACGTTGATACCGACCAGATCATCCCCGCAAGGTTTTTAAAATCTACCGATAAGAATGGCTTTGGCAACAACCTTTTCAGGGACTGGAGGTACAGCGGCGGCGATACTCTTAACCCCGATTTTAGCCTCAACAGGCAGTCCCACAAGGGTTCTATACTGGTAACAGGTAATAATTTTGGCTGTGGGTCCAGCAGGGAGCATGCCGCATGGGCGCTCACGGGGTTTGGGTTTAAGGTAATCGTTTCCAGCTATTTTGCCGATATTTTTAAGGAAAATTGCCTTAACAACGGCTTGCTGCCTTTGCAGGTTAGTCCGGAGTTTTTAAGCAAACTCTTTAAGGCGTTAAAAGACAATGCAGAGGAAAAAGTAACCGTTAACCTTGAAGAGCAGACTATTAGTTTTCGAGACAATGATAATGTGGAGGGTTTCGACATCAATCCGTACAAAAAAGTGTGCCTTATTAACGGTTATGATGATATCGATTTCCTGTTGAGTAAACGTGACGCAATAAAACAATTTGAAGAAAAAATAAGTCAGTTATGATTTTAAAGATAGCAGTTTTAGCCGGAGACGGTATAGGCCCCGAGGTTACCCACGAAGCCGTAAAAGTATTAAAAGCCGTTGCATCGCGCTACGGGCACCGTTTTGATTTTGCCGAGGCGCTATTGGGCGCCTGCGCTATAGATAAATACAACGAGGCACTGCCTGCAACCACCCTGCAAATTTGCCGGGAGGCCGATGCAGTGTTGTTAGGTGCTGTAGGACATCCTAAATATGATAATAATCCCGATGCCCCTATAAGGCCGGAACAGGGCTTGCTTGCCATCCGCAAGGCGCTGCATTTGTTCGCAAATATAAGGCCTATAACTATTTATGATAAGCTTATACCGCAGTCGCCGCTTAAGGCCGACAGAATAGCCGGTGTAGACATTGCCATTTACAGAGAGCTAACGGGCGGCATTTACTTTGGCGAAAAATTTCTTAGTGATGATAAAACCGTAGCTACCGATGTGTGCAGTTATTCGGTTAAAGAAATAGAACAGATTAGCCACATGGCATTTAAAGCTGCACAAAACAGGCGTAAAAAAGTTACGCTGGTAGATAAGGCTAACGTATTGGAAACCTCGCGCTTATGGAGGCGCGTAGTGACCGAAATTGCTAAAGAGTACCCTGATGTGGCGCTTGACTTTTTATTTGTAGATAATGCTGCTATGCAGCTTATCCTCAACCCAAAACAATTTGATGTGATGCTTACCGAAAATATGTTCGGCGATATCCTGTCAGACGAAGCCAGTGTTATTGGCGGAAGTATCGGGCTGGCAGCATCGGCATCAGTGGGCAATGAATACAGCCTGTTTGAGCCTATTCACGGCTCCTACCCTGCCGCAACGGGCAAAGGCATCGCCAATCCTGTGGCATCCATATTATCGGCTGCTTTGTTGTTAGAGCATTTTGACCTTTACGAAGAAGCCGCAGCCATTAAAAATGCTGTAGCTGTGAGTATTGAGCAGGATTTTTGCACACCTGATATCGACCCGGATAGCACTTATTCCACCGGCGATATAGGCGATTTTATTGAAAGCCTGATACTTGGCAACGAAATTTTTACCAACAGCAGCAACATGAGCATTGGTAAGTCAACCATTATTTAATGTACTATAACGAAAACACTATAGTTTTCCTTAACGGAAAATGGATACCTGCAGCGGAGGCCAACACCAGCCTTTACAACCAGACCATGCATTATGGCAACGGTATTTTTGAAGGTATAAGGGCATATGATACACACAATGGCGTGAAGATTTTTAAGGCAAAAGAGCACTATCAGCGGATGCTGGATTCGGCTAAGCTGATGCACATTAAAACCGACTATACTGTTGATGAGCTTATTGCGCTGAGCTACGAGCTACTCGAAAAAAACAATATTACCAATGCCTATATAAGGCCGTTGTTGTATCTGGGCCCGAATATGACCCTGATGCCGGTTGAAGAAACCAACTTGTTTTTGTGCGCATGGGAATGGGGTAAATACCTGGGAGAAAACCTGCTGCGTTTAGGTACATCGTCATACCAACGCCCTAACCCTAAATCGTGCCACGTAGAGGCCAAGACCGTGGGGCATTATATCAACTCGATACTTGCCAGTACCGAGGCCAAACAAAACGGTTTTGATGAAGCCCTTATGCTGGATGCGGCAGGTTTTGTAGCCGAAGGACCTGGTGCCAACTTTTTTTATGAGAAGGATGGATGCTTGTATACGTGCCCGTTAGGTAATATTTTACCGGGAATAACGCGCAATACTATATTAGATCTGGCACAGCGCCTTGACATCCCTACCGAGGTAAAACTCTTTACTATAGAAGAGGTTAAGCAGGCCGACAGCGCCTTTTTTACCGGTACGGCAGCCGAGGTTATCGGCATAAAATCGTTAGATGATTATACCTTCCCAATGGAATGGAGCAACAGCTTTGGCAAAGGGCTGTTAACTGCTTACCAGGAGGAAGTTAGAAGATAGTAATAGTTAAAAATTGTTTTTTTAAAAGGCTGCCCCGCTGAAGGCAGCCTTTTTGATGCCCAAAATAGTCACTCAAATTATTATCGTTCAAGCAAAATGATCTAAAAATAACGACATATCGTGAATTATTCAATTGCTTTAAAACACAAGTAATTAAAAATCAGTGCAATAATTAAAAGGCTTCATTTTGGTAATAAGCACTACCAAATCGAAATCATTTTTAATTACAAAATTCACACGTCATGAAAAATCTATTCTTTAGTGCAGCACTAATCCTAACAACAGTAACAGCATTTGCTCAAAAGCCTGCGCCTGCACTATTAAACCCCACAAATCATACTTTAGTCCTTATTGATTATGAAGGGCAAATGACGTTTGCAACCGCAAGCATTCCTATTGACCAGTTACGCAATAACACAGCGCTTATTTCCGGTGCCTCTAAGATCTTTAACGTTCCCACTATTGTAACTACCGTTGCCGAGAAATCGTTTAGTGGTCCCGTATTCCCTGAGATACAGGAGCTTTACGCTACGTCTACCTATATAGACAGAACCTCTATGAACACCTGGGAAGATGTTCCTGCGCACAAGGCTATTGTTGATAAGGGCAAGAAAAAAATTGTGTTAGGAGGCTTATGGACAAGCGTTTGCATAGTTGGCCCGGCTTTATCGGCTATTGCGGAAGGGTACGATGTATACTTTATTAGCGATGCCTGCGGCGACATAAGCAAAGGAGCCCATGAAATGGCCGTAGCCCGTATGATTCAGGCAGGTGCACACCCTATGACCTCTTTACAGTACGTGTTAGAGCTACAACGCGACTGGGCCCGTAAAGAAACCTATAAGCCTGTAAACGACCTTGTTGTTAAATACGCGGGTGCTTATGGTGTTGGCGTTCAGTACGCCAGGGAAATGGTTAAACATTAATATTCGTTAGTCCGTTAATTTAGTTTTTTGTTCGGTGAAAGGTTGGCAAAAACAGCCAACTTTTCACTTTCGGACTTTGAGTTTACCAATAAAATCCCCTCAATTATGAAAATCCCAATACACATCTCAATAATTACATTTTTGCTTTTATTGTGTACCGGCAGTTTTGCGCAATCTAAAGTTGCCCCTACCCTGATTGTTCGCAATGCAAAAATCCATACGCTCGACGAAAAGAATACCGTAACCGAAGCCATGGCTGTTGCCAATGGCAAAGTAATCAGGACAGGCAAGAACAGCGAGATCCTTAAACTAAAAAGCAAAAATACCCAGGTAATAGATGCCAAAGGCAAAGTGGTTGTACCGGGACTGTTCGATTCGCACATGCACATCATCCGTGGTGGGCGTTTTTTTAATACCGAACTCAGGTGGGATGGCGTGCGCTCGCTAAAAAGGGCACTGGCCATGCTAAAGGAGCAGGCACAAAGAACCCCAAAAGGCCAGTGGGTGCGCGTTGTGGGCGGCTGGAATGCCTACCAGTTTGAAGAAAAGAGGCTTCCAACGCTGGAGGAGATCAACGAGGCTACAGGCGACGTGCCTGCTTTTGTATTACACCTTTACGGGCATGCGTATCTTAACAAAGCGGGTATTAAGACACTTAATATAGATGCCAACACCCCTAACCCTGCGGGCGGACTTGTAGAAAAAGATAGTAACGGTAACCCAACAGGGCTGCTTGTTGCAGAGCCTAATGCGTTTATATTATACTCTACCCTATCTAAACTGCCGGAGCTTAGCCTTGAGGAAAAGGTGAACTCTACCAAGCAGTTTATGACCGAGATGAACCGCCTGGGTGTTACCGCTATTATGGATGCCGGTGGTGGTTTCCAAAATTTCCCCGATGATTATGGTGTTACCAACACCCTGTGCCAAAACAACGAGCTTACCATACGCATGCCTTACTATCTATTTGCCCAAAAGGCAGGCAGCGAACTGGCCGATTACAACCGTTGGATAAGCAGCGTTGAGGTTGGTGCGGGTTGCGATGTTCCACAGGATGGTACTAAGAAATTCGGCAAGATGCCTCAAATGGAATACCACGTACAGGGTGGTGGCGAAAACCTCGTGATGAGTGCCGGCGACTTTGAAAATTTTGACGAGCCAAGGCCGGAACTCAATCCCGCTATGGAGGGCCAGCTAAAGTCGGTACTATCATTACTGGTAAAAAACAGGTGGCCGTTTAGGATACACGCAACGTATAACGAGAGCATTAGCCGATTTTTAAATGTGATTGAAGACATTAATAAGGAAACCCCGCTTAACGGCCTGCTTTGGTTTTTTGACCACGCCGAAACAGTTTCTACCGAAAACCTGCAACGTATAAAAGCACTTAACGGCGGTATTGCTATACAGCACAGGATGGCCTACCAGGGCGAGGCTTTTATAAAACGTTACGGTAAAACAGCAGCTGCCACTACGGTTCCGCTTAAAAAGATAATGGATATGGGCATACGTGTGGGCATGGGTACCGATGGTACGCGTGTGGCAAGCTACAACCCATGGGTGGGCTTGTACTGGCTTACTACCGGTAAAACACTGGGAGGCCTAAAATACATGAACACTGAGAATATTGCCGACCGTACCACTGCCCTTAAACTCTTTACCTACGGCAGCGCACAGCTTATTAATCTGGAAAAAGACAGGGGTATGCTTAAGCCTGATTACCTGGCCGATTTTATCATCCTGTCAGACGATTACTTTACCACTGCCGAGGAAAATATCCTAAAAATGGAATCGAAACTTACGGTGGTAAATGGTAAGGTAGTATATGCCGATGATGAGTACCGTGCTTTTGCAGCACCAACACCTAAAGCAATACCAGACTGGAGCCCTGTAAACTACTTTGGCGGATATCAAAAAAACTAATCATGAAAAGACTCTTTATAGATTTAATAAGGTCCGACTTGAAGTCGGGGCTTTACAACTTTGGGATATTATTTTTCAGGGTAGCCATCGCATCAGAACTTATTTATGTGCACGGCCTAAAAAAGTTAGGTATAGGTGTGGCAGAGGCAGAGGTTGTCCCCAACCCTATCGGCCTTCCCGAAGCGCTTAACAGTTTTGTTGCCATTGCTGCAAATGTATACCTGCCGTTCCTTATAATTATTGGGCTGTTTACCCGCGTTGCGGCACTTCCCGCCGTAGCGGTTACGGCAACGGGTTACTTTTTAATGCATTTTAATGACGACCCTATGGTTAGGGACATGCCGTTTATGTATGCTACATCGCTCTTATTAATTGTACTACTTGGTGGAGGCCGTTATTCTTTAGATCATTTAATCTACAATAAGCTAAACAAGGAACTATGAAAACCTTGCTCATACTGCTTGTTGTCGTATTAGGCCTATCGGCGTCGGCACAGCAAACGCCCGATTTTAAAAAGATGCGGTATGATGATGTTTTTTACCGCGAGCCGGACTCCACCCGAAACACTTATAATAAGATAAAATACATACCGTTGGGGCAGGACAGTAGTTACTATGCCTCTCTTGGTGGCGATGTGCGGTACCAATACATTGTAACTAAAAACAACAAATGGGGCGATGAGCAGGATACACCACACGGTTACCTGCTCTCGCGCTATCTGTTTCATACCGATATTCATTTAAATAGATTCAGGGTATTCGCACAATTTCAGAGCAGCCTTGCCAACAGCCTGCCCGACCCCAGCCCGGTAGATGAAAATACAGCCGACATACACCAGGCATTTGTAGATGTAGACTTTTTAAGTCAGCCTGAAACCAGTTTTGTACTGCGCGCAGGCAGGCAGGAAATGCTGTACGGTTCGCAGCGTTTAATAAGCGTTCGCGAAGGCCCTAACAGTAGGTTAGCATTTGATGGTGCCAAGGTATTTTTTATGCAGAAAATTTTTAAGACAGATATTTTCTACACCCATCCCGTAGCCAATGTACCCGGCGCTTTTGATGATAAATTCAATAAGAATGCTAAGCTGTGGGGCAGCTACACCGTATTTAATGCGGTACCATTCGTTCAGAATATCGACTTTTATTATTTAGGATTGTGGAAACGCAATTCAGATTTTGACAATATTGAGGGAAGGGAATTACGGCACTCCGTAGGTACCCGTATATGGAAAAGCAAAGGCAGCTGGAAGTATGATTTTGAAGCCGTTTTTCAATTCGGCAAACACGTGGGTAGTAGTTTAAGGGCTTATACCCTGTCATCTAACAGCAGTTATACCTTTCAGGATGTAAAATTACAACCCACATTGGGATTGAAGACCGAGATCATTTCAGGCGACGAGCATCCTTATGATAACCGTATACAAACCTTTAACCCGCTCTACCCGCGTGGCGCTTACTTTGGGTTGGTGGCGCTCATAGGTCCGTCTAACCTGTATGATATTCACCCATCGTTAGACCTTGCACTTACCAAAAACCTCAACTTTGGTATCGACGACGATATCTTTTGGCGATGGAGCAAAAACGATGGCCTGTATGCCCCTAACATGCAACTGTTATACTCCGGGCAGGGTACCAATAAAAGCTTTATAGGTACGCAGCTGGGATCTAACATAGAGTACGATCCCAGCCCTTACCTCTCTTTTGTGTTAGAAGGTGCCTGGTTTGATGCAGGTGCGTTCCTTAAAGAAGCAGGTACCGGTAAAGACTATTTTTATGCCGCTTTAACGGCGCAGTTAAAATTTTAAATAGTCCTCACCCCCAGCCCTTCTCCGAAGGAGACGGGAGCAACTACACTTGTTGTTTACATTACTAAATATATACAATTGCATTGCGCTGAGAGTATGAGTGAAGCTAAGGCCTTAAACTTCGTTGCGTTAAGCAAAATAGAAATTGAGGCGTTAAAAATCATTTGCTGTTTGAGCGAAAGCGAGCCTGCCTGCGGAAGGCAGGTTCAAATGATTTAGCCGCAACTTCTAGTTTGTAGCATAAGAAGTTATAGCCTTGAATTTTTGTTTCTTTTGTTTCAAGACAAAAGAAAAAGAATAACTCCCCCAGCCCTGATAGAGCCGACATCCTCGTAGCGCAGCGAAGAGATAAAGGCGATAGCAGGAATATGGCCTAATGTAAACGCCCATGCCTTTCGCTCCTTAAAAACATACAATTGGGCATAGTTGTTGCTTAATAACACGTTGGTTTTAAGTATCTGTTTGAGCACTTAACTGAGTGTTAACTGTGACCGAACACTGACTACTTATCACTATCTTTGTATAAAAGCTTTAAGAGAATGAAATTTAACGTAGTATCGGATTATAAACCTACGGGCGATCAGCCCCAGGCTATAAAACAACTTGTTGCAGGCATACAATCGGGCGAACCGTTCCAAACGCTGTTGGGTGTTACGGGGTCGGGTAAAACATTTACCATGGCTAATGTTATAGAGCAGGTAGAAAAACCCACGCTGGTACTGGCGCACAATAAAACGTTGGCGGCGCAGCTGTACAGCGAGTTCAAACAGTTTTTTCCCAACAACGCGGTAGAGTATTTTGTGTCGTACTACGACTACTACCAGCCCGAAGCCTACATACCCGTTAGCGGAACCTACATAGAAAAAGACCTTTCCATTAACGAGGAACTCGAAAAAATGCGCCTTAGCACCACCTCTTCCCTCCTTTCGGGGCGAAGGGATATTATTGTGGTGGCATCGGTTTCATGTTTGTACGGTATCGGTAATCCCGTAGAGTTTCAAAAAAACGTGGTGTCTATTCACAAAGACCAGGTTATAAGCCGTACCAAATTACTGCACCAGCTGGTGCAGAGCCTTTATTCGCGCACCGAGGCCGACTTTACCCCCGGTACTTTCCGCATTAAGGGCGATACAGTAGAGGTTTTTCCGAGCTATGGCGATGAACCGTTCCGTATTCACTTTTTTGGCGATGAGATAGAAGATATTGAGGCTTTTGATAAGGCTACCTCTAAAGTTATAGAAAAGTATAACCGACTTAATATTTACCCGGCTAACATGTTCGTAACAAGCCCGGATGTGCTGCAAGGCGCTATTTGGGAGATTCAGCAGGACCTTGTAAAGCAGGTAGATTACTTTAAAGAAATTGGTAAGCACCTTGAGGCCAAACGCCTTGAAGAACGTACCAATTTTGACCTGGAAATGATTCGCGAACTTGGCTATTGTTCAGGTATCGAGAACTACTCAAGGTATTTAGACCGCAGGCTGCCGGGTACGCGCCCATTCTGTTTGCTTGATTATTTCCCAAAAGACTTTTTAATGGTGATAGACGAAAGCCACGTTACCGTAAGCCAGGTGCACGCCATGTATGGCGGCGACCGATCCCGTAAGGAAAACCTTGTGGAGTATGGCTTCAGGCTGCCGGCTGCGATGGATAACCGTCCGCTTAAGTTTGAAGAGTTTGAGGCCATGCAAAACCAGGTAGTGTATGTTAGCGCCACCCCGGCCGACTACGAGCTGCAAAAAAGCGGTGGTATTTATGTAGAGCAAATTATTCGCCCTACCGGCCTATTAGACCCGGTTATAGAAATTCGCCCAAGCCTTAACCAGATAGACGACCTTATAGAAGAAATTCAGCAGCGTGTAGAGCTGGATGAACGCACCCTTGTTACCACCCTTACCAAACGTATGGCCGAGGAACTGGCTAAGTACCTCACTAAGGTTTCCATACGCTGCCGTTACATTCATAGTGAGGTAGATACGCTGGAGCGTGTAGAGATCATGCAGGATTTGCGTAAAGGCCTGTTTGATGTGCTTATTGGTGTGAACCTTCTTAGGGAGGGGCTCGACTTACCCGAGGTATCGTTGGTTGCCATTTTAGATGCCGATAAAGAGGGCTTTTTGCGCAGCAACCGTTCGCTTACCCAAACCGTGGGGCGTGCGGCGCGTAACGTTAACGGCAAGGCCATTATGTATGCCGATAAAATTACCGACAGCATGCAACGCACTATAGATGAAACCATATATAAACGCGAAAAGCAGCACAACTACAACATAGAGCACGGCAAGGTGCCTATGGCGCTGAACAAAAAGATTGAGAAAAATACCCTTGGTAAAAGCAACGCCTACAAGCTGGAGCATGCCCCTAAAATTGCTGCCGAACCCGATGTTACCTACATGGCCAAAGGCGATATAGAAAAGATAATCCGCGATAAGCGTAAGAACATGGAAAAAGCCGCCAAAGAACTGGACTTTTTGCAGGCCGCGAAACTAAGGGATGAGATTAAAGCTTTGCAGGAGAAGGTGTAATGACAGGATATACATTAGTTGATATTATTAAGGACTACCAAGCGGGAGCCGATAAGGCGGTGACTATATTTAAAGAAAAGTTTGGCGTTGGTGATATTTTACAGGGCCGACGCCAAAAAAATTATCCACGAGTAGGTAAATTGATTGAAAACGGCATTTACCGCTATGCTTTTCACGGTAGTGGCTTAGAAGTCCATTTTAAAGATAAAGTAATAGATTTTGATTTTGCGTTCTTTCCGGAGCCGAGACATGATGGTTTCGACCTTTGGCGGCTAACGCTTTTTATTAACAACCAACGCAATAAATATCCTGAATATTTAGATAACGATAAGCTTAAAGCAGAATTTAACGAACTGATTAACAATGGAACTATTGGTAAACCAACGTTAGATCATTCAACGCATATGTATTTTTTTACAGATACTATTTAAGCATAATACACAAAACTTACCAGACACAGTAAATGAAAAAATACTTTTCACTTTTTATCCTAAGCATCACCATAACCCTTTCAGCACAAGTAAAAATGAAACCCGTAGAAGAACTCATTAATACTCAGGAACCCGGTTGGGAATTGGTAAGCGAATGGATTGGCAAAGCCAGGAATAGTATTGAAGTTTTATCAGTGGATATGACAAAAGCTAAGGATGCTTTGTATAAAACCCAGGTTACTACACGCTCACCAATGGGTGCTATTATTTATAGCACGGGTGGAATTTTAATTGATAGCGGCTGGATAAGAATATTAGGTTCGGGAAGTTCCAAACTCAACCGCTCATTACCCGAGTGGAATAAAGGAAAAGCATTTAAAGATTTTGGTGAGGACACTCCTTACTTGCTGATTGCAGATGATGCAGTGGGAGGCTTCTTTATGTTAAATGGTGGCGGATTAGGCGCAGATGCAGGTAAGATTTATTATTTTGCTCCTGACAGTTTAGAATATGAACCCTTAGATCTTTCTTATTCTGATTTTTTAAATTTTTGCTTTAATGGTAATATTGAGGCTTTTTATGAGGGGATGCGCTGGAAAAACTGGAAAGAGGATGCTTCTAAATTGGATGGTGATAAAGTATTTAATTTTGTTCCAATGCTTTGGTCTAAAGAAGGAAAGGATATTAGTAAAAGCTCCCGCAGAACTGTGCCAATAGAAGAACAATATCATTTAAATCTGGATTTCAGGAAACAATTAGGACTGGGCGAGTAATTGTTAATCTTCAAGATTTAAAACTACTCTGGCTACATTATTGCTATATTTAAATAACCAAAACTTCAACCAAATACAACGTTTACTTTACGTGTTTTGGTTGTGAAAAATCCCGAAAATTTTCGACTGTCGATAATTTCGGTGCTGTTAATGCAGATGAAAAGCCTAAAAGATGTATTTTTACAGGCTGTGAAAAGGATAAAAATAACTTAAGCACTTCAGGCAGAAGGTTTAACTATTATGAACAACACCAAAGCTGATCCATGGAATTTTGAGGCGGCCTACCCCTCACCCGATCATACACATACAATAACTTACAATGACCTTGAAGAAATGGCCATTGGCGCTCCTCTAAACGGACAGTGCTTTTTACATTTCCCTAACGGCCGAAGCATTAAGCTTGGCGGCTGGTGTGGTGGCCCTCCTGTTTGGGAACCCGATGGTAAAAAGGTGGCGCTCCCACTATGGAAACGTAAAATTTTTGTTGGCACCGTGCAGCAGCTTGCTATTATAGATGTTGCTAAGCTGGAAATGAAAATTTACAACAAAGTCTTTAACGTGCTCGATGTACAATCGTTTGTAAGCAACATGATAAAAGGCTGCAATACACCCCTTAACAAGTGCGAACCTGTAACGTTTGACATTAGTAAAGAGAAGGTTTGTAAAATCGTAGATTTAAAATAAACGGCTTACTGTAAATTGTCCGGCAAATAGATCTCGAAAGTTGCTCCGTTAAGCTCGGTACCGCTGGCTTTGATGAAGCCATTATGGTTGCTTACAATCTTTTTTACAATGGTAAGCCCTATACCGGTACCCATTTGCACATCGGTGCCGTCCAGGCGCTGAAAAAGGTTAAATATCTTTTCGTTGTACTTATTGTTAAAGCCCATGCCGTTATCGCTAACGCTAATGCACGTGTATCCGGTATTTTTTTGCAATGCCGTAATCCCAAATTCATGGCCGGTTTTATAGTCGCAGGTAATGTTTATAACCGGCGGCACATCTTCCCGGCTAAATTTTAAGGCATTAGAGAACAAATTGTACAGCAACTGCGTAAACTGAAACGGTATCACACTAATATTGGCATCGCACCCACACACAACCACCGCGCTTTTAAGCTGTAGTTCCTCATTAAGGTCGGCCACCACTTCATGCACTACCTTTTGCAACGATATGGTTTCAAAAACACGTTCGGTGCTGGTTGTTCGGGAGTAGGCCAGTAAATCGCGTATCAGCGCACTCATGCGCGATGTACTCTTTTGTATTTTAGAAAAGTATTCCTTGCCCTGTTGTGATAGGCTGCCGAATTCCTTTTCTAATATAAGCGAGCAAAATATCTGTATTTTACGCAGTGGCTCCTGCAAATCATGACTGGATATATAACTAAAAGAGCGCAGTTCTTCGTTCATACGTTCTAACTCTGCGTTTTGGGCTTCAATTTCTGTAAGCCTGTCATACATATGGTCTTCCAGTTGCTTTTCAAGCTCTTTACCGTACACATCTAACTCAATATTTTTAATTTCAAGCTCTTTGGTTGCAGTTAAAAGCTTTTTATTAATTTTCCTCAGGTTGAGCAAATTAATGGTTTGGCGTGATAATATTTTTAGTGCATTAAGCTGATCATCAGATAAAACACGGGGCTTGGTATCAATAATGCATACGGTACCAAGGCCAAAACCATCATCGCTAACCAATGGTATACCGGCGTAAAACACAATGTTAGGGTCGCCCGTAACAAGCGGGTTGTCTTTAAAGCGGATATCGTTTCGTGAATCCTCTACAATAAAAGGATGTTGAATAGTTTGTATGGCATGCGAACAAAAAGAGTGCTCGCGGGCGGTTTGGCTAACGGATAACCCGCGTGCCGACTTAAACCATTGCCTGTCGTGGTCTACAAAGCTTATTAGTGCAATAGGCGCTTCGCAAATTACCGAAGCCATTTTTGTAATGTCGTCATAATCTGTTTCCGAAAAGGTATCCAGTATACCAAAACTCCTCAAATTTAATAACCGTTCCCCTTCGTCAGTCAAATTACCTGCAATCATTTTTATACGACTATTATATTTTTGCTAAAAGTAGGTGTTATTTAAACTATAACTACCAATTAAATGTTAACATGGTTTACAACTTAATACAGATTCTATTAAAAAATTAGTACTTTTAACTATACAAAATATGCGATTATGAATACCGTTGCTTACTTTGAAATTCAGGCCGGCGATGTAGCAAAAGCCGTAGCTTTTTACCGCGCTGCCTTTAAATGGAATTTTGTTAAGGAGGAAACCTTCCCTATAGAATATTATCGCATAGAAACGTTGGGCATGTATGGCGGGGTGCTTAAACGCCCCGTGCCGCCACCGCCTATGGGTACAGGCACTAATGCCTTTACCTGCTCTATACAGGTAGAAAATTTTGATGCAACAGCCCAAATTATTATGGACAATGGCGGACAAATAGCCATGCCTAAATTTGCCTTACCGGGCAGGTGCTGGCAGGGATATTTTTTAGATCTTGATAATAATGTATTCGGGATTTTTGAAGCGGATGCCGATGCTAAGTAGTCGGCAGTGTCCTTTACCTGATTTACAATAATAACCGTAAAATGTAGTTTATCATTTCATTACTTTTGCAATCTATTTTATACACTACATGAGACTACACAAGCGGCTGTTGCCCTTTATATTGTTATTTTTTGCATTTTCAGGCTTTGCACAGTCAACCGAGAAACCATTTTGGGAAGCATTCCCCAAGCCGGATAAATGGGTTAATGATTATGAGGATATCTACAACGACACCCAGGAAATAGCACTTATAGAAATGCTAACAGCCTACGAAAAAAAGACAGGTGTAAGCATTATTGTAGTCACCTTAAATTCGCCGAAGGGACTGGACCAAATCACAGTTGACATTGCTACACAATGGCTTGCGCCAAAAAAAGTGGCAGATAATTCCATCCTTATTGCTATATCTAAAGGTATGCACCGCATGCGCATACAAAACGGCAACAAGATAAAAGAGATCATCAGCGATGCCGAAACTAAGGATATCATTAATAACGTGTTTGTGCCGGAGTTCCAGAAAAACAACTATTATGAGGCTACATCAAACGGTATTATGGAAATTAGCAAACAGCTAAAGCAGTTAGAAAAGCCGGTTAAGGATAAGTAGGTGAAAGACGTTTTAGAATAGTTATTCCATTTCGACCAGAGGGAGAAATCTCTTCTATTTAACATTGAGATTTCTCGACTTCACTGCGTTTCGCTCGAAATGGAATACCCAACACACACAAAACTACTTCAACAACGGCACTATCCTGTTCGTAACCATGTCGCTGTCGTCTTTCCAGTCGCCGGGGTTATCTTTCCAGTTGGTAACCATAATCACTTCACCTTTGGCATTCAGTACAATATATTTAGAAAAATCATCTATGTTTTCAAACTGTGGCGGAGTAATTTCGGCCACAAACTTTTTGTTGCGTTTTTTGGTTTTATCGCCATAAACGGCATCCTTTAAAACCCCGATCTTAATGTTTTTATCCAGCTTTTGTAGATAAGTAACCGCACCTGTAATCTTCTCGCTGGTTTGCGGGTCAACCAATAGTACATAAAACTCCATATCATAATCTTTAGCCAGTTTAATTGCAGTAGGCAAATGCAGGCGGCAAGGCTCGCACCAAATGCCAAAGGTGTAAAACAGGGTATTTTTTTTACCCGATTTTTGCGCAAGCTTGTAAATGTCGTTGCTATCAACAGTAGTAATATTTACATTTTTAAGTTCAGTTTTAGTTTGCTGCGCATTTGCGTTTAAAGAACATACAAAAGCTAATAACAATAAAAATCGTTTCATGATAATTGGTTTTACTATATAGACGCTTAAATTTTTACAATGGTTGCACACACAAGTAAAAATATAATGCTATTCCATAATAAAACAAATAAAAAAACTGCCTTATCGCTAAGGCAGTCCATAATTATGATGTGAAACAGTAGGCGTTAATTAAAATTTGCCTCAATCATTTCTACAAATTTTTCATCGCTCATTTTGTTCGATGTACTTTCTTTAGCCTCAGCATTTTTATATTGCGGCGTTTCAGATAAGTATTTAATAAACTGCTCCTGTGCATCGCCCGTACCGGTAATGTGTATGGCATCTACGTTTTGCATAAAGGCTGTAATTTCTTTAAAGAATTTTTGCTTAAGTGTAATTTCATGATTATTTGCTGCGTTCTCGCTACTGTTACCTTCGGCTCCATCATTAGTAGCATGGCCCAGTACAATAAATTTTCCCTCAGTTACATCTTCCCTGCCTACTACTGTTGCATGGTGCGAATCCATCCATACACCAAATTGTTTTTTACCTGACATATATTTTGTTATTTTCTTAAAGGTACTGTAATTAGCAGGTAGCCAACCTTCAATTGGGTTAAGATTGTGATTAAAGATAAGATGCCTACAGGTTAAAAATTACATAAAACACTGTTGTATTCACTACCGAAATAGTATTTTCAACACATGAAAACTACGACTGAAGATAAGACCTTAGGTACCGTAACCGAATTTACACTACATGCGCCGCAACTGGGCCGTGACAAGACCATTTGGGTATACCTGCCCTATAATTACAATGATTCTGAACAAAAATTTCCGGTAATTTACATGCACGACGGGCAAAATGTTTTTAACCATACCGAATCGCCCAAGCGCGAGTGGTTTGTTGAAGATAAATTGAACGATCTGCATTCTGAAGCTATAATCGTAGGCATAGAACATGGAGGCATTAACCGACGCATAGATGAGATGACGCCTTATAAAAACGAAAAGTACGGTGGTGGCCATGCCGACGATTACCTCGATTTTATCCTAAACACCCTTAAGCCGCATGTAGACGGACATTATAAAACATTATCGGATAAAGAAAGCACTACGATATTTGGAAGTTCGGTTGGCGGATTAATATCCTTTTATGCGTTGTTAAAGTTCCCGGAGGTGTTTGGCAATGCCGGAGTGTTTTCTCCATCGTTTTGGTTTAGCGAAGATATATTTACGCTTATGGAAACCGTAAAACATATAGAAGGCCGCATTTACTTTATGGCAGGCGACCACGAAAGCCAGGCCATGCTGCCGGATTTGGACCATATGGAGCAACTGGTGTTAGAACGCGTAACCAACAAAGACCAGGTTCATAAAAAAATAGTGCATAACGGCCACCATAACGAAAAGCTGTGGCGCAAAGAATTTAGCGATGCCTACCGTTGGCTTATGGATTAAGATTTTTTGTATATTTGAATTACTTAAACCTATTGGATATGACAACGGAAAAACTGAAAGAGAATCTGATAAACAGCATTCGTGCTACCGATAACCAGTTTATATTGGAGGATTTACAAAGACTCCTTGATTTTGAATTGGATAACGAAATCTATATTACCAACGAAGCGCAAAGGGCTGCAATAGAAGAAGGCTTAAGGGATATAGAAAACGGCAGGGTCTTTACAAACGAACAGGTTAACGAACAAACCAATAAATGGCTGGAAGAATAATCTGGACATCCAGAGCCACTATTGAACTTAACGAAATATTGTTATACTGGATTGAGCGTACAAAATCCAAGCGCTTTTCCCGTAAACTCAACAGGATGTTTCATGAGGGCGCCATATATTTATCTAAAAATCCTGAAACAGGCAAGCCAACTGATTTCCCGAATATAAGGCTCAACATAATTAAAGATTATTATCTATTTTACCAAATTGGTGAGCACGATATAAGGATTATTACCATTTGGGACAGCCGCAGGAATCCGGATAAATTCAGACTATAAATACACTAATTCTGCTGTGCCCTAAACAATGCCAATAGTACCTCGGGGTCTATTAAGCCAGTAGGCGAGCGTTTCATTTCTACAAGTACGCTTTTCATGGCAAAAGGGCTCAGCCCCATGTTAATACCCATTTCCCGTATTGCTTTTTGTTCGTTGCTGTGTAACACGCCGTCGGCTTGCATAAGAAGTGCCAGCCTGTAAAATTGCAGTATACGCTCGTGCTCTGTCTTTAGTACTTTTTTAGGCGCAGGATGTTTAAACAATTCTTTAAATGCGGTGGTTTCCACACGAAGCTGCTCTGCCACGATACTTAAAAAACGGTATTCGCGTTCGTGTACCTCGCCATCAATTTTTGCAAAAGCGATCATTTCAGACAATAAACTCAGCTTTTCTTCGTATGTATTCATATCGGCACTATTTTTCGCTAAAATATCTTATTTGGCCTAAAAAAACAAACCATTTTATGAAACCTTACTTGTTTTTATTATTTGCTGTTATGGCGGTTGCCGGCGCAGGGGCTCAGGAAAAAACAGTATCTCCTAATGTAAGCACGTACAGCCTGCCGGCGCATGAGCTTAACACATCTAAAAAAATATGGGTGTACCTGCCCTATAATTATACTAAAACATCTAAAAGCTACCCGGTTGTGTACATGCACGACGGGCAAAACCTGTTTGATAAAGCTACCTCGTTTGCAGGCGAATGGCGTATAGATGAAACGCTGGACAGCCTAAAGGCCGAAGTTATTGTGGTAGGCGTAGAACATGGTGGCGATGCGCGCACTAAAGAGCTTACTCCTTACAAGAACGAGCAGTACGGCGGAGGCGGGGCCGATGTGTACCTTGATTTTATTATGAATACCCTTAAGCCTGATATTGATAAACGCTACCGCACTAAAAAAGACCGCGATAACACAGCGCTCTTTGGCAGTTCGCTGGGTGGGCTGGTATCGTACTATGCGCTTATAAATTACCCCGATACCTTTGGCAAAGCGGGCGTGTTCTCCCCTTCCTTTTGGTTTACAAAAGATATTTTTGAGCTTACCGATTATGTAGACCATATTGATGCCAAAATATACTTTATGGCAGGCGACAAGGAAAGCACCGATATGGTACCTGATTTAAACCGTATGTACCAGCTGGTGCGTAAAAAAGACCGCAAACCCAACCGGTTAAAGAAAAAAATAGTACCCGGCGGTAAACACAATGAGGCACTGTGGTCGCGCGAATTTGCCGAGGCAATAACGTGGCTTATGGCCGAAGAAAAGCAAATAGGTAAGTGATTGATAAAACACTATCTTTGCCAAAATATTATTTATGAATAACAACGACGTTTTTAAAAAATTACGTGTGGCCTTGCAGCTTCGCGACGACCAGATCGTACAAATATTAGAACTTGTAGATTTCAGGATCTCGAAAGCAGAGCTTGGCGCTTTTTTTCGCAATGCAGACCATCCTAACTACATGGAGTGTGGCGACCAGGTATTGCGCAATTTTTTAAACGGGCTTGTAATTCATCTTCGTGGCACTAAAGATAATCCTACTAATGCCATGGATGTTATTGAGAAAAACAAAGAAGCTGTTAAAAATCAGCCCTTTATCAGCACAGAAAAATCAGCTTCATCTAAAGGTGCTCCTGCACCAAGGCCTAAGGCTGCTGCCAAGCCTGCTGCAAAAAAAGGCCCATCACAAAACAAGAAATTCGACAAAACTAAAAAACCCGCACCTGTTGTAGAGCAGGTTAAGTTTAACAACGGCAAGAATAAAAAAGGGTAACTTCCTCCTTTATTTGTGGATGCATTTACAACCCTACACTACCTTGCGAAAGGCAGCACTATGCAGCGCGAAGCATTTACGGTGCTAACCCTCCATAACATTATGCCGCTGCTTGGTGGCTATACGCCTGTGCTTGCCGGTACATTTCCGCTTGATATTACCGTGGTGGGTAGCGACCTTGATATTTTGTGCTATTGGCAGGATGCTGAAGTTTTTAAACAGGACTTAAACCAACATTTTGCGGGTTTTGATGGCTTCACACTTAGGGAAGCCATCATCAACAATCAAAAAAGCATCATAGCCAACTTTATTGTCGATAGGATAGAAATAGAGATCTTTGGGCAAAATATCCCTGTAAAGCAACAACCCGGCTACCGCCACATGATTATAGAACACCACATCTTACAGCAAGAAGGTGTCGACTTTAAACGCAAAATCATTGCTCTTAAACAGTCCGGCATAAAGACCGAACCCGCTTTTGCACAGTTATTAGGCCTTGATGGCGATCCGTATCTTGCGCTTTTGGAATATACATTTTAAA
>Ga0265780_10003222_pt1 | contig 21590 bp, 17 predicted proteins | sample P1T30metagenome_FD_192432 | JGI IMG/M metagenome (GOLD analysis project Ga0265780, IMG submission 192432) | Plant litter microbial communities from East Loma Ridge, Irvine, California - P1 T30 | ecosystem: Environmental > Terrestrial > Plant litter > Unclassified | place: USA: California...
CAAGGTTGACGAGGGCGTGCATCTAGCGCCCTGCGACCAACTGCCACATAGCCACAGACGGAAGAGGCTGTGTACATCATAGCTTTGGCTTATCATGTCAGACATCAGTAGTGGTATCAGGGGCATAGCTCAGCCCCAATGCGTGGTGCGGATTAGGGATCCCTAGAGTGAAGGATAGGGTCCCCCGCACTTTCGCATCATGCGCCAATCGCAATCCTAAAACCTCAAATCCTCAGGTCTGGAGTTGGTACGGATATGATCGCCATCCAACATCTTATGCCATCTCACCGCGATTTTTATTCTAGGTAACAATAGCAATAAATGCGTGTACATGACAATAAGTCGTGTCCGTAGCAAGCCGTCTACCTTTCTGACGAGCCACGCGGCCGTGTTGCACTTGCTTCACCGCCACATGTCGCTACCCACGACGATGTGAGTCCATGCGCATCTGAACACCGAGAGTATCCACTCTCTTTGACGTTTTTTCGTATATGCCAAGTGTATCCTGAGCATGCTCAGCATCGTCATGCCCACATACCTCTCGTCGGGTATGGCTTCTCTCATGGCCAGCTTTTTACGACCTCCCGCGCCGCACATAAATTTGCCATGGGCCCAGTCACTATCATCGCTCGTTCTCTGAAACTGCCCGTACTGTTGATGCCTCGGACATGGCCCGAATCGCAGACTCAAAATCTGAAGACGTCAAGTGCGAATCAACAGTTATGATCGAGGGCTGACTAGCATGCATGCTGGGTCCCTCCTCTTCTCCTGCTTCACTTCTACCCCTCATAATTTCGTGCTCTTCCTGGTTCTGATCCTCCTCTTCGCTCTCATGGTCTGTATTTGTCGCTTCGGCCTCAAGGGCAGTCATGCAGTTTACAAACTCGTTCTGCAATTCCTTGAGCCATGCAGTGAGCACCTCTCCCTCTAGTACGCCATTATGTGCTTGAACGAGATGCTCCTTAAGGTTTAGAATGAGCTTGCGCTTCTTTTCTTGAAGTACTGTCTCAGATACCTTCTTCCGCTGAAGTATATGTCGCTCCACCTTTTGCGCAACAAGCATGGCGTGCTCCACAACCCCAGGAGGAAACGGCACAACTCGAGCAAGCCTAAGTCCATAGTGAAGCTCTCTGACAACACCTTGAGTTGCTCTATAAAGCATCCTCATGCTGTGCTCATCATCCATCTGCAAACATGAGCTTAGACTAGTCGTTCGATTTGAGTGGAACTGACCTGAACTGCCAAATGCAGGTTCAGAACTCCGGCTCGCTCACCCATGATGGTCGCAAGGTCCTTGAAGTGAGTCGCAAACCAAACGAGGGCCTTGAGGAATTCGTCAGCGGTGCGTGTCGACGACATTCATTAACTTACCCGGCTCGACACAAGGGCTTCGGCAATGGCCAAGGCAATGGCCAAGCCATCCCTAGTGCTTGTACCACGGCCTAGTTCATCGATTATAACTCTACAGAATTGTTAGCATCAACAATATATACTTCTGATACGCCAACTCACAAGCTGCGCCGGTCAACGTTGCGCAGGATGAAAGCAATCTCACTCATCTCGGTCGCAAAAGTGGACACATTGGTTTCAATATTGTCATCCATTCCCAGTCTAGCAAATAGCTGATGCAGGATTGGGAATGAGGCGTAGTTGGCGGGGACACTTGACGTAATCAGCACACAATGACCAGAAGGGGCTAAGAGTTAAGGGAGATATACTAGCAACCAACTTGAGCCATTATCGTCATCAAAGCTACAGAGCGAATATAAGTACTCTTCCCACTCATGTTACAGCCAGTGATGATTTGGAATCGAGTTTGCTGTGTGGCGTAGATATCGTTTGGAACGAACTTGGTTTGCATGATCTTCTCCTTGATCGGGTGTCGCCCGGCCTCGATCGCCAATGTGTCAGTAAGCTGTGGCTGAGCTGAAAGGTTGTTAGTACAGAAACACTCTTGAGAAGCAAGGATACTGAAACTCACTATAGTTGTTTACCGTGACAAGCTGTGCGAATGCAACGATCTATATTGGATAAGCCCTACTAATCATGAAGGGTACTGAGCGCCAAATACCATATCAAGTACTGATATAGCTTCACAGATCTTAAACATGACAGACATATGGCTGCGGACTTGATCAATTAGTGTTTCTACAGCTTGGTCGCCTTCTCATCATTAGCAGAGCTGTAGCGTGGGAAACACGATTTTAGTCATACTCATGAGGACCACCTCTTGGTGCGATAGATTTATCTAATAGCCATTAGCGTAGTATTCATGCCACAACTTGTTTACATACCTTCTGGTTACGCTTCATCAACTCTAGCGTCTGGCACTCAATATAATTCTTGCGACGGATTACGTTGATGAATATTGATGGCAATGCCCTGTCCTCAAGTTCCGACGAAGCGATTTTGATGTAAAATTGACGAGCGTTCTCAAACTTGAGATCGAGTCTAATCTTGTATTCCTCTTTCCAGAGTTAGTTTGGGAGTCATCAGAGTGATATGTATAAATCATCTCACGACTAAGTTCGACCGAGTGCTGGTAAGCATCTTCAGTAGCTTCTTTGTAAGTAGTGCGAGCAACGTCGAGCAGACCATTGACACCTGACTTGACAGCATATATGCGCTGGTTCCTCAACTCGAGAGGACGCCTCGCGTACGTGGTGTCCTCGTTGATAACACAATCAATGAGTTCTTGCAAAGGTGCCACATTCTCCGGAGCACATAGTTCGCGGACATTTTTCAGTATAGTGGCTGTGGTTCCAGTGAGGGCCTCGAAAATGGGATTCACAGAATGTACAAATTGCTTGAGCATGATGACTTGATTGATAGCCTGCTCCGTAGTTTGTAAAGTAACCTTGTTCGGCGTGACAATTAGTGCAGTCAGTATCCGATCTGCGTCGAGGAAATTCTTCAACGCTGCCCGAGTTGCAAAGAATAATTCTTCCTTCTTGGTCAGGTCGTCTACGGCGGCATATCTTGTATTGAGCACTTGCGAGTCAGTGAGTGGTTGTAGAATATTGTTGCGGAGAAGACGTGCACCCATAGGGGTCAGGGTTTCGTTAAGGAGGCCGAAGAGACAGTCCCTGGACTTTGGATCACGAAGATTTTGGACTAGTTCGAGGGAATAGATTGTGGAGACATCAATCATCATCGATCCCTCGGAAGGCTCATACCTCACCCTGAGTGAATGGATGGTGAAGACCATACCCAGGCCCAAATCGATGTACTTGAGCGCCTATGATTAATGTTATGAAACACACTTGGAAGTAAAGCAGGGGGCTCACCGCAGCAACGCAGCAGACAGCATAGTAGTTACCCGTGACAGAGATTTTGATAGATTCGACGTCTTCCTTGAAGGCGAGAGAGTGTATGTACTCATATCCCGTGGATTCAGCCCAATAGCGCCGATCAAGCAGGGTTAGCTTGCTGCCAATATCGTCAATGTTCTCCTCTATGATGGAGAAGAGCTTTGACTTTGGACTTGCTGCGGTGGATACGATCAGAATCTCTGAAGGACCGTAGACCTTGATCTTATGGATTGTTCTGACAAAAGTCTGGCTGTCGCAGATTTGACAGAGTACTGCTTCTGCTGTGTCGAGGTTGACAAAGGCCAAGCCGACGGTGGGGGAGATGCCACGAGATTCGGCAATGGCACAGACGACATGTTGGGCCTCGACCCGGGCGATTGTAGAAGCGCCAGTCCTTGGCCGTGCAGTCGATGGTCTCGCCGTGTTTCTACGTGTTCCTGGACGCGATGTTGTCTGTGTATTATAGTTACTATAGCCGTGGTAGTCGTACGATGTGAACGTAGGCTGGGATCGCTGTGACATGACGGTTAGTGCATAGGGGCCTGTGGATTTAGTCCTTGATCATTTGCACGTATTGCTGGCCTAGTTGAGATGTATGTGAGAAGAAAGAGCCGTGGAGTTGGAGGGGTCCACCGATACACGGGTGGGAATGATGCCTAGCGCGCCGTCTTATCGATAACGACCAAAATTATTTTCCACCTTGTTTCTCCAGGTAGCGTGGGCACGCGAAGTTGGAAAGAGCATCTGATTCAAACGCTTTGGTGTATATTGTCTCTGAAATCCTTATTCAGTGATACTTGCAGCATGGCGACACAGTATCCGCCCCCATCGAAGCGCCAGAAGCGAGAGCAGGCAGAGATTGCGCGTCAACAACAGGACATTGACACGACGATACCCGATGGCACTGTACGAGTGCGCTTCGTCGACCAAGCCACGGGCGAAAGCGGTGACCTGCCCGTCCTCACCGTCCCGCTGTCGCAAGCGTCGACTAAGAACCTCGAGCTTCTTCTCAACAACCTTAAAGACCAGGCCGACGATCAAATACCGTACCGCTTCTTCCCCGATGACGCTACCGAAGCGCTTGCGGACAAGGACGATCTCTACAACGCCTTGGTGAAGCCAGGAAAAGCGTCGGCAGAGAGTGAGATAGTGCTGCAGTATGCGCCTCAGGCCGTCTTCCGCGTAAAGGCAGTTTCACGGTGCGCGGCAGCCGTCTCTGGCCACGGCGACAACATCCTGGCAGTGAACTTCTCTCCCGTCAGCTCCAGCCGAATGGCGAGTGGGAGTGGAGACAAGACAGTGAGAATATGGGATTGCGATACGGGCACGCCGGTGCACACGTTGAAAGGGCACTCGAGGTGGGTCTTGGCCGTCAGCTACTCGCCAGACGGCTCTCTGCTAGCATCCGGAGGGTACGACAACGAAGTAAGGATATGGGATCCCAACACGGGTAAGCAGGTTGGCAGCGCTCTGAAAGGCCACACCCAATTCATCACGTCCCTCTCCTGGGAGCCTTACCATCTACAAGAGGCAGGACGGCCGCGGGTGGCATCTTCTTCCAAGGACGGCACAGTCAGGGTGTGGGATGCAGTTGGCGGCAGAATTGATTACGCCCTTTCTGGCCACAAGGGCTCCGTGACTTGCGTGAAGTGGGGTGGTACGGGACGCATATACACGTCCTCGCACGACAAGAGCATCAAAGTCTGGGACGCGGCCACTGGCACGCTGGTCAATACACTGTCAGGCCATGCGCACTGGGTCAATCATCTTGCCCTTTCTACCGACTTTGTCTTGAGGACTTCGTATCACGACCACACACGCAAGGTACCGTCCACTCCCGAGGAGAAGCTCGCCAAGGCCAAAGCTCGCTTCGAAAAGGCTGCTACGATAAACGGCGAGGTGGTAGAACGTCTAGCAACCGCGTCGGAAGACTGCACTATCATACTCTGGACTCCTTTGACGAGCACAAAGCCAGTCACAAGGATGACAGGCCATCAGAAACAGATCAACCAAGTCACCTTTTCTCCAGATGGCGCTCTGCTGGCATCTGCTGCCTGGGATAATCACGTCAAGCTGTGGTCGGCTCGAGACGGCAAGTTCCTCAACACACTGAGAGCACACGTGGGCCCCGTATACATGACATGCTTCTCTGCAGACAGCCGATTGCTCGCAAGCTGCAGCAAGGACACCACCTTGAAGGTTTGGGACATGAGGACCGGGAAACTCAAGGAGGACCTACCGGGCCACAAGGACCAGGTGTTTGCGCTAGACTGGAGCCCAGACGGTGGCAGGGTGGGAAGCGGCGGTGCCGACAAGCAGGTGAGGATATGGAGCAACTGACGAGGGGGTTGTGATGGTAGCATACCACGATAGAAGCTGAAATGATACCCCTTTGGCGTGAGGACGAGTTACTGTACAGCCCATGAGTTAGCCAATGGCGTGCTTTCGATGCCAGGCTAAGGCTTGGATGACGGCCCGGCGAGTAATTTGTGGTGAAGCTGCAGGTCAGGCCAGACAGGACGAGTCGGGGTAGGCAGCCAAAAGGCTCAGCGACCCCGCAAAAGAAGCGAAAGTGACGTCATGGTACAAGACCGACATTAGGGAACCACGCTATCGTCACAGAAACAGCTAATTTTTTGTGAATTGTGTATTGGGATCCTTTGCGGCAGACTAACGCCGCTCCAGGCAGCTAGATGGGTGACCATGTGTCTGCTGACTAGGATAGTGTAGTTCGTGAACTATCGTGGATCGGCTATGCGGCGCTGCTGTGGCTGCGAGTGATGCGGCGTCGGTATCGAGTGGAGTTCAATGGGCAGCTTATGACCAATCTCTGGCTCGAGGTACGTCAACCACGAATGCAAACGGAAGCTTCCCTGTCGTCCACACGCCGATGTGCTGCCTCCTGCCATGCTCTTTCCCTGTTTCCTTGCCCTACCGCACATGCCTTTCTCCACGACCAGTGAACCCATGATTTTACACTTTCACCGACAGGCAACAATTGCACACCTCAGGCATTCGCTCGCCCCCGACCCCCACGCACTTTTCGACGCGCTACCGCATACCCCTTCATCATGTCTGGCGTCGACGACGTAGACGCACAGCGCAAAAACTACCGACGGCCACACAACGCGCACAACCCCATCCCTACGGTCCAGAGGTACCGTGAAGAGAAGCAACAGAGAGCAGACGAGTACGGCTATGCAGAAGACGGCGGCAACGAGCCGAGCACACGCGACCGTCTCGGCGATGCCTTCAATGTCTTTCGACATGGCAGGGACGTGGACCAGGCCAACAATGGCAATGGCCCCTACCCGGTCACCAACAAAAATCTCGAGCAAGATGAAGACATGGCTGACGACCACGCTGGGAAAACCGTGTCCAGCGGCAAATACCAAGGCGCTCTTCAGGACCAAGATGACGACCAAGGTGTAGAGGACACAACCGAGGGCTATCTCCAATCGTCGGATCCTCGGCAGGCGCGCAAGCACATGAAGAAGTTCCAAGCAGATGGCACTGAACGCGAGGTTACAGACCCCGTCACCCATCTGCCCATCAAAATCCACGATTACACCAACCGGGAACTGAAGAGCACTGCGAAGAACCCGCCTCCTCCAGGCTCCAACCCGCGAACAATGACCGGCACCGATGCCATCAACAAGAGCGACGAGCATCTCGACGACGAGGCGCAGGAATCCCAGGACGCACACGCGGGCATGGACGTCTTGTTTCCCCCGCCGTCGTTTGACAGGACACGAGGCGAGATTACCACCGTCTATCTCCACGCCGTGACGGTCGGTGTGGGCATCGCTGCCGTAGGCTTGATGCTGGTCAATGCCTTGTTCTGGCCGACGCGACACTCTGCGGGCTGGATGAGACAGCTGCTCAAGGCTGCTGAGCTCGGGACAATGTTAGCCGTATCCGCAGCCGTCATACTGTTCATGCGCCAATGGTCAGAAAACAAGATCAAGAATGTATGGGATGCTGAGGTGTGGCGGGCAGAGCGGCAGCGAGGGCAAAAGCTGGCCAAGACTCAGACGGCTGAGAGTACACAGTGGCTCAATTCGCTCCTGGCCTCAGTATGGCCACTGATCAATCCGGATTTGTTCACAAGCATTTCTGACACACTTGAGGTGCGTACGGGCTAATAAGTATCAAACGCACAGACTGACACTTGCAGGATGTCATGCAAGCCTCTCTCCCGAGTATGGTTCGTATGGTGGCTGTCGAAGATCTTGGTCAAGGTAGTGAAGCTTTGCGGATCCTCGGTGTTCGCTGGCTCCCCACAGGCGCAGCTGCCAGGTCAGTCGCCTCTGACGGAAACCTGAAGTCCTCTGGTGAGGAAAAGGGCGACCGGACTGTCCAAGACGATGGTGAGGCTCAAGATGGCCAACAGCAAGACACCATGGAAGCAGAAGATGGAGACTTTGTCAACGTGGAAGTTGCATTCGCATACAGGCCATCAACGGGCAAAGGGGTCAAGTCACGTGCCAAGCATGCGCATCTCCTGTTGGCATTCTACTTACCAGGCAACATCAAGCTTCGTGAGTATTTTCTATTTATCATTATTCAACTGCTAACACTTTGCAGCCGTCTGGGTCGATCTTGCAGGCGTAGTTGGCGTCATGCGCTTCCGTCTGCAACTATGCCCTGACCCCCCATTCTTTTCCGTCTGTACCATGGCCTTCATGGGCCAGCCACATGTCACATTATCGTGTGTTCCATTGATAAAGAAAGGCCCAAATCTAATGGACGTACCTTTAATCTCCAAATTTGTTCAGTCGTCCATGGATGCAGCCTTGGCCCAGTACGTCGCCCCAAAGTCGTTGACGCTGGATCTCAAAGACATGCTGATGGGCGACGACTTCAAGAAGGATACAGTAACCCAAGGTATCATCATGGTTCACATAAAGCATGCCTTCGACTTTAAAGAGGGAGACACCAAGATTGGACCTTTCGGATCAGGCTCCGCCGACCCTTATATTAGTGTGGGGTGGGCAAAATTTGGCAAGCCGGTTTGGTCTACTCGCGTCTTGAAGAGCAACATGGAGCCTTCTTGGGATGAGTTCTGCTTCGTCTGCGTCACTCTCGATGAGTTGAATGTGGATGAGAAGCTGCGACTACAGCTGTGGGACAGCGATAGGATTTCAGCCGATGACGACCTAGGGCGCGTTGAGCTAGACCTCAAAGGATTGATGAAGGGTGATGAAACCAACGGCAAGATGCAAGATCGTGAAGACGGTTTCAAAGCCCTCAAAGCTGGGGAAGGTATGCCTGGGAAACTCAGCTGGAGTGTCGGCTACTTCTCAAAAACTAGAATCACCGACGACCAGCTGGCCATGCAAGATGAGGATCCCGATGTCAAGTCAATAGATCAACTAAAGAAGAAAATGTACGCGGAAGCAGAAAACAAACTTCGAGAAGCAAGCCAGGATCATCAAGATGAAGTAGAGCAGCAAAAGAGCGAGGACTTCAAAAACCGCCAAGATCAGCTCATCATCGCCTCACCGCCATCCGAGGATTATCCCTCCGGCATCCTAAGCATTCAAATCCACCAGATTACCGGCCTGGAGCTGGAAACACTGAACAAGAAACAAGCTTCCGCCAATGCAGAGGCCACGGATGAGGAGGAAGAAGGCGATGACCTTCCTTCTTCGTACTGCACCATAATCCTCAACCACAAGAAGGTCTTCAAGACGCGTACAAAGCCAAAGAATTCGAAGCCTTTCTTCAACGCCGGCTGCGAGCGCTTTATCCGAGACGTGCGCAACACAGAAATACATGTCGCGGTCCGCGATGCTCGCATCCACGAGGATGACGCATTGCTAGGCATTGTGTACCTCCCCCTGGAGAAGGTTTTCCAGAAGCGCAGCCAAATCAGCTCCATCTTCCCGCTCGCAGGAGGCATAGGTTATGGACGCATCCGCGTGTCTATGGTCTTCAGAAGCGTCCAAGTCCAATTACCAAGGAATATGCTCGGCTGGGACTACGGCACCCTGGACATCAAACCCTCTGTTAGGGCTGTTAGTATGCCAGAAGATTTGCAGCCTTTGAGGCTCAAGGTGCGGACTCCGCTGGACCATGCGAAGCTGCATTCACGCGGGCGAAATGGCAAAGTTCACTCGGAAGATGGTTCAACTGTGTGGACAACGAGAGGAAACAAACCGATCCGCTTGCCCGTTCGTGCGCGGTACTGTGCTCCGCTAGTCTTCGAGTTCAGGCAGGACGCGACGCTGAAGGACCACACGCCTGCTTTCGGTATATTTTGGCTCAAGGACATACCTGACAACGAGGAGCAAACGGTGCGTATTCCTATCTGGAATGGTGACTTGAAGCGGGCAGAGGAAAATGTGCTTGACACGTATGGTAACAAGGTGGGCGAGATCGAGGTAACGCTGACAATGTGGTCTGGGCTGTCTGGCTACCATGAGAAGCTTGCCAAGGGGGACAAGCATCTAGCACAAGTCATGGAAGTCCTTGATACTTGTAATGATCAAGAGTGGGACGATTGGGACGACTCGCAGGGCCCTGACAGACCCGACATTAACAGCAACAAGGACACCGACAATGACAGCTCGAGCTCATCTTCTGATTCGGACGAAGATGACGATAGTGGCCACAGCAAGTTCCTTCCAGACTTTCTCCAAAAAGATAAGAAGAGTGATTCAAAGCTGGGCGAGAGTGGTGGCAGGGGACCCATTAGCCAAATCAAGGAATACAATGCGTCTGCGAAACAGCTTCATCGGAGAAACAGGGGCATGATGCAGTGGAAAGGACCTCGGACATTGGCTTGGATGAAGCATGTAGGTGATCGTGGGAAGAAGAAGGTAGGCCACTTGTTCAACCACCACGAAAGGAGTGGCAGTGGAATCGAGACCGAGGCTTAAGCTCTAGCTTTGGAGTTCTTGTCGCATAGCGTGTGTGTTCGGCGTCAGGCCACAAGTTTGTATTGTAAGGTGAATTTGTCTATCTTAGCTATGTATTATCATGGCAGAGTCATGTCGACCTGCTCTCTATCCAGTCTCGAATCTCGGTGAAGTCCTCTGCCCATGCAACACTGGTGTTGTTTACCTCTTGCCAGTCCCTCAGTCTCGGACATGCTATTCCCAATCTCTCCAATGCGTCAGCAAGTTGCTTCTGTGACGTCCCCATAGAGTGGTCACGCATACAGATACCCAGGTCTGCTGCGAGTATACAATCGATGTCCGTCCAGCTATCTCCTACATAGACCTTTTTCCCTTTTATTGCCTGCATGCGCTCCAGCTTGTCGCCACTTGATAGAATGAGGCCTCCATCAACAGGGCTACTTGGCACGATCAGGCCTGCAGAAGGCTCGACCGAGCACATGTTATCGAGTTCATTGGCAAAGATGGCGTGCGAGGGCACTGCAGAGCCTGATGCTTCAAGGCAGGACTGGATGAAGTGGCGGGACCAGTTGACACTCAAGATGACTAAGCTGTGGTGTTCTTTGGCTTGAATGCCCTGGAGGAAAGAAGAAAAGCCGTTGCGCAGTTGTACGTGGCTGGAGGCAATGGCCTGTCGTGCGCCTGTTTCTATGATTTGACTGGTTAGGCCTGCGAAAATACCAGACGAGGATACGCGGCTAAGGCTGTGGGCTTCTACGTCCTTTAATTGCTTCAAGAGCTGTTTCTCTTCCTGGACTGTGTTGGGCAGAACGCCATTTGGGACAAGCTGCTCCAGCGTGGCTGCGTACTCTTCCACGTACGCTTTTGAGAGGCGCTGCCAGTGATGCAGAGTGGGAAAGCCGGGTTTTGTGGAGGCAGCTATGCCGACGAGAGTGTCGAGCGTGTCTTTTTGAGTAATGGTACCGTCCCAGTCGAGGATCCAGTGGACTGGGTGGCCTCTGTCAAAGAGCCGGTTCGTGGACATTGTTTGTCGTCGCAGGGATGATAGAGTGTCCCCGATACTACAGGACTCGTGGGTGACGCGTCCTGTGCGATAGCTCTCTAAGCACCCGGCGTCTGTGGCCGCTTACGTGTTTGGGTATTATGGTGGTTACCGTGACACCAAGGTAGATCGCCAAAATTTGGTGTGGGGGCACACTAATGAAACACGTAAATAGATCAAATAAACGTGTAGGACCCAAACAATGGCTTTAGGGGAGCAGAGTTTCCTGGTAAAATTGTGGTGTGACGTGTGATGGGAGGTGGGAGGTGGCTCTCGTGATCTTCATGTTTGGCGAGCGAGCTATGAGGCTGGTGATCGCGACATTGAGTTGTACAGTGAGTACAGGAGATGGCCAACGAGCCGAGAAGAGAAGATGATAGGTATGTGGGTATTATTTTATTGATGTTATCCGCTAGTAGAGTAGTGAAAGCTATATAGAGAACGATAAATGTCAACACCCTTCGTGCTGGATACGAGATGACTGTGGATATTATTGTTTGTAGGGAGTGAGGGAGGTGATGAATTCGCTTTACTGCAATCGTCTGCAGGAGGCGCAGAAGTTGAAGGGTTCTCTATATGGCTGTTTGTCTCTACTCCACTCGCGGATATCTTTATTGAGAACCCACCTCACTCTCTCATCCTCCCTACCTATCACAATCTTCTGCGTAGTCTTCTACCTCCAACTCTCCTAGCCGCGAGGGCAGCATTGCCACTATTCACAACAATTAGCATACACCTCTCTACCTGATATTACTTGGGCGAGAACACTATACTTTAATACCGCAGACACCCTCTCCAAGGCAGTTGTCGACAGTTCCTTGGCCCACTAATTTCGTTCCGGGATCGCAGCTTACTTGATCTGGAGAGAAAGTGCATAATCCCTTAAGACAAATACCATCTGCCGATCTGGTTCGACCTGAGCTGCATGATTCGTCGGCGGAGCAAGCGGCGGCGAGGAAGAGGAAGAAGACAGTAAGGGGTCTGGTATACATTGTATTGGTAGTGGGTGATGGAGTTTCGCGGGAAGGGAGGATCGGATATGCCTAGGTTTAGAAAGATAGGAAGGGGTATATATAGCATGATGGATCAGAGCCTCTTCTATTTGCTGAGTTTGTTGATAGTCTCGGTCTCTTCTTATTCGGCCCAATTGAAATTGTCTGACCCACGATCACGCCGAATGTTTCGGACCTACTGCAGGCCATCACAATAAGATGGGATTTTTGATCTTGTAGTGCTATAGTGGGTATCACAAACACAAAAAGGCCAATCGGGTAACAATACGTGAGATGGAACACGATAGAGGTAGTAATAGGGGCTTGTGAGGGATACAACGATTGGATCTGACAAAATACAAGCTATCGAGTATTTCTGTATTGCGGGCCATGGTTTATAGAGATGAAAAATAGTGTTATCTAGTATTATATATTAGATAGGTAGTGTACCTAGTAGGGTATCCTGTGTTGACCCAAAAAAACATCGAGCTCCTTTGTACATGGTGTAGGCACCAGGCCGGGCTACTGCAGCCGACGACATGGTGGTGGTGTCGGAGTTTGCGATGCTGTGATTGCTCCAGCAGCCGGGAAATGGCGCACGCGTCGGGAAACAGCAACAGCGCAGGTAACTTTTACCGGCCAGACGCGCCATTTAGACCGCCATGGCCCAACCCTGGCCACCATCTTTCTTTGTTGTTGAGAGCAAGAGTGAGAGTGAGAGAGGGTGAGAGAGCATACGGCTCGCGATGCTGTTTCGCCGCCGCAGAGTACGGCGATGCCTCGCCCGGTCACGAGCCAATGGCAACGGCGCTATTTGCATAACCCGTCCGCAACCGAGACGTCTCGTTGGTCGTATTCCTCTAAAGGCATCTTGATGCGAATAGCAGCAGGCGACTGTCTCCTAAGTACAGTTGGAGGCGATTGACGGCACAGGGCTGGACCAAGGCAGAAAATAAGAAGGCCACGCTTGCTATCTACGTCCTCGTCTCCCACCATCCTCTGTTCCTCTCCCACCAAGCCCCGACTTGCCCACCAGCCCACCAACCCACTTCCCCACACTACCAACCATGGCTCCTGGCACAATCCAGAACGACGCAAACGCTGCCAATGGCAACAACACCGCTCTAAAGCCAACGGCCCGCTCCTTTCACCCTACAGGCACGCCAGATCCCGCAAAATACCACGCCTCATCATCCAACGAGGCCATCCAGACCGAGGCCGCCTTTGCAGCCCACAACTACCACCCCCTCCCCATCGGTGTGTCACGACTGTTGTTCCTAGCGGGAGATGCAGTGCTAACGGGGCCTAGTGTTTGCAAGAGCGAGCGGATGCAGTGTATGGGATCCCGAGGGCAAGCACTACCTCGACTTCCTCTCCGCCTACAGTGCCGTCAACCAGGGCCACTGCCACCCCGAGCTCGTCAAGGCCTTGACCGAGCAAGCATCGCGGTTGACGCTCAGCAGTCGCGCCTTCTACAATGATGTCTTCCCCCGCTTCGCCGAATATGCCACCAAGCTCTTCGGCTTCGACATGATACTTCCCATGAACACGGGCGCCGAGGCGGTGGAGACGGCCGTTAAGATTGCGCGCAAGTGGGGTTACAAAGTCAAGGGCATTCCGCAGAATGAGGCATTGGTCTTTTCTGTGCAGGAGAACTTCCATGGACGCACGGTATGTAATAGTAGTAGTAGTAGTAGCAGTAGTAGTAGTAGTAGTAGTAGTAGTAGTAGTAGTAGCAGTAGCGGCCGAATCCTCGCCATGGACGCTTCAGCTAACACCACAACAGTTTGCCGCCATCACCATGTCGACGGATCCCGAGTCCCGCGAAAACTATGGCCCATATCTTCCCGGAATCGGAAGCGCTTGCCCTGCCACTGGCAAGCCACTCCGCTACAACAACGTCGACGATGTACGCGAGGCGTTCGAGGCTCACGGGAAGAAGACGGCTGCCTTCCTGGTTGAGCCGATCCAGGGCGAGGCCGGAATCGTGGTGCCGGATGACAGCTACCTGAGGGAAGTACGGGCGCTTTGCGACAAGCACAATGTCCTTCTCATCTGCGACGAGATCCAGACAGGCATTGCACGGACAGGCAAGATGCTCTGCCATGAGTGGAGTGGCATCAAGCCTGACTTGGTGCTATTGGGTAAGGCCATTTCTGGTGGCATGTATCCCGTGTCGTGTGTTCTCGGCTCGAAAGAGGTTATGCTCACCATTGAGCCTGGCACCCATGGCTCAACTTACGGTGGCAACCCGCTTGGCTCGGCTGTCGCGATCCGTGCTCTTGAGCTGGTTCAGGAGGAAAACATGGTTGAGCGTGCAGAGACACTGGGCAACAAGTTTCGCGACGGTCTCAAGAATTTGAACAGCCCCATGATCAAGACGATTCGCGGCAAGGGCTTGCTCAACGCCATCGTCATTGACGAGAGTAAAACCAACGGGCACAGCGCGTGGGATTTGTGTATGCTCTGCAAAGAGAAGGGATTATTGGTAGGAAGAGCCCTCAAGATTATGCATGTGAGAGACGTTGGCGGTGCTAACTCTGACGGACAGGCGAAGCCCACACACCAGAACATCATCCGCCTTGCGCCACCGCTTGTCATCACCGAGCAGGAGATTGATTCGGCTCTATCCATCATCAAGGCTGCTATGGAAGAGCTGCCCAACCTCAAGGGCAAGAGAGAAGAAGAGGTGCTTAGCTCGGCAGTTGGCCTGGAGAAGAACGTCCACATTGGGGTGGACAACTAGGAGGATAATTGCATGCCCTGTGATACCCAATGTACACTGCGCAGTGGCCGTGGTTTGTGATGAAGCCACGCGTAGAATGTGTCGGCGTTTATTCCTGGTCATCCTATACGTTGTTTGTGCTCGGGGTTCGGGTTGGCTTGTAGATGCATCAAAGGTCATGACATGGCGCCCGTTGGACACCCGCAAGGTCCAAGACCACATCCTAACAATACATACATAGTATTGCTACGCACTTGAGTCAAATGCGCTACAAGCGTAAACACGTGCCTGTCGCAAACGTAACTAGTGCTGACGTCGGGACTGCAGCCCTGCGCAGCTTGGCAACCGGCTTCGCAAAACGGGTTGAAATGATTGCTGCCCCTTCTTCGCACGCACAGAAAGGGCAGGTTGTGGTTTTACTGCAGGACGCCCATCGGATATCATCATTGCATGTCGATTTGGTTTGTTTTTTTGAACTACTGCTTCAGCTACCTAGCGAGCCCTGCGCAACATGGCGTCCCTCGCCACTATCGCGATCCAAAATCTTCACACACCAATGGAACTGAATGGAATCGACACGTGATCTTGCACAGCTACTTCGCGCACGCATTACCAACCTTCGGGACTTGCGTATCCACTGAATTCGCTGACACACGAGCAGTACGCAAAACGTCGACGACGTGGGCCTCGTGGCCATGTCGGGGCTCCTGACACCGACATTTTGTAGCGGCGTCGTAGACGAACACAGATGGGCTAAAGCGCCGTGCGCTTGTGCGGGCAGCAAAACATTCCGACGCATGTTCCAGGCTTCCAGCAGCGGCGTGAATGAGTGGCCTCATATTTGTCGGGGAGCGCGCGCACAGAATGCATGTACTATGGAGGCGGACCTGTGCTCCATCTGGAGTCTACACACCGACCGGTGCAGCCCTTGGCGGTGAGGGAGAGCAATCGCAGAGAGAGAGAGAGAGAGAGAGAGAGACTTGCACAAAGACAATTTCCGCCCGCTTCAAGCCAATCGCTGACACGTCCAATCCATCTATCGGTGTATGGGCGAGCCAGGCCACCATGGTTGCTTTCTCCCATCGTTTCGTCAGCAAGCGATGGCCCCACATTTGCCCGATGCTGGTGGCGCGTCAAGCTGGGTTTGCCCACCTTGGATCCGTGGAAAACAAGTGCAAGGCGGCATGGCATGTCTAGGACACGTCAAGGAGGCCAAAACAAGGACACAAAACACATGCTGCGTCTGCAGCGCATCTCTTCTGCATGTATGCGAAAAGGCAGACATACGCACAGACGCCATGTTGACTTTGACCGGTTCGGCTCATCGGGTCGTTCAACGCGCCGATGGCATCGAGAATTGCCTTCCTTGACGCTTAGCAATAGCAACCCCAGGTTATGCATGGGCTCCTGCAGCCGTTTATTGGCGAGTTTTATCTCCGTTTAAGACCTTGCGCTAGCTGTTCAGCGAAGGCACTGATTTCATGACTGTCTGGGGCGATATAGACCCAGTCTTTGCCCTGCCGACTGCAAACAAGTCCTCTACTGATTTCTCGTCGCGCTTGCTGTCTCTTCGTTTTATTGTTCCCACACCACTCTTTTACATGTCTGTCGCGAGTGCTCTATAGCCCCCCCCCCCCTGTGAGACTGTTCTGTTCCTTCGCTCCCCTCACTGCCATCTTTCCCTGGCATTTCCGGATTCGACAACGGAGCCGTCATGGCAAAGTCACCGTCCCCGTCCCCGTCCTCCCTAGATGAGAAGGAGAAGGAGAAGGACTTTGGCCTAGTGGATCCACAGGCTGCAGCAGAAAACCCCACAGCGTACGAACCAATACGCTCAGAACCGCAAGAGAAGATTGTGGGAAATGGGGATAGCCATAGCTCAAAAGGACGTCTGTCAAGACTACAATCGACCACAAGCGCATACTCGGAAACAAGCGATGCGGAGACGGATACCACAAAGTCAATACGGAAAACGAAACCCTTCTACAGACGACTGAACCTATTGAAGAGGAACCCACCCCCTGTCCCGAAGGAGCGCGTTGTATGTCCCGAATACACGGCAGGACTTTTCAGTCGACTTTCATGGCAATGGATGCAGCCTTTGATGCATGTGGGCTATAAGCGACCGCTGGAGAATAATGACCTTTGGCTTGTCAATCCCGACAGAAGCGCAGATATCTTGGCTGAGAGGCTGGAAGCTGCTTTTCAAAAACGGAGAGAGCAAGGCGCAGATAGACCTCTATTGGGCGCCATGTACGACACGTTTAAATGGGAGTTCATCATTGGAGGCCTGTGCCAACTGACGGCATCCGTCATACAGGCCGTCGCCCCTTTCGTCCTGCGCTACCTCATCAACTTTGCCGGACGAGCATATGCGGCTGAATACACAGGTAGTCCTGCACCGGATATTGGAGAGGGCATCGGACTGGTCATCGGAATTACAGCAATGCAATTCTTTCAGACTTCGGCCACTAATCACTTCATGTACCGCGGTATGATGATTGGTGGCGAGGCTAGAGGCGTTCTGATTGCCCTCATATTCAACAAAGCAATGAAATTATCCGGGAGAGCCAAGGCAGGCGGAGCAGCTATACTTGATGCCCGGCCCGCCGATATCAAGCCAGGAAGCGAAGCAGAGGTGAAGTGGTATAAGAAAATGTTGAAGAAGAAGAAGGAGAAGAAGCAGCAGCAACAGCAGACACCCAAATCCGCTGCAGGTGTAGCGGGTGACGGTGAAGGATGGGGCAACGGTCGAATTGTCAATTTGATGTCCACTGACACATACCGCATCGATCAAGCCAGCGGCTTCTTCCATATGATTTGGACTGCTCCAGTCGGAATCCTGATTACCACTGCTTTGCTTATTGTCAACTTGAAGTATAGCGCTTTGCCCGGTCTCGGTCTCATCCTAATTGCTATGCCCCTTCTGGGCCGTGCTGTCAAGACACTGTTCCGCCGAAGAATTGTCATCAACAAGTTCACCGATCAACGTGTTGGTCTCACCCAGGAAATCTTGCAGGGCGTCCGCTTCGTCAAATACTTCGGGTGGGAGACGAGTTTCTTGGAGCGCATCCAGACCATTAGGAAGAAGGAGATTCATGGCATTCAGGTTCTACTTACGATCCGAAATGCTGTGCTGTCGGTTGGAATGTCCATGCCCGTCTTCGCCTCGATGATCTCGTTCATCACATATTCCCAGGTCAACACCGATCTCGATCCCGCTCCTATCTTCTCATCGCTAGCGTTGTTCAACTCGATGCGTATCCCGCTCAATTTCCTCCCGCTAGTCATTGGACAAGTCATCGACGCAAACGCTTCCATTGACCGTATTCAAGAGTTTCTTCTGGCGGAAGAAGCCGAAGAGAGCGGGAAATGGGACTATGACGCCAAGGATGCCGTGGTACTGAAGGGCGCCAACTTTACCTGGGAGCGTCATCCGACCCAAGACCCGGAAGACGGTCCGTCTGCACGGAAAGCGGGTGCAAAGAAGGAAAAGAAGGAAAAGAGAGCAAGCTTGAAGCCACCACAATCAAGTGCAGATACGACTCCATCGGACGCGACTGTGGTGGAGGAAGAGAAGCCCTTTGAGATCAAGGGACTTAACCTCACATTTGGCCGGAACGAGCTTGTAGCCATCATTGGCGGTGTCGGTTCTGGAAAGAGCTCGTTACTTGCGGCCTTGGCCGGTGATATGCGCAAGACCAGTGGCGAGGTTGTTTTCGGTGCCTCACGTGCGTTCTGTCCACAGTATGCCTGGATCCAGAATGCAACCGTACGGGAGAATATCATTTTTGGCAAGGAATTCAACAAGAAATGGTACGATCAAGTTGTGGATGCTTGTGCTCTCCGCCCAGATCTGGACATGCTGCCCCATAATGATGCGACGGAAATTGGTGAACGCGGTATCACGGTATCCGGTGGTCAGAAACAGCGTATGAATATTGCTCGGGCCATCTACTTTGACGCCGACATTGTTCTCATGGACGACCCTTTGAGTGCTGTCGACGCACACGTAGGCCGTCACATCATGGACAACGCCATCTGCGGTCTGCTCAAGGACAAGTGTCGTATCCTGGCCACTCACCAACTGCATGTCCTCAGTCGCTGCGATAGAATCATCTGGGTGGACCAAGGACAGGTAAAAGCTGTGGACACGTTTGACAACCTGATGGCGCACAACGCGGACTTTGTGCAGGTTATGAGTTCTACTGCCAAGGAGGAGGAAGAAGAGGAGAAAGAGGAGGATATGGATGGAGATGAGGTGGAGGCAGAGGTGAAGAGCACAAAGAAGCAGAGGAAGCAAAAAAAGCAGGCTGCGCTTATGCAACAGGAAGAAAGAGCAACCAAGAGTGTCAGCTGGGAAGTGTGGATTGAGTACATCAAAGCAGGAGGCGGTATCTGGGTCGGACCATTGATCTTCATACTCCTTGTCCTTTGCCAGGGAGCTAACATTGTCACGTCTTTGTGGCTATCATACTGGACTTCGAACAAGTTTGGCTACTCAAAGGGAGCCTACATTGGCGCTTACACTGCGTTTGGCTTCAGTCAAGCGCTCTTCATGTTCCTGTTTTCCTTTTCAGTGTCCATCTTTGGAACCAGAGCTGGAAAGGTAATGCTGCACCGAGCCATCACCCGGGTCCTGCGCGCGCCAATGTCCTTTTTCGACACGACGCCGCTAGGTCGCATCACGAACCGGTTCAGCAAAGACATCGATGTCATGGACAACACTATCACGGATTCCATTCGCATGTACTCTCTGACGCTGGCCATGATCATTTCGTAAGTAAATTCCTTCTCTCTAGAGCCAACAAGAACTGAGCTAAACATCCATGTCCCAGGGTCTTCATCCTCATCATTTCGTACTACTACTATTATGCCATTGCTCTCGGGCCCCTCTTCCTCCTCTTCATGTTCTCCGCTGCCTTTTACCGATCTTCGGCTCGCGAAGTCAAGCGCCACGAAGCAGTCCTTCGCAGCACAGTGTTTTCACGCTTCGGTGAGGCAGTTACGGGCACGTCGACTATCCGCGCGTATGGCCTACAAGACCAATTCTCACGGTCGGTCCGCTCGGCGGTGGACGATATGAACAGCGCCTATTACCTTACCTTTGCCAACCAACGCTGGCTGAGTGTGCGTCTCGATCTTGTCGGTATCTTGCTTGTCTTTACCACTGGTATCCTGGTTGTCACGAGCCGGTTCTCCGTCAATCCTAGCATTGCTGGTCTGGTGCTCTCCTATATCCTCACCATTGTCCAGATGATTCAATTCACGGTTCGTCAGCTTGCAGAGGTGGAGAACAACATGAACTCGACTGAACGCATTCACCATTACGGAACTCAACTGGAAGAAGAAGCACCGCTGCATATGGGCGAGGTTCGGCCAACCTGGCCCGAGCACGGCGAAATCGTCTTCGACAACGTGGAAATGCGATATCGTGCTGGACTGCCTTTGGTTCTCAAGGGGTTGAGCATGCATGTGCGCGCCGGCGAGCGGATCGGTGTTGTCGGTCGTACGGGAGCAGGCAAGTCGTCAATCATGTCGGCGCTATTCCGGCTGCAGGAACTCTCAGGCGGGTCCATTGTGATTGATGGCGTCGACATTGGCAAGATTGGTCTCCACGACTTGCGCTCCAAGCTGGCCATTATCCCCCAGGATCCCACGCTCTTCAGGGGCACGATTCGCTCGAACCTGGACCCGTTCCACGAGCACTCTGATCTAGAGCTTTGGTCTGCTCTACGACAAGCCGACCTTGTTTCCAATGAGCAGGAAATGGAGGACCACTCTAGCCGGATACATCTTGACAGCGTGGTCGAGGAAGAGGGACTGAACTTTTCGCTGGGCCAAAGACAGTTGATGGCCTTGGCACGCGCGCTCGTTCGCGGTTCCCAGATTATTGTTTGCGACGAGGCAACTAGCTCGGTCGACTTTGAGACGGATGCAAAGATTCAGGAGACGGTAAGGGTTATGATAGGTCCTTGTTGGTTCGTGTGTGTGTGTCTAACTCTGGTGTCTAGATTGTGCAAGGTTTCAAGGGCAAGACGCTGCTTTGCATTGCTCATAGGTTGAAGACGAGTGAGTGAAACCAAGACTATTGCTAGCGGACAACGTTGACTGACACGGCTAGTCATAAACTACGATCGCATTTGCGTCATGGACGCGGGACTGATTGCGGAGCTCGACTCGCCACTCAAGCTATACGACCAGGGCGGGATATTCAAGGGCATGTGCGACCGGTCTGGGATCAAGAGAGAAGAGATAGCTGGGGGCAAACTAGACATGGCAGCCAAGGATTGACGAGGGGACGATGCGGGGGTATGCGGCTCGGCAGGTAGACTGGTAATACGGCCGGTTTTGCCAGGAAGCATGCAAACAGAGACTGATGGATAGATGGGCACGGCATGGCATGGCATGGCGTTGGGAATGGCGTTGGAGGGGTATATACTCGGCACGGCGCAACACGGGTGAGATTATCTTGGGACGGGATTAGGGAAAGCAAAACTTGCATGGCTGGTCGAGTGGCATTGACAGGTGTGTAGCAACAATACATGTTTGAGGGCGGACTACCGAAGTTGTTGAGCGTTGAAGGCGTGAGCGAGAGCGGAACATTGCGACAGCATGTGTCACGGCCCGGGGGGGGGGGGGGGGGGGGGGGTGGGA
>Ga0265780_10003223_pt1 | contig 21590 bp, 18 predicted proteins | sample P1T30metagenome_FD_192432 | JGI IMG/M metagenome (GOLD analysis project Ga0265780, IMG submission 192432) | Plant litter microbial communities from East Loma Ridge, Irvine, California - P1 T30 | ecosystem: Environmental > Terrestrial > Plant litter > Unclassified | place: USA: California...
AGGAGGGAGAGTGTGTTGAGGGAGATGTTTGGATGTGGGAGGGTGAGGGGGGAGGTGGATTTGAGGGGGGTGGAAGGGTTGAGAGGGTTGAAGGGTCTGGAAGGGGGACGGGGTTTGGTGCTGCCGGCGTTGGTGGATGGGAAGGTGAAGGGTCGTGTGTAGGAGTATGTTGTGTCGATTACGATGGAAACCGATCGGGTAGTAAGAGGTGGCAGCTCATCTCGTAGCCTGACTATACACAAGGCCTTGCTGTGTAATCAGAGCCCGGCAATGGATGCTGCGTAAAGCTCCAGACTACGACGACCTGCAGTATATTGGTTCTGTTGACGTTTGTTGGGTGTAGAATGAATCCAAACCAACATTGGTTTGCTTTTGATGAGGTGAGGTTGACCGTGGTATCCATGTTAGGTCGTTTCATTGACGCGTACGGACGATTTGTACGAAACAACGTCATTTCCCGAGCTGGACACAACGTCAATTGGTACTTAAGAACTCTTAATCGTAGAAATGTTCAGAGCCAAGTTTCGACAAGCAGTCCCTCAAGATGTTCAAGCTCTTGACTCTTTTGACGTTTTGCACGGCAGTCATCGCGACCCTGGACCCGGCGACGTCCAATTCCAAAGGCCAAGCTCCGTCTGCTCCATCATGTTCTCGTATGCCAGTTCCATCTCTTCAGTCTTCCAGCACTTAGCTGACAACTTGCAGCCGTGAAGGTTAGCAAGGCAATTCAAGCCGCAGAATGCAGCCACAACACGCGCACCAAAGCCCAAACCTTCGCAGTATTCAAACAAGACCATCAGTACGACAAGAACCACGGCGCTCCATACGGGACATGTGAAGCCTACAACTGCGCGCCAGGATCGAAAATGACAACTAGCACGGATTCGTGGACATTCTTCTGGGCAGCTGCAGGCGTGAAGGGAGACCAGAGTGGCGAAGGAGCAGGATGCATCAAAAGCCCCAAGGACGGAACCTGTGGATGTGAGAACTCTGATGGGACGTTCGTGTATGGTGGGAAGGATTGCAAGTAGCCTAGCCTAGCCTAGCCGCATCCGGCCAAGATCACAGAAACAGGAGTCGGACAGCGACTTCCAACACAACATACCACCTCCGAACATGAACAAGTCTTGAGCCGCGATTCTCCAGCGCCACAATGGATGCAGACGTCTTTGCCGCCTAGCCGCCCCCGTCCCAAGGTTGCGTTCTACACGTTAGCCAAGATCATCGAACGCCCGAAGAACAGCACAAGCCCTTTGCCCTCTGCGCTCCAAGCACTGCGTTTGCACCGTGATAATGCTCAGAACTAATAGCAGTATTCTGGTGCAGCGGAGCGCATGTCACATCCATTGAAAGCTCCCTTGGCACCTACTCCTAGAAGCCTGAACCCACCGTGTTTCCTTTCGACAAGCTGAAGCAATTGAATCTAGCTTTCTGCGTGTCTATCCTTCTCAGCAGCAATCGAGGGTGACACTGGCAGTGGAGCAGCCATGACCAGCTGAGAGGTTTAATGCTGTCGTAGAAACGGGCGAGTTGTGAACCCCTGCACTGTAGGTATAACGTCGGCATGGGCCAAACCTCCCGCTCTTCGTCAAGCGTGGCTCGCTGATCACCGGCAACACGAACTCTACGCCAAATTGCATCGCGTACAACATTTACACGGAAGTTACTAGGCTGATTGATCCGTCGTTTACAGCATAAAGCTGTAAAGATCTACGCGTTGTAACCGCCCCTCAAAGCCTGCTGTAATGCCAAGGTCTCCCTGCCGCTAGGCACGCAAAGGAAGTGCCGTAAGCGCGCTAGTAGTAGGTGACCAGTTGTTTGAGTTAACTCCAGTCTCCATCTTATAAGCAACAAAGCCTCCTAGAGACTCTCCGCTCTCCTAGTTGACTGACAGCAGATATTTCCATGTATCGCATCATCTCAAGCAGAGCACCACACCTTGCGTCGGACATTCGCACGCTGCACCCAACTCCAAACGGAACTTCAAAACTTTGGCGTCGCGTCAACGCACCCGTCTCTGCACGGCCTCGCCCAGACGTGCACCGACAGTTTCTTGGTCATGCGACATTCTTCTCTTCAGGACAGATGATGGAATCACTTAGAGACAGTAAGCGACTTGCGCAGCCTGCTCTCTTTCTTCACATGGCTTAGACACTTACAGGAATGCAGGCCCTGATCCCTACAGCTATACGAGTGGCCGATGGCTCCGTCGCGATGCGCTGGAGCGAGAATCGCGTCTTATACATTTCGACTTTGATGCTCTGTGTCGCAGGGTTTTAGCACTATGTCCTGGCGCCAGCTCTGTCACTTCGTACGACAAGAAGGAAGGTGGCTTCAACAGAGTGTTTATATTCCACACTGATAACGCCAAACGTATCGTTGCGAGACTGCCCTTTGCTTTGGCAGGGCCCTCAAGGTTGACGACTAATTCCGAAGTTGCCACGATCAAGTACCGTAGGTTCTGCGCCGAGATGATTGGATAGAAGTGGCTCTATGACTAACAGCTTCATAACTTTCTAGTGCAAGCTGAAACTGGGATCCCTATTCCAAAGATATTGGACTGGAGCGACGACGCTTCAAATGCCATTGGTAGCGAATTCATTATCATGGAACATGCATCAGGGATTCCATTGCACGAAAAATGGCCAACTATGGATGTGAGCGATCAAATTAGATGCATAAACGCAATTTGCCAAAAGCTTAAAGAGATCGTTGACCTCAACTTTCCAGCGTACGGCAGTTTGTACTTCACTGGAACACCATATCTTCCTACTTCGAAGCTGTTATCGAAGAAAGAGTTCTGTATCGGTCCCCACTGTGGGGCTATGTATTGGAACTGTAACGTTGGACAGCCAAGATACTATCATGACGTCAAACCAAATCAGGGTCCCTGTAAGTCACTTCATTCTTCTTGAGACTGAGAAAACGCTGAGCAAATTCTATAGGGCTGAAGATCGCCGATTACTGTGACGGTCTCATCGACACCGGAATCTCTAAAATCCCACCAGCTGGATTTGTGTCAAAACGCCCACGTTATCAAGGATCTATCGAAACACACAAGAAGTTGCTCAATTACGGTCGTGCAATGTTAAAGGAACTGGCGAAAAGCTCTCGAATTCAGAGTACAGCGAGCCCTGTGATGTTGCACCCTGATCTGCACAAAAGAAACATATTTGTCTCAGAAGAGGATCCCACCGTTGTATCAGCCATAATAGATTGGCAGTCAACTAGCATTGAGCCAGCATTCTGGTATGCGGATGCGATACCAGACTTTGCGCAACCCATTTCTGATCCTTCGGACGAGGATAAAATTGAACCCAAAAGCGAGGCGTGTGCTAAAGCATATGATTATTGCATTCAATTCTTAGCCCCAAAGCTTTCCGCGGCGAGATCAACGGATGAAGCTTATTTTCGGCTGTTTCGCTACTGCTATCGCACCTGGGAGGATGGCGCCGTTGCCTTCCACGAAGAGCTAATCCAGACATCACAACGTTGGAAAGAGCTTGGGTTTGCGGTGCCATGTCCGTTTCCTCTACCCTGCCCCGATGAAATCGCGGCTCACCAGAGAGAATATAAGCTCTTTGAAGCGGCACAACAGCTAAGACATAGCCTATCAAGTCTGCTCAATACTGCATCTGATGGCTGGGTTCCTCCGGAAGATTGGGAAGGAACCGAGTCTGCGCATCGGGAAGTCTTTGAGGGGATGCTGCAGGAAGTACTCGGGAACGAGCAGCCCGATGACGATGAGCCGATCAGAGGCGAAAATGATCTTAGAGAGATCTGGCCATTCGACCTAAAAGAATGAACATTTATTGAACAACAGCTGGGGAGGCTAGCGGATCGCAGGGCGTCTCTTGAGCAATCCAGAACGTCTAGCGCGGACACAAATTACACCCTATCCATCCAACTGGGGAGCTCTTCTCCAACGTAGAAGTCTGACATCATGAGTACATACATGCATATTAGCCCATTGGCATCAACTATCCAGCACCGTTCGCCATCCTTCTTCAAAGCTTGACTTGGCAATTATCCTAAAGCATTATTGGGCCAGCAATAACTTCCGACCCGGCGCTTATATCCAAAAAGGTCCTTTAGAGTCAGCGTAACGCTTGATAACTATAGTTTCAGCCCCATCGCCTTCGCCGCCCCCGTGCTTACGTCTTTTTGAAGTCGAGACCGAATCAGATTGTAAGAAAGTAATCGTACTCCCCACTCGACCTAAGCAACCGCGCGGCTCTTTTCTGGTTAGAGTCTGTCATTCGTACGACTGTGTGTTAGTTCCGGGTCTTTCACATGCGCGGATGGTACTTCCTGGAGTATGTAGTATTTACATACCATGCAATCCAGTCTCTAAATCAACATCTTACTGCTCGCAACATCATATCCCTTCAAAGCTCTACTACACTTTCTCACCTTTCCCAAGTACGTTGCTAGAAGTACAATCAATCAGATCTGCCCAGGAAAACTTACTTGCTAGCCAAACATGTCTAAAGCAATTGGAAGTTTCGTTCAAAAGGCGAAATCTCTCAACGGTGCCGCCTCCAAATTTACTCCCGGGGCTGCAGAAGGCAACCGTATCTTACCATCCAAATCCAAAGACGCTGAATTTTAATGTCGTATCGACGCAGGTCGGTACGACCCTGCTACCAAGAAACTCAACCTTGTTCTCCAGATCAACTCGCAAGCGAAAAGCCAGGCATTGAGGGACTGGGCAAGGAAGAAGTCGACTCATGACAAGTTAGCCACGGAGACCTTCGATACGGCGGCCCAGGATAAAAACGCGGAGCTCAGTAGAGTGCTATCATCGCTTGCAACACAAGCAAAGACCAAGCTCGGTTGATTAGGGCATAGGTTCGGACATGCAACAAGCTTCTAACAAGATTAGACTGACTCTTTTGCAGAATGGAGAAGTTGGCATTGTAATAGTATTGTTGCATGTACAGTTAGCAAGTTGCCTTTAGGCTAGCAAATAGGCATAGATAACTTATCTACGGGTATAGTTAAGTTAAGGCACCCCACCACCTACTGAGTGCCCGCGAGCGTCTGATTGATGAGATAAGCCTCAGGCCTAGCGGGCTAGGGCTGACTCAGCTGCTAGTATAAGTACCTATTAATCGTTATCGTGGCTCGGTATCGATTCCTCTCCAGTCTCAGAGGACAATACTATATTGTTTATTTCGTTATCATGCATCTTGTCCAGTGTCTCAAACCACCAGATTATCTGACACTAGCTAAGATTATTAAACGCCCGAAGAACAGCACAAGCCTCTTGCTCTCTGCGCTCTAAGCATCGTTTGCACCGTGATAACACCCGAACCAATAGCAATATTCTAGTACGGAGGAGCGCATGCCACGTCCATTGAAAGGCCCCTTGGCACCAATGTCTAGAATGCTGATCCTAGTCGTGTCAAGTACCAAGCCATACGACAAGGCGGAACTCGGAACGCAGATTCGCTTACAACCTTCTTGAAGCGACGAGGTCGCCAACGTTGCCAATACCCCAAGCACGAATTCCGGAGTCTAGGATGAGGCGAGGTTGCTGATAGCAAGCGCCTTTCACTAATGAAATGAGGAGCGTTATCATCTTAGTGGCCACGGCGTGTGGTGTGGCTTGGAATCGGAGGTATAAGACACCTTGAGGCACACCACGCGATCTTTTCCAGTAACCTGGTTCTGTTAGTCTGGTTCCACTTTGAAGCGTTTACTTTGTCTGTTTGATCATCATGGGCGAAATCGAAGAGGTCAGGGAGACTCAACGGCCAAGGGATAGCTCCACGAGCTCCCCTTCGACTAGCGGAAAGACTGATATCCCTGCTGGACCTGGCATGCACGTTGCTCAGCCAGAGAAGAAGACGTTTTGGCAGCGCGTCAAGGAGCCTGGTTCGGTATGGCAAATCATCTTTGCAGCGCTGCTGGCCATCGCCATCGGGCTTATTGTCACGACGCAAGTTGAAAATATCCACCCAGCCGCTATCGCCCTCACTGCGATCCCAGGAACACTATGGCTTCGCGCTCTCAGAGCTGTCGGTACGTTTACTCCCACCTTCTCTTGCACTTATGGAATACTAACTTGATCAGTCCTCCCCATGATCGTGACGGCCATGATCATGGCCATCCAACGCCTCCGCGCCATGACCCAAGGCGGTGGCAAAGCCGGAAAACTCGCTCGCTGGACCATCGGCTACTATGTCCTCACCACCATCATCGCCGTCGCGCATTCTTGCATCCTGGTTGGCCTCGTCTGGTCCAAGCTCATGCAAACTGTCAGCGGCGACCAACTCGAAGTCGCCGAGGACGACCAGGAAACCATCGACGAACGAAAAGATGTCGCCATCCACGCTGTCGTTGTGGACATGTTCAACTCGCTCGTCCCACAGAATATCGTCGATGCCCTGGCTACTGACAGCTTGCTCGCTGTCCTTGTCACAGCCGTTGTCATCGGCTATGTCATCAAGCCTGGCGGTGCGCTCATGCGCGCCGTTGAGGAAGTCGAAGTGATGATTATGCGCATCATCACCGTATTGATCTACCTCGCGCCCATCGGCGTATTCTTCCTCATCATGCCCAACCTGTTCCGTCTCGACATTGCAGAGATTGGACTGAACCTGGGTGTCCTGATCGGCGGAACGCTCGTTGGTATGGTGTTGCACTTGTTCATCATCATACCTATCATTTTCTTCGCAGTCACCAGACGGAACCCGTATGCGCTATGGGTGAAGTGTTCTCCGGCGTGGATTACTGCTTGGGGAACTGCGTCGTCGGCGGCTACGTTGCCCGTCACTATCCGATGCGTCTTGGAACAAGGAGTACCGGTTACAGTCGCCAAATTTTCCGTCCCATTGGGCTGTCTTATCAACATGGACGGAACGGCCATCTACTTCCCCATTGTCGTCGTCTTCCTCGCAGCTACACAAGGAATCACGCTCAATGCTGCTGACTACATTATTGTCGTCTTGCTCTCCACACTTGCTTCGATTGGAACGACGCCCATCCCGAGTTCCAGTCTCGTTCTCACGGTCATGATTGCTAGCAGTGTCGGTATCCCGATTACGGGCATGTATGCTGTCGTCGTGGCTATCGATTGGTTCCTAGACCGTTTCAGAACGGCGGTGAACGTCAGTTGCGACGCGTTTGCCGCGGTTGTTGTGACGAAGATTACGGGCATTACAGATGAGGAGGGCGAGGTGGAGGCTTACACCGAGGAGCTTAACAATGGACCGCAGCTGAGGGATGATGTCAAGGTGTAGAGGCCTATGATTAGTATATTGTGAATACATTCAGCGACTGGTATTCTATAAACAACGTTTTACTTTCGAGAACTCTGATGTATTGAAAGTTTCTCCTGGCTACATTCAAACATTTGTGATAGCCATTTAAGGGAGGAAATAGATCATTCACACTTGTGCTGTTTTTAACAAGTCATGCTATGAGTGGTAGTTTTGTGTGAAGGATGAGGAAGATCAAGTGCCTTGAACATGAGTTTGATCGCACAATCACTGCGCGCGCAACATCATTGAATATTCAAACTCTTTCCGATTTAAACGTTTCTATACACCTGATCCACTCAAAGCGTATATACCAACGACGTCAACTCCACATCTCTTATGTAAAAGCCCCAGGCTCCAGCCCTCACTGCAAACGTAACCAAAAACAATATCTACAACCGAAAAGAACACGCAAACGACACGCTTAGCATCCACCCCAGCACACCCCGGTGCCAGCGTCGCCCGCGCAAAATCCAAGCAGAACTCCTCAATCCCCCATCCCGTCACGAGTCAAACACCGCCCCGTACGCCGCGCCCCCATGCCCCTTGACCTCCGCGACAACCTGATTCGTAACCTTCTTATTGCTGACGACCATGACAGCCTCGAGATGTTCCTTCTCGGCCAGATCGCGTGCTTCGAACGCGATATCCGGGCGTCCGGCTCTCGAGTCGAAGATGCATGGCGCTGGATCTACAGCGCGGATGGTTCGCTGGACGAATTCCCAGTGTGGTGCGTTGGGGTCGTACACGCACCACATGACGCGCACGACACGGCCTTGGGCGCGCATGCGCGCAATGGCGGGCGAGGTGAGGAGCGAGAGCATGGGGCCGATGCCTGCACCCGTGGCGACGAGCAGGAGGGAGTTAAAGACGGGGGAAAAGGCGAGGAAATTGGCGGCTGGGGGGTTTCGGATCCAGATGTGCTCGGGCGGGGAGGAGATGATGCGTTTCGTCCAGTCGCCAGCTGCGGAGATGATGATGTGGGCGGAGAGGGCGTCGGGGCTGGGGATGGTGGCGAAGGCGTGCCATTCGATGATGGGGGAGAGGCTGAAGCGGCAGGTTGATGTGTAGGGCATGTTGGGGAAGGGAAATGAGAGTTTGAGCTCGCGGCTGGAGATGAGTTGGGTGGTGATGGCGACGCGGCGGATGCGGAGCCAGGGGAGGATGATTACTAGGGTTGCGGCTGTCAGGAGCCATATGGACTTGTTGTTATATAAGGGGGTGTGGCTGGGGTCGATTATGGTGGTGATGCCGGCGTTGATCCAGAGGACAGCCAGTGATAGCCAGCCGCCGAAGCGATGGATGCGCTCGAATTGGTTGTGTATCTTCTCCCGGAGACGCGGTATGGCTGTAAGGCACATTGAAGCGATGAAGACGAGGAAAACGTAGCATGTAACGATATCTGCCCAATGCCAGTTTGTCATATCTCCGTAGTGAGCAGCGGTCACACAGCTGCGTGTATTGGCATACACGAAGACACAGTACCAGAGCAAAGCCGAAATTGCACAGCCAATGTGTATGCCGCCATAGTGGTGGAAGTCCGCGATGACTTTGCGTAGTCCCAATGGTGTGCTCGAAGGTATGCGCGCGATGAGGCCGAAGCTTAGGTTGATAAGGTCCTCCTGTCGAACCAAAATAGAGATGAGGAGATTGGCAGCGGTGGCCACGAGGATATTAGGGCGAGGGAGATCGAGTTTAATCAATGAGCCCAAGATGAGTGCGTTACTGACCAGTGTGACGGCGACAAGGACACGATAGGCAGTGAGCCAATGGAGACGCCATCGTTGGAGACGACTTGCCCTGACCCCTGACTCCACGGAGCGGCCCGATGCTGGGTTCTGTGCCTCCATATCTTCCTTGCATGTGACAATTGCCGACTTCTGGGTAGACATTACGTGTCTTGCTCCAACTTCCGGCTCTGACGAAACAGTCTTGAGTCCTGGCCTGAAAGTTTTGCTCGGGTATGCAATTGAATTTTCATCGCTCGGAGAATGATGGGAGTCCGCCCGCGATCTCTTCTGATCCATGTCGAAGTCATTGTGAGGAGGATTGCCCAATGGAGTGTTCCCCGAGACATCCACGACAGATGAGGCTAGCGTCTGGTGGGAGACCTCTGGGGACTTGGTGGGTTCGAGTGTTCGTGTCATTGAATGCGTCGAGTTATGTGTGCGAGTTTGAGTACCCCTCGTGTTATGGGGTTGATCATCATTGTTGGGAGACTGTGAAAGTGTACCTTGGGTAGACCGAGCTACACTGTATGGGAGCAAGTGACGTAGGGAGCCTGTGATTGTCCATGAACGAGGCGGCTGTAAGCGCATCTCTAATAGCGCCATTTTGGTTGAGAACTTGTGAACGAACACGATGTGAGGCAAAGGTGAAAGGTTGACCCATCTCTGCGGCTTTTATGCACTGTGTGATCGCCCATCAGAGTCGACAACATACATCCAAGGCCGGACAATGTTCCTTGTTCGGCCAGTGATAAACTGGTACTAGAAGTGGGCACTTGGATTCGACAGCTGCATGAATAGACACTTCGATCTTCTCTTCAGCCCGAGATATCAGGAAAGTATACCGCAGCCCCGCTGGTGCAGCCTGTCCATCTTGATCTTCCGCTGTCAAAATAGAGCCGCGTACATCGAGAATTAGCCAATGATTACAGCTAGATTGATTCGACAATGCGAGGCTGGACTCGACTGGGGCTGAAAGGATGAGCGGCGCTTACCGTGCCGCAATGTTAGCACGGCTATATCGGGCATACCACGCCACACAGCCGCAGCTCGGCTTATCCAGGACTTTGCCTTGATGCGTTTGCTGAGATGTTTCTCATCTAAAGCGGCTAAAGAGGTCGTCTTCCAGCGGAAGAAAAGCGTTCACGTTGTTTGAAGGCGTTGGTGGTACACCAGCCAAGAGTCAGGTGTGAAGTGAAGTCTGTACTGGTTAGTGTCAATCGCGGCAGGGAAAACCGCCTCAACAATTTCGCGCAATTGAACTTCTTGCATTAGTGCTCCTGCCATCCTTCCCGTCAGAAAAGGCAGGCCGTGGAGGTTGTAATCAAGAAAGATGCATCGCGCTTTGCTTGGCCGCATAAGCGCTGCGCAAAGGCATGCACTGATTCAGGTGCAGCAAAACCTTCGTCGAATGCCATGTAGGTACTTCAGAAGAGGAAATAGATGCACGAATGGCGTGTTGTCGGACGAGACGCAGCTGTCGGTTGGTGGAAGGCGGTGAACTTGTACAATCCAAGTTCGGCGGTCACCCAAGGTGCATGGTGCAGAGCTTGTCAAGGGTTGTTCAGATTGGTGGTTGCGGATACGCTGTAATGGGAAGTAAGGGTGCGACTTAGTGTAGTAAGAGATCTTTACCATTCCTAAAAACAAAGTTCCATGAACTTAATCAAGTGCTGTATGCGCTTTAGAAAGTGGGATGCTCTAAAAACGTGTCGCTCCTCTCGGTGCTGATGAACTGTTCCGGTAGTATGGGTACAGGAAGGGGAAGCGACTCACGACCTTGGCACTAGATATTTCAACAATTCGTGCGCGCTGTCTCCAAAAGTCCTAAGCACTACCTGAGTGTACCGTTAAGCTGTCTAACTTCAAATCCTTGTTAGATCTATGTTGCGTACTAAGAAGCCATTGATGTACTTCAGGCTCGTGTATAGCATAGCAGCAGCTCTCTAATAGTAGACGGAGTTTGAATAGAGAGCGCGCAAATGATTGCAACACCTTGGTGTTAGCACATCCAGCATCAGAGACTCGCAAGAAAATGCAGAATCTCCTCGACAACCCTCTGCGGCTGTTCCTGTTGCGGCCAATGCCCAGCGCCATCGATCAACTTGACGCCTCGAAAGTCTGAGCATGATCTGGGGAAGTCTTCGAATGCCCCAGGCTGTTGATAATTACCCCAGTCCTGCTTTCCAGAGATAAATGTGCTAGGGCACTCAATTTTCTTCCCAGCAAATAACTCGATATCTCTCATTTTACAAGGGTCTGTAGTCGTCCGGTAGAAGTTTAGGCCACCCTGAAAGCCGGTCCTCGACCACTCTTGCACGTACACGCCGAGGTCGTCATCTGACATCCAGCGCTTTGTTGCAGAGGAATCCTCGGAAGCCATCATCTCGAATATAGTTTCCGGCATTGATTTGTCGCGCGGCATGATGTAGTAGTCGGGCATCTTTGCGAGCTCCTCTGCGCTCCATGCTTTGAGCGGGTAGGGATTGTTGGCCTTCCAGTCTGCCGATTTGACGTGAAGATAGCCTCGAAGGAAGTTATGAAGACCTTGTGCTGGAGACGACCAATCGTTGGCGGCATTCCTCGTGGAATTGTACCACTTGTAGTGTTTCCGGGGCGTTTCAAGCTTCGAGAGCTCTGGTTGAATGTCGATTGGTGGTGCTGGGTGTTCTCCCTCACCATGTGCTAGATTAAACGGCAGTTCAGGAGGCGCCTTGAAAGGGTGGCTCATCATGACGACGCCCCTGAATAGATCTGGGCGCATAAGCGCGCATCTGCTGGCCGTGACTGCTCCAAAGTCATGGCCTACAATACATGCAACTTTTCGGTAACCCAATGCAAATACCAGCGCAACAACGTCGCGCACAATGCTCGTCAGTGTGAATTGGGACATGTCAGTCTCGTCGAATGGCGAAGTGTCCCAGCCGGTGGTTCGACCATAGCCTCGTTGATCAAAAGCGACCACGTAGTAGCCTGCTTCAGCAAGAGCAGGCATGACCTTCCTCCAGGAGAAGGCCAACTCCGGATAGCCATGGCAGAGAATCAGGAGAGGTTTTTCTCGCTGTGGGGTGTAACCTGACTCTAGTATATGGAAAGTGAGGCCATTAGACGGACAGTGGACGTAGTTTTCGGTGACGCCCTCAGGTAGCGGCAGAGGTGGTAGAGCTTCGTGCGCTCTGGAACTTGCCATGTTGTAGATGATTGTGCGAATTAGCTGTGACGGGCGTCCCATAGACAATGATGCATGTCATCCGTCATGTTGAGTCTTAAATGCGATTCGTGTGCAGTCACAAGCCGGAAACATTTCCGATAAGGCATGTGAGATGACAAGAATCCGGAAACGACACGGTTCTCAGCCAGGGTCACATGACCATCATACAAGAAACATTGAAGACGTCGTGTCGTTATGGATTCGTGCATTGATCCATGAGAGCATCACCCGAAATTAGGGCTACGTCATAGCAGAAGACGCGAGGTCGCTAGAGTGATGCTAAGTCAGGATGGGACCGAATCACAGTTTGGAGTCGCCGAATGCAAATCAGGGTCTATGTGTCTTTGTGCACGAGGAGCTGGAGCTGGAGCTGGAGCTGGAGTCGTGAAGCGGTGCGACCACGTTCCACGGTTCAGACCGTCGTAGCTGCTGCATGGTGGACTGACGTGTCGCCGATAGTGGGTGGTGAGTGGAAGATTGTTCCAGACTGTTTCGCGAAGGTGTTTGGCTTCCCAGTGACAGCTCGAAACGCTCCTTCCTGGCCGACCGACAGCGATATCCTCGTGTTGCCATAGAAGACACATGGACTGTTAAACGCGCTTTTCTCGATGCGACCTGGGACGTGTTTGACCTTGGTTCTGCGAGTGTCGCAAGTGCACGACGAGTGGCTTGAGGCCCTCGGACGTGCCTCTAGGCGTCGCGGCGCTTGTTCGGCCAGGCTGCGCACCGATGCGCCTAACCACTGCGACGGCGCGGAACATGCTTATGACGATCTTTATTCTCCAGAGCTTGTCTTGGCCAACAAACATGTAGCTATTGCATGAGCGCGCATCCTCGTTTTCATTGTCGCGGGCTTCTCTGTTAAACCTTTTGCACTCGATTGCGTCTTCAATCCCAGTCTTGGTACCTTTTCTGGTCTTCACCACCCCAGTACCCTTGTTCCCACCACTTCCGCTCCAACACTGACATCATCAACCCCTGCGATATTGCCAGCACACCTCACCAAGCTTTTGCGAGATGCCGTACTAGTCGCAGGACGCATACATGATACATGATACTTAATTCAGCATGTTTAGCAAACGGAGAAGGGCGGCCTCCAACCCGGTATGTGCACGTCGAACCCGCGCGCAACCGCGCAACCGCTCTATCGCGCCGATAGGAGGCTTACTGTGACGCGCTGCTAACAAAACATTTTATTGCAGCCTCAGCGAACTGCGACCAGCGCGTCGGCTTCTCTTGCAGCATCGCAGGCCTTCCTCAGAGATCGCGAGTCAAATCCGAATCTCTCCAACGCCGCAGCCGCTGCAGCCCTGCGGACCCATGTCACGACACCTCCACCCGTAGGCGACACAGTGACGAAGCGCATGCTGCGGCGCAACTCTGCATCTTCCAACGGCAGCAGCGCAGTATCACAACGACGACCCGGCAGCCTTCACAGACAACCTAGTTCGGCGTCTATGACAGAGCGCACCTTCCGCAGCCCATCTCCAGGACGAAATCCGAGCCCCGCCGACCCGAACGCGCCGCCCGTCCCCGAGCTCCCCAAAAACCTGCCCCAGTCCAGCGTTGTGCACCGCCGTGCCTCGAGCCTCGAGCCGCTGAATCGCGGAGGCGGCGCATCACCAACGCACCGAGGAAACGGTCGAGGCGTGAGCCTTGACAGAGGCAGCGCGCCCAGCACCGCCGGACGCGGACAGCGCGCAACGAGCAACCTCGCCCAGGTGCTCGAAGACGAACAGGACGCCGCACAGAGGTCCTCCGTCAACTTTTCGCGCCCCATGTCTCCCGCATCAGCCGCGAAGTCTGGCTGGTTTGGCGGCCCCGTCGTCAACCAGGAGGCAGTCAAGAGAGTGGCATCGACCAACACACGCCCCAAAACCTCATCGGGCGTCGCCAGCGCAGACTTGCCGAGCACGCAACAGGCCGTCCAGAATGCAGCGACGCGCCCGCTCAGCACCCACCAGGTGTCGCGGGGCGTCGAGGGCTCCCGACTTTCAGGCGGCAGCATGCGAGCGAAGCCCTCCGGAATCGCTGTAGAGTCTAGGTCGTTCTTGCAGTCAGCACAGAGACGGGCGCCGGGACCTGTCGACCCAAAGTCTCCGGACGCCGTCTTTGATCCGTCCACGCGCACTTTTGTACACAAGAAAGATGCCATGGCGCGCCATCGCGAACTGCACGAAGAGCCCGAGCAACCACCACAGCACTATGTTGCGCAGCATTTGGAGAAGCACTACTCGCCCCGCGCAGCTCAGCCGCTGCCGCGAACCCCAAGCCCGGTCGGTAGGCCAGCACAGCGCGACGGGTCCCCCGCAGTACAGAGAAGGGAAGAGATTGCTCTACCTCGACTGGATACCAGTGCATCATCAACTCGAGGGCCAAATGATCCTCCAACTGGCATTCCTGAACATGTGCCAGAGTCGGGCGCGAGTGATGTTGCTACAGAGCAAGCGAACACCGGCCGAAGGCTGGACAACACAAGCCAACCAACACACATTGACGTCATGGTCTCGCCAAAACGGGCACCGAACCAAGACGGCGCATATCCAAGGCTGCCAACTCCGGCTGTACAAACAACTACCAATACTCTGGCGGGACAGGGTCGCGGCAGTGTGCGCCAGGGGCATGACCGAGGGCAGAGCTTGAGTCCACCTCGAACCGCCCATTTCGCCCCTGTCGCCGTCGAGCTCGCGGGTATCAAGCATCAGCCTCCGCCGCGATCCATCTCGCCTGCGAAATCTGCGCTGAAGTCGTCACCATCAGTCTCGCGGCGAGGAACATCACCAGTGTCTCAAAACGGCCGTCTGCTTGGCAGAGGAACACCTAGCGAGGTATCCGACACAACATCCGAGGCTGGTTCCAGCAAGAAGAGGCGAAGTGTCCGAGTGAGCTTCGAGGAGGAAGCAGCTGTCGCTGGTACCTCTGCGTATGCCGACGCTGCAAGTCCCACCACTTCTTCAGGCCTTGGTGCGTCAAAGTGGAGTCCGAACACTGAGAAGGAGAACGAATTTGAAGACTTCATGAAGCCACGTCCAGCTCTTCCCTTATTTGGCAGCATACGGGACAAGGAGAAACGGCCAGTGCAAGATGATGTGCCCGAAAAGGTTACCGAAACAGTCTCATCTACGCCCATGTCTGCCTCTGTGGGCTCCGTTGGCGAGCCAGTGCAAGCTTCCAGTGACCACGCAATCGCTGGCGTTGTCAAAGACGAGGTTGCGCTGAGAAACAGTTCGGGCAACGATCCACTACCGCCCGAGGTCACGACCGTGGAGGGCAGTGGCTATGTCTCGGATTCGAGCGATGACACTGATAGAAGCACTGCTGCGGAAAAACATGGGTCCATGGACGACTCCTCGCAGATACTGTCCGCTCCTGAGCCAAAGTCACTCACCACGGGCCCCGAGGACAAGACCTCTACGCCATCTTCGATCAAAGAAAACGTCATCAACGTCCCCGACATCGCATTGCTACCTGCTACGCCCAGCCCATATGAGAAACCAGAGCCCATATTTCAACCCTTGGTCATTCCCGGAGGCTGGGATGAAAACGTAGTCGAGGCTGACCGAAAGGTCGAAGCTGCGCCCACGGCGACTGCGGAACCAGCTCAATCTGCTCCAGTTGTTCAGCCCATTCAACATCCCACCAATCTACACGAGCTTATTGCGCGGGATGGGGAGGACTCGAGCGACGACGACAACAGCAGCGTTTACAGCGACGCCTACGAAGACTTGGACGATGGCGGCTTCGCTAGCATCGATGCTGTCGTCGAGAGCCCGGTTGCTTCCAAAACTTCAGGCCTGATGTTCTCTAGATATGCAGACAAGACTGCAGAGAATTCCGGGTTACGTAACGAGACAGCTGTGGACAACCATGAATCAGAAACCACATCCAATCAAGATCGGAACACTACGCAACAACACTGGAGTACCATCAACGAAGCCCGAAAACAACCCCAAGCAGAGACGGCCCAAGCAGAGACGGCTTCTTCCAAAGCCCATTCAAAGCTTCAAGCTGTCGTTGCTCCCGTCAAACAGGAACAGCCCAAAGTACAGCGCAATGCTGAGCCACAGCCTGCCCGAACACAGGGCAAGCCATCGGCATCACAGTCACAAAATCCCCAACCGTCCCCGAAACCTCTCAAATCAGCCTTGAAAAAGGCTGCTGTGCCACAGCCAGCTGTGTCACTGCAGACCCAGTCACACATCCGGAAGACAATGCGGGATCAGATGCCAAGGGACGGTGGTGCCGCACAGCCTCAGATGAGGACTTCCATGAGAGGTCCGCCAGGCAGGGACGCTCGGTCAGCGGAGCCTCAGATGCGGAAGTCCATGCGCGCAGCGCCACCTGCGGCCCCCCGGGAGCAGACTCAGATGCGAACAAGCATGCGTGGAGCAAGTCCTGTCGGATTAGCAGCATCACGGCATAGTATGCCGCCTGCTGACCAGAAGCCTGCGAGAGCTGCGCTTCAGAAGAAGCATATTCCAGCTGGCGCTGTTGCACCAAAGCCTCGCCCACAAAGCATGGCCAATGTACCTATGAAGCAGGCTGCCGCAGTACCCACATATGACAGTGACTCTGATGCCTCAGCAAGCAGCTTTCAGAGAGCTCGCGGTCGACGCTCAGCCAACCAGAACAATCGCTACACAATGCGTGCTTCAATGCGACAAGATGCAGCGCCAACGATGAGGACTGCTGCACCCGCCCCCAAGCAGCCGATTCGATCAATCTCGCCTCCTGGGTCTCCCTCTCCGGCTTTAAGAAAGTCGATGCGACCCTCTTCGCCGACGCCAGAACTACCGAAATCATCCAGGTTCAGTATCCGCTCACTATCCCCCATGGGTAGGTTTAGAAACAGCAAGCCTATCGAAGCCGGACCACCAGTATCGACTCCGCCTAGGAAACCATCTGGCCTAAGCAAACAATCCAAACAGAAGGCCCCTGTTTCCGAGCGCGCCAAACCGGGTTTTAAGAGTCGCTTCGCAGACTCAAGCGATGAGGATGAGGATGGTGGACCATCTCGTTTCCAAAGTCGGTTTGCGGACTCAGATGATGATGAGCCAAGCGGATATACGCTACCTCAAGGGCTGACTCCGGTACGAGGCATCCCAAGAAAAGCTGGCGAGGAGGATGGTGACTCAACGGACCTCGAGGAGGAGCTGGATGATGCGCCTATTCCTGCTGCTACTCCGGCAAAGGCCACAGTTACTGCCCCAGCTGCCAATGGTAGCGCAAATGGACAAGGCGCAATTCTAGCGAGCGGCTCCTTGCGTGACAGTAAACACGCCTCATTACCCTCGTTCGAAGGAGGCGGCAAGTCAAAAGCAAAACGAAGTTTCTTTGGCCTCGGAAAGAAGAAGACCCCTGCTTTCCCAGCCAGCGCACCTCAATCTACCCGTTCATCGGCAGAGGTCCCTGAGCCCATCAAGGCAGCGTCTTTCGACATACCTGCCCCTCCACAGCACCGCAACCGCGACCAAAGCGCTCCCCTCACCCCAATCGACGAAGACAAAGACTTTGGCACTTCGGCGCAAAACTCCCCCCAAGCCGGAAGATCGCCCAAGCTACAACGTCGCTCGACCCCCGAATGGCCCCTCCCGCGCAACAATATCCCCATCCCACCTATTCCTGAAGGTGATGCTCGCCCCATGAGCTCAGACGGCATTGCGCCGCGCAGACCACGCTTCGCCCTGCGAACGGCCAGCCAAATATCAAGCGCAACGGCTCCGGATATGGCGGGACGGTCTGTCTCGTACGGCAAGACGGGGAAGAAGAAGAGGTTCCAGGGAATAAGGCGCGCCTTTGGCCTCAATGACTGAGCTTGCTTGATGCCCTTTGGCTGACGTGCGATTATAGCACTCGGCATCTTCGGACAGCGTCTTCTACTTCGAGCGGTTCGGCGAGTTCGTTTGTTCGCACGTCTGTTTATTTGTTGGGATGTTACCGCCCGAGCACGCCTCCGTTGCAGACGTGAGGCATGCTAGGTTTCTCTTTTTATCAACTCACGAGATGGAGGATTCTTGTTGGATTTCCCCCTTTGCCCGCTTCATACACATGTACATTGCACGTCTATTTCCTTTCTCTCTCTCTCTCTCTCCGTCTCTCGTTTGGCTGTTAAAAAAAGTGATACCACCCTTTCTCTCTCTCTCTCTTCTTCTTGCATAGCCTGGCATGCCCGCATACACATATACATACCCTCGCTTGTTTCAGTTTCTGGTATTTTGTACGATGTGTTATGTCTGTTTTATTAGGACGATGAGCAAGAACGGGGTGATGCGCATGTAGATGTAATTTATAATCGAGAGATGGATGGATGTGAACTTCAGTGCAATTGCATGTGGCATTTGTGATTATCATTGTGGGTGCACGTGTGGTGCGAAGTGGAAACTACATGTATGGACCACCGACGACGAATTGTTCGTTACTATGTGGCATGATATGTGAATACCATAGTAACTATTCTGGAAAGAGACCGATCATCATTCCCGTGTCCACGTGGCTTGGTCAGGTGTAGCAATAATTCGTGCGCGATATGCCTTGAGGCCTGAATTATCTAACAGCAGGTTAGTTAAGCAGTTTAACTTCAAGGCTATATAAGCTCTCTGTGGCGTGCTAATAAGCTATTAAGTCTATTTAGGCTTGCATATAAGATAAAAGCTACTCTGTAATAGTAAGCTGAGTTCAAACAGAGCGCGCACGAATTCTTGAATTACCTAGCGAGGTGAAGGAAAATGCACGTGCCCTGCCAAAAGGGGGGGAACCTCGGCAATGACAACTGACTCGGATTGGGCGGAGCCAGCCTCAACACCACAACTGCATATGTATATAGCCGACTCCCGTCACTGATAAACCCTTTCCAGCTGTTTGGTGTCGCCTATCATTCTCGAAAAAACCACCTTCTTCCTCATACAGCAACAGCAACAGTACAATCAAACGACACAATGCCGATCAAGACCTGGCTTACGGAGAAGCTTGGAATGCGTGTCCCCCTGGTCCAAGGAGGGATGATGTGGGTTGGAAGAGCAGAGTTGATAAGTGCCGTGGCAAACGCTGGAGCTCTAGGCTTCCTCACCGCCCTCACACAGCCCACACCAGAAGCTCTCCGGAATGAAATCCGCAAAACGAAGAAGATGCTGAAGCCTAGCGCGGTACAGTTTGGTGTCAACATCACGCTGTTACCAATGATGAACCCGCCGGACTACATGGAGTACGCCCGTGTTGTCGTCCAAGAGGGCATCAAGGTCGTGGAGACAGCAGGTGACCCCAGCCCGATCTTGAAATTCCTCAAAGAAAACGGCGTGATTGTATTTCACAAGTGCGTTACGCTGAAACACGCACTAAGAGCGGAAAAACTGGGTGTTGACTGTATTTCGATCGACGGCATCGAGTGTGCCGGACACGGAGGAGAATACGACACGACATCCCTGATCCTGCTTTCTCTCTGCGCCGAGCAATTGAAAATTCCGTACCTTGCGTCTGGTGGCTTTGCGAATGGAAAGCAGCTCGCGGCAGCTATTGCGCTCGGCGCTGTGGGCATCAATATGGGCACGCGATGGATGTGCACGGTGGAGTCACCCATCCATCCCAACGTCAAAGACGCAATTGTAGCCGCCACGGAGAACGATACGGTACTGTGTCTGCGCAAGTTCCGCAACACGAGCCGCCTCCACAAGAATACTGTTAGTACTGAGGTCGTGAAGATTGAGGCAGAGAAGAAGGACGTCAAGTTTGAAGACGTGGCGCATTTGATGAGCGGGAAGAGAGGGCAGGGCGTGTACGAGACAGGCGATGTGAATGCGGGGGTGTGGAGCTTGGGCATGTGTGCGGGCTTAATACATGATATCCCGACGTGTGAAGAGTTGGCGAAGAGGATGGAGCGGGAGGCTATTGAGGTGTTAACGCGGAGTAATGCGTTGGTGGTGGAGAGCGCGAAACTTTAGGAATCTGTTGAGCACTTGTGTCATTCCAATACCACACCTTTCAAGTTACCGCATTCGGCATGTAGCTTCAGCCTGACAAATGTTCTACCTGCTCTCTCACCTCGTCAGGTCTCCTTGCCCGACCCACTTTTCCACCCGCGCAAACAACAAACACCAAACCTGTCTCTTCTTAGATATACAACCAAACTACCTCAAAACCACAGGATATATCTCTCTCAAATCAGCACTCTATCATAGGAATTCCCCGACCCAATCAATGACTAGACTCTGGGGTTCGCCCTGGGCTCCGGTGGAATAGTCGCCCGAGTTCCTATATTTTTGGCATTTGTTTCGTCATGGCGTGGTGGAGCATGGGTTCGAGTCACTGTCGTCTCTGGTTAGTTACTTTTTAGGGTCTTTAGGAGATGCTATGGACGTAATTGTCGAAGCATGTGAGGAGCGATTGCTTGAGTGCTACAGCAAACTCGAAGTATGCGATTATAATGCGCTCACATGAGCGGCCAAGCTTGAGCGTTGTAGATATCCGGAGTCCAGTGCTTCTGCACCTGCTTCAATGGAGAGCCCAGCTGACTTTGCCATGCGCCCACCTTTTGCTTGCTATACGCACTGTCTTTCCGTCCCTACCTTACATATTGCTTCGTGTCCATCTCGAAAAAGACACCCAGTAAATCGTCTGCTCAACATGGAAAAGATTCGCACGGGCTACAATGCGCTAGCATATGACCTCGATCAGAAATACTCACTCTACGCAAGTGGCTACCACTGCGACGCTATTCGCAAAGAACTCGAAGACATGATCGGAGATCCCCGTATTTCTGCAGACCAGATCGAATTCACCATGTTGGTATTGGCTATCAGGGTCAAGCAGCAGCATCCAGAATACGTAACTGATGAAGAGTGCTTGGAGTTGAGGAAAACTCCAGGACAGGAGAGCGGGAAGGAGAAGATTGGGCTCACGTATTTCATTCGCGCGTCGCTGGGGGAAGATTGGGTGGTTCTTGAGGGGGATGAAAGGGAGACGGATGAGGAAATGATTCAGAGCTTTTTGGAGAATGTGGAGGAATATGGCAGGGCGTTGATGGATGGGACTTGGACTGATGAGCGTTGGCAGACTGACACACGGCTCTGAATTAAAAGCACATGGGAATTGTTTAATCATGTAATCCCAGGGTAACTTCAAAGAAGATGTGTATTCAACTCACACTAATCAAAAGCCAAGGGGTATCACAAACGTCCCAACCTACGGCCCAACCGCCATCTCCAATCCACCTCCCCTCCCCTCCTTCACCTTCATAATCCGACTCCTCATCGCCCCGCCATTCTCCTTATCGCTCTCCGCGCTTGGAAAATTGATTCTCCCATTGTGCATCCACACGCCCCCGCCCGGCGGCCCCGTCCCAAGCGTCGAGCGCATATCCACCGCGGAATCTACAATTCCCAGTCCCTGTACGCC
>Ga0265780_10003224_pt1 | contig 21589 bp, 16 predicted proteins | sample P1T30metagenome_FD_192432 | JGI IMG/M metagenome (GOLD analysis project Ga0265780, IMG submission 192432) | Plant litter microbial communities from East Loma Ridge, Irvine, California - P1 T30 | ecosystem: Environmental > Terrestrial > Plant litter > Unclassified | place: USA: California...
CCGACCAGCGCATCCCAGGCGGTTTTACCAGCAGTGCCCATCAGGAGCAGCGAAATTCCCACGAACATGGCGGCAACCAGGCCGTGGATGGTCGCGAAAAAACGGATCATGACGGTCACTGCGGACTCACGCGCTGCAGGGTTTGCACGTGCAACCGATTAACGGCGCACTGGCGCCTGGGCAGGCTGGGCCTGCTGCGCGCGCGCATCGGCGGCAGCCTGCTGGCGGGCTTTCTTCTTGCTCATGTGGTGACCGACCGCGCAGCCGGCAGCGGCGCCCAGCAAGCTGTGGTGCCCTGCCACATGTCCAGCCACGCCACCGACAGCGGCGCCCGCCAGGCAACCGGCGCTGGAAACGGTCGAGACCGATGCGAGGGACAACATCAATGCGACGGAGAGGGATGCGGTGCGAAGTTTCATGATATGGGCTTTCTGAAATAATTAAAAAACGACTGTATGGAGGTAAAGATAATGCAGAGCAAGCATCGTGTATGTTCGCCAGCGCTCATTGTGGGCGATTCGCCACCTCCGTCACAAAATCTGTTTCAGGCACATACCAACAATTGACAAAGCCAACCACGCATGCCAACATCGTTTCTGTAAGACAATATTTTGCTTCCCCTCTCATTTCCTCCGGAGTAATACTGATGACCGCCCCAGCACTATCGTTCGACATGCCCGACCTGGGCCCGCAGCTTGCCGCCCTGAGCGATGCGGAGCTGGACATGCTCGACTTCGGCGTCATCGGATTTGACGGGGACACGGTGGTTTGCCGCTACAACAAGATTGAGTCGACCGACGCCGGCCTCTCGCCGCAACGGGTGCTTGGGCAGCCACTGTTTACCAATGTGGCGCCGTGCATGAACAATTTCATGGTGGCGACGCGGTTCGAGGACGCGATGGAGCACGGCGCGCTGCTCGACGCCACCATCGATTACGTGCTCACGCTGCGCATGCGTCCCATCAAGGTCGCGCTGCGCCTGATTGCCGTGCCGGACGCTGCCGTGCGTTACGTGCTGGTCCGCCGACAAAAATAAGATGGATGCGCCCCTCGCCATGGACGTCGACGTCGTTGCCGAACACGAAGCCCTGCTCCAGTTTTTGTACCTCGCGCCGGTAGGCCTGGTGCAGGCCGACATGCGCGGCAATATCGCAATGATCAATCCGATCTCTGCCCAGCTCCTGATGCCGCTGGCGCCAGGCGCCTGCCTGAACAACCTGTTCGACGCGCTGGCCGACGTGGCGCCCGAGCTGCGCCACGTCTGCGCATTGTTCACGGAGCCAAGCGGCATGATCTGCGAAGGCCGCCAGATATTCCTGCGCCAGGACGCTCGGGTGCGTCTCCAGCGCGGTACGCCGAATGTCCTGTCGATCAGCCTGGTCAAACTCGATGAAGACCGGCTGATGGCGGTCATTTCCGACGTCACCGAACAGGTACGGCGCGAACGCCAGCTGAAGCACACCGATGCCTGGCTCAGCGCCATCCTGACCAATATCAGCGACTACGCCATTGTCAGCCTCGACCGCGCCGGCGTGGTCAGCGAATGGAACGAAACCATCGCGCGGGTGACGCAGTTCGGCCCGGAGGTGGTCGGCCAGCCGTATTCGGTGTTTTTCCCCGATGGCGCCACCACCCACGAGCGCCAGTTCGACCGGCTGCGCGAAGCCGAAGACAATGGCTGGAACCTGGAAGAAGGCCCGCGCATGTGCGCCGACGGCACGCAGTTCTGGGGCAGCGCGATGATTTCGCCGTTGCCCGATAAAGGCATGCTGCTCGACGACGAGCCGGACACCGCGTATTGCATGATCCTGCGCGACATCAGCGACCATCACGCCGCCAATGAAGCCGCCCGCAGCGCGGCGTTCAGCGACCAGCTGACCGGTGTCTCGAACCGCCGCGCGTTTTTCGACGCCGCCGAACTGGAACTCGAACGGCGGCGCCAGTCGCCCCGCGCGACCAGCCTGGTGGTGTTCGATGTCGACCACCTGACCGTCATCAACGAACGTTTCGGCAACAACGCGGGCGACCAGGTGCTGCGCGAACTGGCGGCGCTGCTGCGCACCACGTTCCGCGAAGTGGACGTGGTGGCGCGCATGGGCGGCAAGGAGTTTGCCGTGCTGCTGCCGTCGACCGACCTGGCCGGCGCGTTTGCTGTCGCCGAACGCGTGCGCGCGCTGGTCGCGGTGCAGCCGGCCGCGCAGGACGGCAAGCTGATCAACTACACTGTGAGCGCCGGCGTGGCCGAAATGGACGAGCAGGCGACCGACCTGACCGCCCTGATGGCGCGCGCCGAGCAAGCCATGCGCGGCGCCAAGCAGGACGGCCGCAACCAGGTCGCGGGCTGGCACGGCGTCGCGCCGGCCACGCCGCTTGCCCACTAATCCATTCACCCTATCCATCCTTTTCGCCCCGCTTTGACACCCGTGACTTCCACTCCCTTCAACGCCAACGACGCCTACGAGGCGCTGGTCCAGTTCCTCTACCGCGCACCGATCGGCCTGGTCCAGATCGACTGGGCTGGCGCCGTCGAGCTGCTCAATCCAATGGCGTCCAATCTCCTGATGCCACTGGTTGGCAGCGAGGGACTGGACAACCTGTACACCGTCCTCAAGGCGCATGCGCCCGAACTCGAGGCGATGGCGACGGCATTCGAGGAACCATCCGGGGTGATTTGCGATGCGCTGCGGATTCCGCTGGGCGACATCGCCGGCGCGCCCGGCGCGCCTGAGGTGCTCTCGATCAGCCTGCTGAAGCTGGACGCCGGGCGGCTGATGTGCGTGGTGGCCGATGCGACGCAGGATGTCCTGCGCGAGCGCGAGACGCTGGCGCGGCGCCTGAAAAGCGCGGCGCGCATCGACCCCCTGACCCGGATGCCGAATCGCGCTGCCGTGCGCGAGCAGCTCGATTCACTGCTGGCCGTGCCGCGCGCGCAGGACGCCGGTGAAGTGGCGCTGCTGTTCATGAATTGCGACCGTTTTCGCCAGATCAACGACACCCTCGGCCAGGCTGCCGGCGACGCGCTGCTGGTGGAAATCGGCCAGCGCCTGCGCCGCGTGCTGCGTCCACCCACCGACCATATCGCCAAGGATAACGGCCAGATGGTGGCGCGCATCGGCGGCGATGAATTTGTCGTGGTGCTCGACGGCATGCGCCGCATCGAGGATGTCGAAAGCATCGCGCGGCGCCTGATCGACAGCACCGGCAAGCCGTACTTCCTGCAGGACCATGAGATCAGCTGCACCATCAGTGTCGGCATCGTCTGGGCGCTGGCCGACCATGCCGATCCGGACGAAGCGGTGCGCGACGCGAGCATTGCGATGGTTGAAGCCAAGCGCGCTGGCGGCGCCCGGTTTGCCGCATTCGACACCGGCATGCGCGAACGCGCGGCGCGCCGCGGCGACATCGAATCGGACCTGCGCACGGCGCTGCATGAAGACCAGCTGTTCGTGGTCTACCAGCCAGTGGTCGGCCTGCTGCCGGACGGCGGGACCGATCATTCAGCTGGCGTGGAAGCGCTGGTGCGCTGGCAGCATCCAGTGCGCGGCGTGGTGCCGCCGTTCGAATTCATCGAGGTGGCCGAACAGTGCGGCCTGATTGGCGCGCTGGGCGATTTTGTACTGGCCCGGGCCTGCCGCGATTTCATGCACTGGCGCGATGTCCTCGGCCCCCTGGCGCCACGCCTGCTGGCGGTGAACCTGTCGCGCGCCCAGCTTGGCCAGGACGGCTTTGCCGCCAGCGTGCGCGCCACGTTGGCCAGCGTCGGCATGGAGCCCGGCGCGCTGCAGCTGGAAGTGACCGAAAGCCTGGCCGCGCAGGACCAGGATATCCAGGCGCGCCTGCACGAACTGAAAGCCATCGGCGTGACCCTCGCGCTGGACGATTTCGGCACCGGCTACTCGTCGCTGTCGAGCCTGCACCTGCTGCCGGTCGACACAGTCAAGATCGACCGCTCGTTTGTCTGCCAGGCCGATACCAGCCACCATCACCGCGTGCTGATCGAAGCGACCGTCAAGGTGGCGCAAAGCCTGGGCATGGGGACAGTGGCTGAAGGCATCGAGACCCTGGCGCAGGAGCAGGCCGTGCGCGCGCAGCACTGCGCCAAGGGCCAAGGTTATTTGTTCAGCCGGCCGCTGACCGATGCCGCACTGGTGGCATGGGTGCGCGACCATTCAGTCCTGGCCGCCGCAGCGTAGCCTGTTACCTTGCCAGGAGCCGTTTCAGTTGCGCGGCCTGGTAGGCGCCAAACGTCCCGCTGAACAGGGTCCGGATCAACGGGTCGTCGACCACGTCCACCTCCGCCAGCGCGCTTTCCGTGGCCGCGTCAAACACGGTGGCGTTCACGCGCAAGTACATCGACGTCAGCGCTTCCCCTGATTCCAGCGCGGCATACAGTTTGGCGGCCGGGATTTCGGTGGTCCAACCCAGCGGCCCGGCGCCGTCGTCCAGCGTGGCGCGGTCGCCCTCCAGCCGGTACCGGAATACTGTCGCGGCGCCCTCATGGTCGTAGAGCGACAGCTGCCACACCCGCGCCACGTCGAAGTAATCCGACCCCGCTTCCACGTCCCCATACTGCGCGGGCAGGTCGACGCGGCACCAGTGGTCGACCCGCGCCCGCTGCTGCGCGCTCAAAGGCGGGAAGTGGCGCGCGATGCTTCCGGTTGGCGGCGGCGCGGCATTGCCTGCATAAGCATAGTCGACATCCTGCGGTCCCACCGGCAGTACCCACGCCAGCGGCGCGGCCGGTTGCAGGCCTCGCGCGTCAAGCGTCACCGCCACCGACGGATTCAGGCGCACCACTTGCACGCCTGGCAGCGCGGCGTTGACTTCACGCGTAAACAGCCCGTACGAGATCGGGAAGAACGCGCGGTTGTACCACGACCACGGCTCCTGCACGAACTGGCAGGAGCTGGGCACCACGTACCGCGGCGCCAGCGCGCGCAGCTGCGGGATCCAGTGGTCTGGCAGTGCCGGTGGCGGCGCCTCGGTGCGCGTGGGCGCCAGCACGTCAATCTCGCGCATCGCCTGGAACGGCCAGAGCACCATGTCCCAGGGACCGGCCGCCACCAGCTGCGCCAGCGTCGTCTCGTCGATCCACGAATCGACCACATTGAGCACGTTCAGTCCGGCCGCCTGCACCTGGAACATCGTGTCGACGTCCGCATCCATCGCTTCACGGGGCGTCACCGTGAAGTCGCCGATGGTCACCGCCTGGTTCAAATGCAGCGCGTGCACGTGCGTAAAACCCAGCTGGCGGATCATCGCGAACAGTTCGTCGAAGAGGCAATAGAGGTAGAGCGGCGTGGCGCGGTCGAGCAGGTCCAGGCTGTCGAGCGAACAGTGGTCGTCGTGGAAGTGCGAGATGAAGACCGCATCGAAACACTGGCGGCGGATCTGGTCGATGTCGAACGCGACGTCCGGATACGCGTGGCAATTGTGGCTGAACGGATTTTCAAAAATCGTGTCGAATGCGATGCGCGTGGCGCCGCAGTCGAAGACGTAACCGGCGTGCAGGATGCGGGAGATGGTAAGGGAGGATGCGGTCATGGCGGTGGCATTCTACACGCCGCGGTCACTGGCGCCGCGGGGCATCCTCGTCGATAATGCTGCATGCACAACGCGAACCACCTTCCTCAATTCGAACTGCGGCGCGACCGCTTCGCCCTCTTCAACGCCATGGACAGCGCGGCGGTGAACATCTGCTTCAGCATGGAACTGCCCGATTTCCGCCCGTGGTGCAAGGCGCAGGGACTGGCGCCTTTCCACGTCATGCTGCGCTCGGTGCTGCGCGCGGTGCTCACGATCGACAACTTCCGCTACCGGCTCTGGCAGGACGAGGTGATCCGCATCGATCGCCTGATTCCATCTTTCACGGTGGTCAACCAGCACGGCGACCTGAATTTCGCCCAGTTCGACTGGGTCGACGACCTGCGCGGCTTTGTGGCGGCGAGCATTGCGGCGCGCGATGAAGCAGCAAAGATGACCACGCTGAACATGTCGCACCGTTTCAGCGAGCCGCGCTCCCTGCTCGACCAGGTCTTCATCACGTGCATTCCCTGGCTGGATTTCACATCGATCCAGCATCCGGTGACGCAACTCGCGGTACCGCACATCCCGTCGCTCGCGTGGGGAAAATTCCGCACTGGCCCCGACGGCACGCTGCTGGTGCCATTTTCCGTGCAGGCGCATCATGGCTTTGTCGACGGCTTCCACATTCATCAGCTGGCGCAGAAGATCGCCGCCGAGCTGTCCGCACTGATCATCACGCAAGAGGACTGAACATGACCGAAGCTCGTCCGCCCTTCCCGCCCTTCACCATCGAGACGGCCACCCAGAAAGTCCGCGCCGCCGAAGATGGCTGGAACTCGCGCGACCCGCAGCGCGTCAGCCTGGCCTACACGCCGGACAGCTACTGGCGCAACCGCGCAACCTTCGTCAACGGACGCGCGGAGATTGTCGCGTTCCTTACCGCGAAATGGACGCGCGAACTGGATTACCGGCTGATCAAGGAACTGTGGGCCTGCAGCGACAACCGCATCGCCGTGCGCTTCGCCTACGAATGGCGCGACGACTCCGGCAACTGGTTCCGTTCGTACGGCAACGAGAACTGGGAATTCGACGCGGCCGGCCTGATGGCGCGGCGCTTCGCGTGCATCAACGATTTGCCGATTCTCGAAGCCGACCGCAAATTCCACTGGCCGCAGGGGCGCCGGCCGGATGATCATCCGGGGCTGTCGGAGCTGGGGCTTTAACTGGTTGAAGGGCGGTGAAGGCTCCCACCTGCTATTCCACTCGAAACCGTCGTGCCGAGGATGCAGGTGAAATAAGTAGCCGCACAAATTTCATTGTAAGCTCGCGCCGCAGCTGAGAGCACCGTTAGCTTTTGTACCGTCGTCCCGGCGAACGCCGGGATCCATGCCGCGCTCCCGCAGAGGCAAAAATCGCGTCATGGCGAATTCAGCATGGGCTCAACGCCTCTGGTGCGTCAGCGCGTGCGCGGCTTCCTTGAACAGCTGCGCCGCGCGCACCGGGTCGGCCTCCTCCATCCCGAGCTGCTGCAGCGCTTCGGGCGACTCGCCGTCGGCGGCGCGCTGCAGCCAGTAGCGCGCGCGAGCCGCGTCCCTCGGCACACCTTCGCCATCGCGCAGCATGTTCGCCAGCGTGAACGCGGCGTCGGCGTCGCCTGCCTGCGCGGCGCGCTCGAACAGCTGCGCGGCGCGCGCCTTGTCGACCGCGACACCCGCGCCATTGCGATACATCCGGGCGCGGGTCACGTCGGAATTTGTATCATTTTTTGCCTCATGCGCGGCGGCGTGCAGGCACGCCGCGCACAGAACCAGTCCAAGCCATCTCACCGTGACAAATCCACCGCGTACACCGCAAAACCCTTGCCATCGTCCGCCTGCACTTCGGTGACGTTGGCCAGACCCGCTTCACGCGCCAGGGCCAGCTTGCCAGGGGCCGAGTGGAACACCACCGGCCCGGCGGTTTTTACTGGCGCGAACTGCCAGCTGCGCGCCGCGCCATTGGCGGCGCGTGTCAGGTTTTTGGTGGTGCGCACGTAATCGATCAGCACATCGCGGTTGTTGTCGGGCGACGCGAAGATCGTCTTGCTGCCATCGAGTCCGGGAAAATTCCCGCCGCCGCTGGCGCGGTAGTTGTTCGTCGCGACCAGGAAGGACTGGCCCGGGTCGACCGCCTTGCCACGCCACGCCAAGGCCACGATGCGCTGGCCCACCGGCTGCGTGATGTCGATGCGGTAGGTAAAATCAGGCGACGTGACGGTGTCGACGTTGAAGCTCGGATAATTCTGGTTGATCAGTTCCTGCGGCGTGGCCTGCTTTGGATCGATGGTGTTGAAGCGTTTTGCCGCCGTCTCGAGCCAGCCTTTGAGTTCCGCACCGCTCACCTTGACCACATATAGCGCGTTCGGATACAGGTACAGGTCGGCCGCGTTATTCAGTGCCAGGCTGCCCGGCGCCACATCGGTGTAATCCGCCGGCCCCGCGAAACCGCTCTTGAACGTCGCCGTCATCGACAGCAGCGGCAAGCCGGCCAGCTGCGGCATGCTGGCCTTGATGTATTTGGCGGCGTACGCGGTCTGCGCCTGGTTCACCACCTGCAGCGCGGCGCTGTCGCCGACGTCGGCAAAATACGACGACAGGCGAAATTCAGTGCTGCCCACCGGCGTCTTCACGTACGCGATCGTGGCCGCATGTTCGGTGGCGATGGTTGCCAGCACGGCAGGATCGGCCGCCACCAGCGATTTATCAGGCTGCTGCGTGCCGCGCAGGCTTACCCGGCTCTGGTCTTTCTCGACCACCCAGTGCTTGCCATCGTTTTTCAGGTGCAGCTCGATGACGCCCAGGTGCTTGCCCCATAAATTGGCCATCACGGTCGGCACGCCGTGCACGGTCCCGCGCACCTTGTCCACGCCAGGCAGATTGAATTGCGCAATCGTGCTGGACGCGTCCGGGAACTTCTGGTGCGAGTGCCCGAGCAGCAGCGCATCGATGCCTGGCTCCTGCGCCAGGTACCAGTTCCCGTTTTCCATCGTCGGCGCATACGGGCTGTCGTCAAGCCCGCCGTGCGAGATCGCGACAATGATGTCGGCCCCCTTGGCGCGCATCTCGGGCAGGTATTTTCGCGCCGTCTCGCGCAGGCCTTCCGCATACACCTTGCCCTCCAGGTTGCGCTTGTCCCACGACAGAATCGTCGGCGGCGTGAAGCCGATGATGCCGACCTTGATGGTGGCGGTGGCCGGCTTGCCATCGCCACCCAGCACGCTGATATTCTTGTCCAGGATGCGGTACGGCGCGAACAGCGGCTGGTGCGTCTTGACGCTGTAGATATTCGCCAGCACCTGCGGAAAGGCCGGGCCGGCACAGGCGGTCTTTGGTTGCGCGATGCCGGGCACGTCGAAGCGCGAACCGGTCACCTGGCCCAGGTACGACAGGCCGTAATTGAATTCGTGATTGCCGATCCCGCCGCCGTCGTAATGAAGCTGGTTCATGACCTTGTAGATGCCCAGCACCTGGTCGCAGCGCACCGGCTGGGCCAGCGCCTGCCAGTCGGCCAGCGCCGTGCCCTGGATGGTGTCGCCGTTATCCAGCAGGAGATTGTTTGGGAGCTCGCTGCGCGCCTGGGCGATCAAGGTCGCCGTGCGGTCCAGGCCCAGCGACGTGTCGGGCGCCAGCTTGTAGTAGTCGTACCCGACGACGTTCGAGTGCAGGTCGGTGGTTTCCAGCAGCGCCATCGTGGCGGTGGCGCCCTTGTCGGCAGCGGTAGCAGAAAGTGAACACAAGAGCAAAACAGCAGCGGAGATCGGGGAGCGCATGGCAAATCCTGGCAAATAATGCGCCATGATACGGGACCCTTGCCAGGGGCTCAACCGTGGTTGGCTAAGGTATAATCCAAGGTTCGATTCAACCAACACCGAGACCGCCATATCATGGAAGCCGAACGCATCAACGCCCTGTCCTTTCTACTCAACGACCTGACCGATCGGCAGGAAGAACTTCGGAGGTATCTTTGACTTCGATAAAAAGTCGGAGAAACTAGAGCAGGTCAACGAAGAACTGGAAGATCCCGCCGTCTGGAACGACCCGAAGAAAGCGCAGGATCTCGGCAAGGAGAAAAAAGCGCTGGAAGGCGTCGTGCAGACGCTCATCAAGGCTGACGCCGACCTGAAAGACGCGCACGACATCTACGAGATGGCGCGCGAAGAAGGCGACGACGACACGCTTGAATCGGTGATCACGGATGCCGATACCATCCGCGGCATCATCGAAGCGATGGAATTCCGCCGCATGTTCAGCGGCCAGCTGGACGCCAACAACTGCTTCATCGATATCCAGGCCGGCGCCGGCGGCACCGAGGCCCAGGACTGGGCATCGATGCTGCTGCGCCAGTACCTGCGCTACTGCGAGCGCAAGGGCTGGAAGGTCGAGATCCTCGAACAATCCGACGGTGAAGTCGCGGGCATCAAAACCGCCACGCTCAAAGTCGAAGGCGAGTATGCGTACGGCCACCTGCGCACTGAAACCGGCGTGCACCGCCTGGTGCGCAAATCCCCGTTCGACTCGGCCAATGGCCGCCACACGTCGTTCACGAGCCTCTTTGTGTACCCGGAAGTGGATGACTCGATTGAGATCGATGTGAACCCGGCCGACATCCGCGTCGACACGTACCGCGCGTCCGGCGCCGGTGGCCAGCACATCAATAAAACCGATTCCGCGGTCCGCATGACGCACGCGCCCACCGGCATCGTGGTGCAGTGCCAGAACGACCGTTCGCAGCACCGCAACCGCGCCGAAGCGATGGAAATGCTGAAGGCGAAGCTGTATGAACATGAACTGCGCAAACGCATGAGCGAGCAGCAGAAGCTGGAAGACTCCAAGACCGACGTCGGCTGGGGCCACCAGATCCGTTCGTACGTGCTGGACCAGTCGCGCATCAAGGATTTGCGCACCAATTTCGAAACCGGCAACACCAAGGGCGTCCTCGATGGCGACCTCGATGATTTCATTTCCGCCTCCCTCAAGCAAGGTGTCCAATGACCAACCAGACCAGAGCCTTTTTGTTCGACATGGACGGCACCATTGTCGACAATATGTCCTTCCACACCAAATCCTGGGTGGAGTTCTTTGCGCGCCGCGGCCGCACCATCGACCCGGATGAATTTTTCCTCTCCACCGCCGGCCGCCACGGCCGCGAAATCATCCGCACCGAGATGGGCGCCGAGCTGCCCGACGATGAAGTGGCGGTCCTGAACCAGGAAAAGGAAGCCGTCTACCGCGAGATGTACGGCCCGCACCGGAAAACCGTGGAAGGCTTCGACGCGTTCATCAAGGATGCGCAGGCCGCCGGCGTGAAGCTGGCAGTGGCTACCGCCGCGCAGACCAGCAACGTCGAATTCACGCTCGACGGCCTGGATTTGCGCAAGGAATTTGAAACCGTCGTCAGTGCAGCCGATGTCCCGCGCGGCAAACCGCATCCCGATGTGTTCCTGGAAGCGGCCCGCCGCGTGGGCGCCGCGCCTGCCGACTGCATCGTGTTCGAAGATGCGCCGCTGGGTGTGGAAGCGGCGCGCCGCGCCGGCATGCGCTGCGTGGTGCTGACCACCACCCTGCCCGCTGCCAGCTTCGCTTCGTTCGACAACGTCATCACCATCGTCGACAACTACAGCAGCCTGTCGATCGACACCTTGTTTGCCACTGTTTTACCTACCAATTAAGCCACCATGACTGACCACCAGGACCAGGCGCCGCAGGGCGCCGATGAAAACAAGCTCATGGCCGAGCGCCGCGCCAAGCTGGCTGCCATCCGCCAGCAGGGCGTCGCCTTCCCCAACGATTTCCGCCCGCAGCATAAAGCGGCCGACCTGCATGCGCTGTACGCCGACAAAACGCGCGAGGAACTCGAAGCCGCACCGGTATCGGTGGTGCTGGCAGGACGCATGATGCTCAAGCGCGAAGCCGGCAAAAAAGCGGCATTCGCCACGCTGCAGGATGCATCGGGCCCGCGCGCCGACGGCCGTATCCAGATCTACGCCACGCTCGACGTCACTGGTGAAGCGGCGATGGAAGCGCTGCGCGGCTGGGACCTGGGCGACATTCTGGGCGTCGAAGGCACGCTGTTCAAGACCAAGACCGACGAGCTGACGATCAAGGCCACGACGCTGCGCCTGATCACCAAGGCGATCCGTCCGCTGCCGGACAAATTCCACGGCCTCGCCGACCAGGAAACAAAATACCGCCAGCGTTACGTCGACCTGATCATGAGCGAAGAGACGCGCCGCACGTTCAAGGCGCGTACCGCGGCCATGTCGTCGATCCGCCGTTTCATGGAAAAGAACGACTTCATGGAAGTCGAAACGCCGATGCTGCACACCATTCCTGGCGGCGCCGCGGCGAAACCCTTCATCACCCACCACAATGCGCTCGACATGCAGATGTACCTGCGCATCGCGCCCGAGCTGTACCTGAAGCGCCTGGTGGTCGGGGGCTTCGATCGCGTATTCGAAATCAACCGTAACTTCAGGAACGAAGGCGTCTCAGTGCGCCACAATCCGGAATTCACGATGATGGAGTTCTACGCGGCGTACACCGACTACCAGTGGATCATGAATTTCACGGAAGCCGTAATCCGCCAGGCCGCAGTCGATGCGCATGGCACCGCCGAGCTGACTTACGGCGGCCGCGCGCTGGACTTGTCCCAGCCATTCCACCGCATGACCATCGTCGGGGCGATCAACAAGTACGCGCCGCACTACACGGCCGAGCAGTTGAACGACATGGAATTCTTGACAACCGAGCTGCTCAAATTCGGCGTCAAGCCGTTTGCCACGGCCGGCCTGGGCGGGCTGCAACTGGCGCTGTTCGAAGAAACCGCTGAAGCGCAGCTGTGGGAGCCGACGTTCATCATCGACTACCCGGCCGAAGTCTCGCCGCTGGCACGCGCGTCCGACACCACGCCAGGCATCACCGAACGCTTCGAGCTGTTCATGGTGGGCCGCGAGATTGCCAACGGCTTCTCGGAGCTGAACGACGCCGAAGACCAGTCGGCGCGGTTCCTGGCGCAGGTGGCGGCAAAGGAAGCCGGCGACGAGGAAGCGATGTACTACGACGCCGACTACATCCGCGCGCTGGAATACGGCATGCCGCCAGCCGGCGGCTGCGGGATCGGGATCGACCGGTTGATGATGTTGATCACCGACTCGCCGAACATCCGCGACGTGCTGCTGTTCCCGCACTTGCGCCGGGAAGAGTAAGCGACTTTAGCTAAATAAAAACCGCTGGCCAAAGCCAGCGGTTTTTTATTGGGCGGCAGGGATTGCTTCCCCCGCTGCTTATTTTTTGTCGTCGTTCTTGTGGCTCTGCGAACCGGCCTTGGCGTGCTGCTCCGGTGTCCCGCCGCGGGTGCTACCGCCGCTGCTGCCACCGCTACTACCACTGTTGCCGCCACCGCCGCTCTGGCTATTGCTATCGCCCTGGTGACTCATCGAACCAGCACGTTTTGCTTCTTCCGATGTGAACTCGTGCGCATTGCCCGAAGCATGCGCGGCCTTGCCGCCTTCCGACGCGATCTCGCGCTGCTTGTCCGGGTCCATCGACGCGAAACCCCGATTACTGGTATCGCCGCTTTGCTGATTGCCTTTGTTGCCACCACCCTGGTTATTCGATGCCATGATCGTTCTCCTGAAAGTGTTGAGAAATCCATCGCGGACCGGCACATGAGCACAGATCCGGATGACGCCGACACATCGTAGACCGCAAGTGAACACGTAAAAATAGGAGAACTTCTGAAAGGCCGGTAGGACCAGTCCGAGGTTTTTTCCCCGGACAAACGCCTGGTCCATCTCCGGCTGAACAGTTACTGAATGACCTTATAGCAGGGTATATACGCCTTCCCCGGCAGCTTCATCCGGCTCTGCTCCACGAACGATGTCAGCAGCGCATCCATCGGCCCGGTGATGCTGGCATCGCCATGAATCTCGAAGTGGCCATGCTGTTCGATCTCGCGAATGCCGTCTTCCTTCACATTCCCCGCCACGATACCTGAAAACGCCCGGCGCAGATTCGCCGCCAGCAAATGCGTTTCCTGGTTCTTGTGCAGCGACAGGCTGCGCATGTTTTCGTGCGTCGGCTTGAACGGTTTTTGGAACGCCGGATCGATTTTCAACGCCCAGTTGAAGTAATACGCGTCGCTGCGCGATTTGCGGTATTCGCGCACCTTGCGAATGCCGGTCTGCATTTCCTGCGCCACCAGCACCGGATCGTCAACGATGATCTGGTAGCGCTGTTGCGCCTCGGCGCCCAGCGTGGCAGCGATAAAACTGTCGATCTGCTCGAAATACGGCTTTGCCGTGGCCGGGCCGGTAAAGATCAGCGGATACGGCATGTCGGCATTATCCGGATGCAGCAGGATGCCGAGGATGTACAGGATTTCTTCCGCCGTGCCGGCGCCGCCCGGGAACACGATAATGCCGTGGCCGGTGCGCACGAACGCTTCCAGGCGCTTTTCGATATCCGGCATGATCACCAGGTCGTTGACGATCGGATTCGGCGATTCAGCCGCAATAATGCCCGGCTCGGAGATGCCGAGATAACGCCCGCCGGTGAGCCGCTGCTTGGCGTGGCCAATGGTGGCCCCTTTCATCGGCCCCTTCATGGCGCCCGGGCCGCAGCCGGTGCAGATATCCAGGTCGCGCAGGCCGAGTTGATAGCCGACTTCCTTCGAATAATTGTATTCGACGCGGTTGATCGAATGGCCGCCCCAGCACACCACCAGGTTCGGGTTGCGCTGCGGCTTCAATACATTCGCATTGCGCAGGATGTGAAACACCGCGTCCGTGATGCCATCTGCGCGCGTGAGGTCAAATTTCGGATTGCCGACAATTTCGCTGTTCACGTACACCACATCGCGCAGCACCGCGAACAGCAGTTCGTGAATGCCCTTGATCATTTTGCCATCGACGAAAGCGATGCCCGGCGCGCCCTTGATATCGAGCTTGATGCCGCGTTCGCGCTGGATGATCTTGATGTCGAAGGAGGCAAAGCGCTCCATCAGTTCCTTGCCGTCGTCGATCGCGCTGCCGCAGTTCAGCACGGCCAGCGCGCAGCTGCGAAAGACCTGGTACAAGCCGCCCTGGCTGGTGTCGAGCAGTTTGGCCACTTCCGATTTGGACAGCACTTCGAGCTGGCCTTCGGGTGAAATGAGGGTATCGATCAAGCCATATTCCATAACGCGTCTTCCTTTTTTAGTCTAGCCAATACAAACAGTTTTGCCTGCCAATATACGTCAAGTCGGACGCGGCTGGCGTGCCGATTGCGGCTTGATACCAGGGCAAATGCTGCGGTAGCACATTCTCCAAAAGTTCGCTTGCAATGGTGAAATTACATTAGAATGCAGCGCACATTGTCATCAGTATTCAGGCAACTACGATCAACACACTGGGGAGGAACCGCATGAGCGGTGCAGCTGACACGACGACGAACCCCGTCGCCATTCCGGAATTCAAGCAGATCATGGGGCACCCGGCGCCACTGTGGATGCTCTTCATGACCGAGTTCTGGGAACGCTTTGCGTTCTACGGTATTCGCTGGGCATTGGTGCTGTATATCGTGGCCCAGTTCTACCAAGGCCAGGGTGCCGGAGAAGCACCGGCCGGGCTGATCTACGGTTCCTATCTCGCACTCGTGTATGCCGCTGCGGTGCTGGGCGGCTGGGTCGCCGACCGTATCCTCGGATACCAGCGTTCCATCCTGATCGGCGCCGCATTCATGGCCGCCGGCCTGTTCATGATCACGCTGCCCGACATGGATCTGTTCAAGCTTGGCCTGGCCACGATCATTGTTGGTAACGGCATGTTCAAACCGAACATCTCGACCATGGTCGGCAAGCTGTATGCGCTGAACGATACCCGGCGCGATTCCGGCTTCACCATTTTCTACATGGGCATCAACACCGGCGCGCTGATTGCGCCTGTGCTGACCGGCTACCTGGCCGAAAAATATGCCGGTCCAGGCGCCGGTCCGGCGTACAAGGCGGTGTTCTTCGCTGCCGGCGTTGGCATGCTGTTGAGCCTTGTGTGGTTCTTTATTGGCCGCCGCCAGCTGAAAGGCATTGGCGCGCCCGCTGCCGACGCCCAAAGCCCGATGCGCATCGTCTGGGTCACGCTGGCAGCCTTGTGCGTCATTCCCGTGATGTACGGCCTGCTGCGTCTCGGTTCCGGCGCGCTGCAAACGGTGCTGAGCGTCATGTTCGTCATCCTGGCCATCATGCTCATCATCGAAGGCGTGCGCGAAGGTAAAGTGGCGCGCGACAAGACGATCGCCATGATGATCATCTTCTTCTTCAACATCATGTTCTGGTGCTTCTTCGAACAGGCCGGTTCGTCGTTCACGTTCCTCGCCGATAAAATCGTCAATCGCGAATTCGGTAGCTGGACATTCCCGACCGCGTGGTTCCAGACCGTCAATTCGATTGCCGTCATCGTCTGCGCGCCGATCATTGCCGCCATCTGGGTCATGCTCGGCCGCCGCAATGCCAACCCGTCGATCCCGCGCAAATTCGGCCTCGGCCTGATCTTCAACGGCCTGGCGTTCCTGCTCCTGATGTTTGCGCTGTCGACGCTGGTCAGCGCCCAGGGCAAGATCCCGTTCTGGACACTGTTCGCCGTGTACGTGATCCAGTCGGTCGGCGAATTGTGCCTGTCCCCGATCGGCCTGTCGATGGTGACCAAGCTGGCGCCAACCCGCCTGGTCGGCCTGGGCATGGGTGGCTGGTTCCTGGCGACCGGCATCGGCAACAACCTGTCCGGCATGTTCGCCAGCGAAGCCTCCGGCGAGAGCGGCATGTCCGCCGCCTCCGCGCTGCACTCGTACACGCAGGGATTTTATATTTTGATGGCGGGCGGCATCCTGCTGTTCCTGCTGGCGCCGTTGATTCAAAAGCTGATGCACGGCGTGAAGTAAGCGTCGATGCAGCAATCAAAAAAGGCGACCCGCGGGTCGCCTTTTTTGTATCCATCATCCTACTTTGCCGGCTTCTCGCGCCCCACCCAGTAAAGCAGCAGCACGATCACCGCATAAGGAATCAGCGACAGCAGGTCCGACGACGGCCCCGCAAAGAACGCATTCGCGCCTTCGGCCCACCGGGTCAGCTTCGTGTCGAAATCGGTCAGCACGCCAGCCGTAATCGCGATGATGATGCCGGCCAGCGCGCCGCCGGCAATGTAGCCCGACGCCAGCAAGGTGCCAGAACTGCGGTCGCCCGCGGCTTGCCGTGCTTCTTCATCCAGGCCGGCGTATTGCGGCAGCTGGTTGTTGCGGCGATCGACCAGCCAGCGGATGGCGCCGCCGATGGCGATTGGCAGCGTCGACGCCAGCGGCAGGTACACGCCCACTGCAAACGACAGCGACGAGATGCCGGCCATCTCCAGTACCACCGAAATCATCACGCCAAACAGCACGAGCGTCCATGGCAGCTTGCGGTCGAGGATGCCCTTGATGATGTACGACATCAGCACGGCTTTGGGCGCATCGTATTTTTTCACCTCCGACCCGTCCGGGCGCTTCGAGAACTGGCCGTTGATGCCGGGGTCGACCAGGTACGCCAGCTTGCCGTCGGCGCCCACCAGGTATTTGCCGGCCGGGCCGCCGGTGGTGTCCGTTTTCTGCCAGATCTGATACGTATTGTGGTCAGTGGCAGCCTGGGGTCCCTGCAGCTGCGCGGTCTCAGTCAGGGCGGATGCCGTGGCCGCGTCGAGCTTCACGCCCGGCGCCACCTGCGCCGCCGGAACGTACACGGTGCCGGCGTCGTTCAGCTTGAGCAAAATCGGACCCAGCACCAGCGCCGACGCCAGCGCACCGGCCAGGATCGCGTATTGCTGGTAGCGCGGCGTGGCGCCCACCAGGTAGCCGGTTTTCAGATCCTGAGACGTGGTGCCGGCATTGCTCGCGGCGATGCAGACAATGGCGCCGACCGACAGCGCGGTAACGTAATAGCGCCCGCCGGTCCAGCCCATCAGCAGGAAAATCAGGCAGGTGAACAGCAGCGTGGCCACCGCCATGCCGGAAATCGGGTTCGACGACGAGCCCACTTCGCCGGTCAGGCGCGACGACACGGTGGAGAACAGGAAGCCGAACACCAGGATCAGCAGCGCGCCGAGGAGATTCATGTGCAGCGGCGTGGCAAAGGTGATCGCGGCGATGATGGCCAGGCAGCCAATCACGACCCACTTGATGGGAATGTCTTCATCGGTGCGCAGGCCGAGGCCGGCCATGGGCGCCCCGCCCTGGCCAAGCTTGATCCCGGCCAGGCCGCCCTTGAGGCCATTCCAGATCGTCGGCATCGACCGCGCCAGCGACACCAGGCCGCCGGCCGCCACCGCGCCCGCGCCGATGTACAGCACATAGGCGCTGCGGATATCGTCCGGGCCCATGTCGCGAATGAGCGTGGTGGCCGGCGCCAGCGGTACGGTCAGAAGGTCGCCGAAAAATTTGATCATCGGGATCAGGAGCAGGTACGACAGCACGCCGCCGGCCGCCATCGTCATCGCGATGCGCGGGCCGATGATGTAGCCGACGCCGAGCAGCTCGGGCGAAATCTCCGCCCCAATCGACCCGGCCTTGAGCGGCGCGCCAAACACGAAGTTCGACGTATCCTTCCACAGCTTGAGCGAAATGCTCAGGACCTTGTACAGCAGGCCCAGGCCAAAGCCACCAAAAATGACCTGCGCGCGGCGCCTGGCCAGCTTCGCTTCATCGGAGCCGTCAACGCGCACTTCGCCGGCGGCGGCGCGCGAGGTTTCCGTGGCGGCGGCTTTCAGCACCTCGGCGCACGCCGTGCCTTCCGGGTATTTGAGTTCCTTGTGCTGGTCGACGATCATGGTGCGCCGCATCGGGATCATCATCAGGATGCCGAGCAGGCCACCGAGCACGCCCACCAGCATCACGCGCGAAATCTCCAGGTCGAAGCCGAGGATCATAATCGCCGGCATGGTGACGCCGAGGCCAAACGCCAGCGATTCGCCTGCCGACCCCGCAGTCTGCGTGATGCTGTTTTCCAGGATGGTGGAATCGCGCCCGCCCGCCTTTTTGACCATGCCAAAGAGCGTGATGGCAATCACCGCCACCGGAATCGACGCGCTGACCGTGAGGCCGACTTTCAGCACCAGGTACAGCGACGAGGCGCCGAACACCATGCCGAGGACGACGCCAAGGAGCAGCGCGCGGAACGTGAATTCGGGGAGCGTGGCCTCTGCCGGTATGTACGGCTTGAAAGCGATGCGGTCGGGATCGTAAGGCATGAAGGTCTTTGCAGAAGGAGGGGCGAAGTGCCGGCGAGACTATCGCACACGTGGCCGGCCTTGAAAAGTATTGCTCGCCGGGTAGATTATAATTTGGCGACGCGGCCGTCGTTACCGGAACGGCCGATTCAAGCGAAAGTCCTGTTTTGACCATTCACCTGTCAAACCCGCCCTCCCAGATGCGTCAGGCCGGCGGCATCAAGACCATCTTCCTGATGTTCCTGGCAACGCTGGTGGCGCTTATCGCCGGCGTTGCCATCTGGTTCATGTACGCGATCGTGCCGAACGTGCCAAACATCGACGCCGTAACCGACTACAAGCCGAAGATCCCGCTGCGCATCTACACGGCCGACCATGTCCTGATCGGCGAATTCGGCGAAGAGCACCGCGATTTCGTCCCGATCGGCAAAATCCCCGACCTGATGAAAAAAGCCTTGCTCGCGGTCGAAGACAAGCGTTTTTACGAACATGGCGGCATCGACTGGGTGCGCGCACTGGGCGCGGCCAAGTCCAACTTGCGCGGCGGCTTTCGCCAGGGCGGCTCCACCATCACGATGCAGGTGGCGCGCAACTTCTTTTTGACGCGCGAAAAAATCCTGTCGCGCAAACTCAATGAAGTGGTCCTGACCTACAAGATCGAAGACGCGCTGACCAAGGACCAGATCCTCGAGCTGTACATGAACCAGATGTACCTGGGCCAGCGCTCGTACGGCTTTGCCAGCGCCGCGCGCACGTATTTTGGCAAGTCGCTCGACCAGCTGTCGGTGGCAGAAATGGCCATGCTCGCGGGCCTGCCGCAAAATCCGGCGCGCCATAATCCCGTCTCCAACCCGAAGCGCGCGAAAGAACGCCAGCACGTGGTGCTGCGCCTGATGCGTGACCTCAATTACATCACGGCGGCGCAATACGACCAGGCGATGAATGAACCGCTGCGCGTGCGGAACAAAGGCCCGGAGTACGAGCTGCATGCCGAATACGTGGCTGAACTCGCGCGCCAGGCGGCCTATGCGCAGTACCAGGACGAGACGTACACCCGCGGCATCGTGGTCACCACCACCATCCTGAAGGCCGAACAGCAGGCCGCGTACGCGTCGGTGCGGCGCAACGTGCTGGCCTACGACCAGCGTCACGGCTACCGCGGCCCGGAAGCGATGATCGACCTGCCAAGCGACCCGCAGGAGCGCGATGATGCAGTCGATGAGGCGCTGCAGAAGCGCCCGTCCAGCGACGGCCTGATTCCGGCCGTGGTGATTTCCGCCACGAGCCGGTCGATCACGGTCGACACGCTCGACAATGACCGCTTCGAGATCACCGGCGCCGGACTGAAATTCGTCGCCGGGGCGCTCGGTGCGAACGCGAAGGAAGGCACCCGGATCGAGCCGGGCGCGATCATCCGCGTCACGCGGGGAGAGGCCAAGGACAATGGCAAGGACGCCTGGAGCGTGACCCAGGTGCCGCAGGTGGCCGCCGCGTTCGTGGCGCTCGATTCCGACACCGGCGCTTACCACGCGCTCATTGGCGGTTTCGACTTCAACCTGCAGAAGTTCAACCACGTCACGCAGGCCTACCGCCAGCCTGGTTCGTCGATCAAGCCGTTCATCTATTCGTCGGCGATTGAAAAAGGCTACACGCCGTCGACGCTGATCCTCGATGCGCCGCTCGACATGCCCGGCGAGAACGCCGGCGCGACGTGGTCGCCGCAGAACGACGACTTCAAGTTCGACGGCCCGATCACGATGCGCCGCGCGCTGGCCGAATCGAAGAACGTGCCATCGGTGCGGCTGCTGCGCGCCGTCACGGTGCCCTACGCGCACGACTGGCTGGAGAAATTCGGCTTCGAGCCTGCGCGCTGGCCGCAGAACTACACGATGGCGCTGGGCACCGGCGCGGTCACGCCGCTGCAGATGGCCGGCGCCTACGCGGTGTTCGCCAACGGCGGCTACAAGATCACGCCGTACCTGATCGCGAAAATCGAAGACGCCAATGGGTCAGTGCTGATGCAGGCAAAAACCGGCGAGCCGCACCACGATGCCGACCGCGTGCTCGATCCGCGCAATGCATTCGTGGTCGATTCGATGCTGCGCGACGTCACCCGCTACGGCACGGGCGCGGCTGCCACCAAGCAGCTGGCGCGCGCCGACCTGGCCGGCAAAACCGGCACCACCAGCGACTCGGTCGACGGCTGGTTCGCGGGTTACGCCGGCAATGTGATCGCGGTCTCGTGGATGGGCTACGACGATCCGAAGTCACTGGGCGGGCGTGAATTTGGCGCCACGGTCGCCATGCCGATCTGGATCGACTACATGCGCGTGGCGCTCGCCAAGCGCCCGGAGCAGGAACGCGCGGTGCCGGAAGGCCTTGTCAACGACAGCGGCGACTGGATGTTCACCGAGTTTGCCGAACAGCCGGCGCTGCGCACGATCGACGTGGCGCTGGCGCCGCCGCCAGCGCCCGATGCGCCGCCGGAGATCGATCCGCTCACCGGACTTCCTGTTGTTCCACCACCGCAGCCTTTGCCGGCGCCGCCGACGGCGCACGGTGAGCTGGCGGTGCCGAATCCGCAGGAGGAGCAGTGATCGGCTGGCTGAAAAGTTTGTTCAAGCGCCCGGCGGCGGCAACGCCGGTTGCTCCGGTAGTGGCGCCCTCCGCGCCGGTGCCTGCGCCCGCTGCACCCGCGCCAGCAGCTGGCGCCGGGCCAATGCATCCGGCCGCGATCGACCGCCATTTCTACCATCTGCTGGGCGGCGGCCAGGTGACCGACGATGCCACCCCACGCCT
>Ga0265780_10003225_pt1 | contig 21586 bp, 19 predicted proteins | sample P1T30metagenome_FD_192432 | JGI IMG/M metagenome (GOLD analysis project Ga0265780, IMG submission 192432) | Plant litter microbial communities from East Loma Ridge, Irvine, California - P1 T30 | ecosystem: Environmental > Terrestrial > Plant litter > Unclassified | place: USA: California...
TACATGCCTTCGACCATGTAGACCAGGTTGCGCATCATCAGGACAGCTTTAGGGACAGCTTCCCTCCACTGGAAACACTTGGACGCCATCCTAATACCGATGGCTTGGCCTATTCTCGCCAATCTTCTCCAAGAAACTCATCGCGTCCTTGCCATTCCACCACTGCCACGGCTGCCGTCGTCGTCACTTCCGACACTTCTCCAAGCGACATAAATGCTGCTCATGAAATCTTGTCCTGCACGCAGTGCGACCAGACCTTCACTGGTGCATACCGAACTGGCAACTATGCGCGACACGTCCGACGGAAGCACACTAGAGCAGACTTGTACGAGTGCGATGCCCCAGATTGCTTCAAGGTCTATCAACGGCAAGATGCTAGGTTGAAGCATATGCGTAGCAGGCACCCCGAGTTACAGTTCCCGCCTATTCAAAGACGGCGCCATGAGGCACCAACGCCTCAGAACCTCCGTCGTGTTCGCGCAACTTCTTCACCAAATCAGCTCTTGTACCCTGTCGACCACAAGCTCGTCACTACCTCGGCTTCAGGTGATTATCTTCGAGTGCCCACGCCACATGCAGGCACACGACCAAGCACTCCCAGCGATAAGTACAGCCTCTCACAACACCTAGGTTCGACGTTCACGGATACCTACGATTCGAGCCTCCTCAGTCCTCACTCACCATACCATCGCCGTCAGGCATCGTTGCCAACGAACGTCTTCGAAGATCACTTGCTTTCACCCCTATCATCCCCTGGCCAAGCATCATCGCAGTACGATCCCGACGCTTGGATCGACCCAGCCTTGCTGAACTCAATCGGCATGGACAGTGAAGACGACGCCATTTACGGCGAACATCCAGTAGATTACTTTGGTAATTATACTCCATACTAGCTCATGGGATTAGGGTGTCCTTGATTCCGGCGGCGATTGATCCTGAGCGCCTGCATGATACCCATGTTCCATTCTATTTGTCCCATATTTGTTTTCACGATACCCCCGACGCAAGCGCTCGTTACGTTCGTCTCATTCTGTATGGCAGGATGCTTTCCAGTAGTAATCTAGTAGCGCAGATCTTTGCGTTTGATTCAAACTCACACTGCTTTCACCCGCCTCTCAATGCGATCTTACACATACCGCTATGTCAGAGAACCCGGAGCTTCATGTAGTTGAGCATGTTCAGTCAAACGATCTCGGTGTGTTTCGCCCCTCGGGACGAGCCGACCAGGTTCCTGGGTGGCCTAAAATCTGCCCAGGTGAGATAGAAAGGCCATCTTCGCTTGGCACCTGGTAGTTTGATCCGTCACAGCCAGGCGAACAAGGATCACGCTACACTCTATGTTCGATACCACCACGTTAGAACTCTAGTCCGCTCTCTGATCGGTGGCAGTGCGCAGTCGCAGCTAAAAACAATGCGCATTAGCTAAATGTTTATGACAGGAACATCACGCTTCAAGTCTGGCGAACTAAACTCTTGTGTAGTGTTTCTAAGATATTTGACGTTCTCCTTCGTATGCAACGATCTACTTGAACACCACGCATAGCCAATCAGCGTTGCAAGCCGCCGAGCAGGCCGTGTGAAGCCACGTGACTTGACTCCACCCAATCTGAGCAGATTTAGCTTGATGAAGTATGGCAAACTTGCTCATGCTGCAATTGGCCCACAACTACCTTTACGAATCAGCGACCGCATATAATAGACCGACAACTCGCCGAGCAGCTATATGAAAAGTAACATAAGTGCTTCGCGACTCTGAATACTGTAGTTGCAAGTCGTCGCGAGCAGCTTCAAGTGCAGACCAATCAAGACTCTTACTCTGCATATCTCAAAAATATACTACCACCAGTATGAAGATCTGTAAAGTTTCCGCGCTCTTCAGCGCAACGCTCGTCGCATCGCAACACGCGCCTGCATCTAACAATACAAGTACCACACAGCCTTTGTGCCAAACTCATTCAAACATCCTCCTAATTCACCACCAGATCTCCCCAAAAACTGGGCCGTCGCTCTCTTCCCCGCTTTCGACCCAATTGACGTCTTCGGCACTCTCGACCCCCTCTACTACCTCGCCTTCAGCCGCCAACTCAACCTCGCGCTGATCTCCGAAACGCTGGACCCGGTCTGGGTCCAACCACCCACGCCCGCGTTAAATCACCAGAACAGCAGCTTCTGGTACAGCGTAAGCATTCCACCACATCTATCCCATCTTCCCATGAATTCAGGGTGCCTTGATGTTAACCGCACCAGGTCAATCCAACACACACCTACGCCAACCCGCCCTCAGACATTGAAGTCCTGCTCGTGCCCGGCGGCGGAGGCGTCCGACTGCTCAATCTCACGACGCAAATCGACTTCGTGCGCGCTACGTATCCCAAGGTCAAGTATCTGCTCTCTGTATGCACCGGCGCGGGCATACTTGCTAAAGCAGGTGTGTTGGACGGGCGCTCGGCGACGACGAATAAGAAAGCCTGGGGCACGATTACAGCGATGGGCCCAAAGGTGCAGTGGAAAAGTCCGGCGCGGTGGATTGTGGATGGGAATATTTGGTCGAGTAGCGGGGTGAGTTGTATCTTGTGGTTGTTGGGCGGGACATGCGGGCTAACATGGTGGAATAGGTCACGGCGGGATTGGACCTTATTTTCGCGTTCATGGAAGAAGTGTATGGAAAGGAGTTGGCGGACAATATCGCGGGTACGGTGGAGTATGAGAGGAGTAGGGGCATGTGCGATGATCCTTTCGGGGCGATGCATGGGGTTAAGCCGACGTGGGAGTGTGTCGAGACCAAATGAGGCGGATCGTGGAGCGAGTATGAGGACCGTGACACGACTATACTAGTGTCATTTCATGGTTCTGAAAGCTGGACGCTGCGTTCAAAATATTAGCAATCTTGCCTTCCGACCCGATCAAATTGCCCATTGGAGACATTAGCGGGCGTTCATAGCGACAGAAGTTTGTGAGTGTCTGGCTAGATTTCAGCTAATTAGTCTTGTTCAAGGCGTAAAATTCATGTAAATATGTACAAGAAGAGTGGTAGAGGCCGGTTACGACATGTTTACACTACTGGCCATCCGCTCGAGAAGTCGATCTTGTTGACACCGAACCTCTTCTGACCATCAGCATAGCCGATGCGCGTGTCAACGTAGTGGTAATAAAGGACCGGACCCATCTGAGGATCGTAGTAGACACCTTGGCCACCAGGTCCGTATACGAAACCGTGCGACTCCAAGACAGTGGTACCTCCACCTTCCGTGCACTTCTTGCCAGCCTTGTCGACGAATCCTCCAGTTGCGCTGGTCGATCGGCAGACCTGGATCTTGTACTCGGCACCCTTGGCAGGGCGATTGGCGTCGAAGCCACAGCACTTGCCGACCGAGAAGAAGAGGTAGTGGTATTTGCCGTTCAAAGCAATGAAAGCGGCTTCCTGGGCGTGCTCGCCCTCGGGCTTGAATGCGAGCGGCACCTTGCTGGCACCGCTCACGATCTTGGTAGGTGGGTTTTGCATGTTGATGGAGAAGAGATTGGCCCAGAAGGAGCCGTAGGACATGACGAATTTGGAGCCGTCCCAGTACAGGGCACCGTCGATGGCATTGTAGTTGTCGCCTGGTTTTGAGGTGATGCCGGTGGATCCCAGGTCGTTCCAAGTATCGAGGTTTGAGCTTGTAGCAACACCAATGGCCGAGTTCTGGTTGCCGAAGGCTGACACGGAGTAGTAGAGGTAGTACGTGTTGCCAACTTTGGTAACATCAGGCGCCTGTTACATGTCGTTAGAAATTGTTCATTTCGAAAAGGACCTGCGATTAACATACCCAGAGATCGTCCTTGCCGTTCAAGTTGATCTTGGAGCCGCTGGGGATCGCCGCACCCTTATACGTCCAGGGTCCTGTGATGCTCGGCGCACTGTGAATGGCTATCTTGCCACCAGTGGAGAACCGGTAGTAAGTGCCATCGTCACGTCGAATGAGTGCTGGGTCGTGAGCATTGGTGCAGACACCACTGCATCCCATCGGGTCAGCATATCCGTAGACAGCTGTAGCCGCAGAGATCAAGGACACAATGAGGTTGCGCATTGTGATCGTCGGAGTGATTGGGAGGAATGACCCGGACCGCTGAACACAGACAACAGCAAGGAGGAGTGTTTACAGATATAACGGTATTCTCCAAAGTTTGGAATTAGGTAGGTTTCGGAACATCCAAACCAAACTGGTAAGCATCTGAGGTGAGATGGTGATCCACGTGCCATAGTCAAAGCTCAATGGTGGAAACGTGCTATTCAGGGTACAGATTGAGATGACTCTACGGAAGTTTAATGCGCCCATCCCAGCATTCCCGCACCCACCTTCCCTTACAAACCTTACCAATGGTACATAGTACCGGTGGTATTTCAGAGAGATCATCAGATCTGATTGATGCGCGAAAGTACTTTAGGCAGGAGAATTATTGCAAGCATAGACACCGTCTAAATCTAGTCATGCACATGTTGTTGCTACTGCCGTCCGGATCTATCAGTGGTGGATTCGCTCCGTAGGGCTCGGGAGAAGCTCCAAGAGGTTTAGATGAGGTGTGGAGACATGAAACACATTGACAAGTGCACCACCACGCCATCTTGCCTCGGTAAAACCTCGTGCTGTATGTAGGTGAGGTGACTGGCATGCGTGTATCGTGAGGCGAGGAGAATGTCACTCTTACATGATGGAGGGAACTAGGTAGAGACGGTGTTGGAGGTTCACAGGTTGTCGGGTTATCTTCTGCCGGCACTTGCGGAAATATCGATGCCAAGGCTGGGGCGCATGAGGTGGGTCTTGCGCGCTACCTCAGAAGTCCTGTTATTTGCCTATTCTCTCAACACTCACCACAACTCCTTCATCTGACCAGCAGAAGAGATGTTTCTGTCACACGGGATTCTTGACGAAGGGATATTCCTCATCATTCGACTGAGTGTCTGCACGTATGTTTCCACTATTTTGAAACGTCGCAACATAGAAACCAGAGCTCCCAAGCCACCTACTTCATGATTTACCCACATAATCAAGCCCAAGGCTGAACAAATGATTTTAACAAGTGCATCTCGCTTCAAACTAGGTGTGTTTCTAGGTGTGTTTCTAGGTGTGTTTCTAGGTGTGTTTCTCATATCTAGCAACCGATTCGCAAGAAGCACAAGTGGTCCATCGTGTAGCACTCTCAAACAAATGTGACCAGGGATTTAAACTGCAAGAAAGGAAGGCTTTGGATTCACGTGAGGCTACAAGCACTTGAGATTCCATCATGGTATTTTGATTCATTTGGTAACTCCTAGCAGACGAGTTTTGCTACAAGGCTTGTAGTCGACCTTGTCTAAAGTCATAAACCCCTCGACAATTGGATTGACCGACAGAGCTTACCATCCTGGAATTCCACGCAAATAGTATCCCATATCCAAGCCGCACTAAGATCTGGCAGAAAGGACGCATAGTCTGTCAAAGTGGCGACTTGACTCCTGGAGTTCACACCTTGGCGCCATGTCGAGTAAGTTTTTTTTCAACTCGTACGTCAGTTGAGCTTGATCTTCATTGCAGCAGACGGATGAGTGTTTGGATAACCTCAAGGGTCGTGGGCGCTTTGCTCGCACACATAGAAGCCCCCTGCGATCTTCTCCAGACGACTGCTTCTCATGAACTCATGAATCTGGGCCGGGTTGGGATGGTTTTTAATGAAGATCTTGATATCATGGATGGCTGTGCTCTGTTTGTCATGCACTTCTGAGATAACAGTGGATAGTGCATTCAGGTAGGGATGGAGGCGGTCATGATGGAATTCGCCCAAGCCGAGGGATACACGCGGTTGAAAGTCCAGATTTATGACAATACTGGCGTTCTTCTTCAAGGACCGAAGCGCTCTCATGTTTGTCTTGAGAATAGCTGCTTGATCCTCTGGCGAGACGTAAAAGCCTTGACTCTTCGAAACCGGATTTAGTGGGTAGGGATCAAGATCACGTCGACAGATGTTGATCTCGATATCGTTGAGTTTTTGCTTGCTGTCCAACGATGAAACGTTCGCCGCTGAACGTACACTGATAGATCATCTCTCGTAATTCTCGAGGCAATAGTTGTCGCACAGTACAGCAAAGCATATAACAATGCAGCCTTCTGTAGTCTATCCACAGTTGTACCATGCGATGTTCTATCGTTTCGCGTTTGTCGTGCGCTTGGTCGATACCGTAATTGATGAAGGAAATTGTATTTTCTCGTCTCTTCAACTTCATTTTGAGATCTTGAGCAAGCTCCCCGGTGTCCCAATCCGAGTTCACGTAGATCCGAAGCGTCTTCTTATCGGATTGAACCTCAGCGTCGAGCTGAACTAGCTGCTTGCGAAGCCGAGCAGCCTGTAGCGACAGGTCTTTCGATTCTCTGATGGCTCTAGATTTTTGTCAGATCTCATTGCATAGAGGATAGTGCTTGCGCTCATACTTGATAATATGTTGTTTCACGCGGGTGACTTCCTCGCGTGGAAATGATGGAAGCGCCATACTGAGGACACCAGCATAGGCAGGACAAAGGCAATGATTTCGAATGAGGGTGCAGAGCGAAAGAGCGAAGCAACAAGTCGAGTGGAGTGTCGCCGTTTGCTGTGGGCAAGTTGGGCTAGCGGCTGTAACGCTACCACTTGCCGATATGTCACTCTCTCACCGGCCACTACACGCGGGAAGAAGGCCCATCTCATAGTGATAGAGACTAAAGTGAGAAGATGATATCATCGTAATCTGTGAGATAGCCCGTTATCGTACTCTTAATTCCTTGATCAAAACCATTACGCCGAAATCTACACAACTGATGGCTACATCTCCCCAGAACGTTTCCGCGCCTTTGTTCATGCGAGTGACATATTAAGACATCTCCTCCCAGATCATGTATCACAAGCCCTTAAACATGTCAATTAACCGGCTCAAGAAATCGTCTGCGTCGCCTTGTTGCGCAGCTCAACCCCCCACTCAATCGCTCGTGCCAAACAGCCCTCGGGATTCCACACCGTGTCGTTCTTGCTCATAAACAGCTGAGCGGCTGAATCTAAGCAAACGGTAATCTTGCGCCCTCGCTTTTCCAGCTCTTCAATAAGAGGCCATATGTATGCCATACCGTCTAACAACACTCGAACGCTTCGCTCATGCTTGTCCCAAACCTCAATACGTCTTAAGGTAACCTGGCTATGGCGGTCGACATCAATTGTCGGTACGATGTGGAAGGTAATTGCTGTCGAAGGCTTCAGGTTCGATGCGAGGAACGATGCCAGGAGCGGTGGGTAATTATCGCAGCGATCGGACGTCGTTATGATGCGTACATAGTTCCTGTGATTGCGTCGGTGGCGTTTGATCTCGTACCCATTCTTTCTTACCACGTTCTCTGGTAGGATGATCCTTATCTTGCGGACGAGATCGCTGACATCAAGCTCTGAACTCAACGGAGAGCGAGCTAAAAAGTTGGGGATATGGCTCGGGTCATCGAGATAGAAAGTGGTTTCGCCGTACCAGGACTCATCCAATTCCAGCAAGATTGGATAGGTCACAAATTCCATGTCAAAGATGTGACGGTGGACGTGTCTGGTGGGATCGATGTATAATTTTGTCGGCTCTGGTTCCACACTTGGGTCGTTCAAACCCATGAATCGGTGTGCGCGCTGTGCGGCAAAGCGTGCCTCTGTGGAGGTTTTCAATTGGGGTTGCCCAACCCAAATCACATTGTTCTTCAGGATATGGCTATAAACCATGTCTCTAAGCTCTCGTGGCAGCCTATTGTACATTTTCTTGCAAAGATCACGGCATTCTGACTTGGCATAGGCAACAGCGTTGGCCATGTACCGCTGGAGTGCGTCTTTGCGTTTCTTGACGGATCGATAGAGTGTGGCTTCCGCTTCGATGCACATTGTCACAAGGCGATGAACATTTTGCTCCATACAGTTACGCGAACGACGATTGCAGTGTCGTAAGGCGTGTACGCTCTTGCGAAGCTGGCGTTGCATATCATGCAGGAGAAGATCTGCTTGATGTATCTCCAAAGTAGCGGTACGGTGGTGTCGTATAGATCTAGCGGTAGTTAGTCGAGTGCCAACATTGAGTGTCAATAATCACTCACGCAACGAGCTTCGCACGGCTCTTGTCTATAGTGGCCATGGTCAAAGTTCGGTGTGAGTGGTTGAGAGATCGTTGATCATTGGCGCTCGCTAATGGCGGATCCAGACTGTGGGAATACTTAGGTAGGGTATTGCGACAGAGAAAATTACTACTACTGTAGAAGCTTGGCACACTAGTATGTGTAGAGTGAATGCGGACGAAGTGGGGCGAGCGTCAGGCACAGCAAAGCTACTAGACAAAAGTGGAAAAAGCCAAATGACTATCCGTTCTCCATAAACAACACGAATACAGGTAACATATTTGACTACTCCCGACTACTATTCAACTGAGTCCACAGTTCATTTGATCCCCGCCAACAGAAACGAGGACTTGATCGCGCCAGAAATCTTTCTACGCGTCAGTCACCAAAGGTTGCTCACTACTTCCACCATCCCCACCCGTCCTCGTCACTTTCGGCTGTTCCTTCTCATCCCTTGCCTTTTCCACCTCCAGCGCCGGGCCTTCATATCCAATAGCCTTCAACCACTTTGGATCGATATTTTCCAAGGCGAGATACGGACTCACATCGGCTTCTGGATACGCGACGTTGCACTTTGCGAAACCCATACCGAGATGTGCCCAGGGGTTCTTGTTCAAATATTGAATCTCGAAGTCTTCGTAGCGTGGTGTGGCGATTACTTCGGAATACTGGTTTGAGGAACCGGGCCAGACGGCTATTCAAGAATATCAGCGACCTTTTCAGTCTAAGCGATAGTGGTGAGGGGTTGCTTACCGTTGACGCGTCCAGTCTCATTATTCTTGTACCACGATCTACAATCCGACTTCCACACGGTATGCTTGATCCATTCCTGTGCATGCTCATTGAAGCGATCCGTGATATCTTGTCGCGGCACCCATGACTTGATGTGGTCGCGTTGCATCTTCTTGATGATCTGTATGGTGTATTCAGCAACTCCAAAAAGTGGTCCAGTCACAGAGCCGTTCTCCACGGGCCATGTCGGTCCAACAAACATGATCCAGTTTGGCATGTCAGGACATCCAAGACCGAGGTATGATTCTGGCTCGTTCTTCCATTTCTCGTAAAGGTCGACGCCGTTTCTGCCGATGACGGGGAAACGAGGTTTGTATGTAACATCGAAACCGGTGGCGCAGACGATTGTGTCGACTTCGCGATGTTTTCCGTCGTTTCCGATGACGCCTGTCTCGTCGATCTCGTCAACGGCTGTGAAGTGTACGTCGACATTCTCCTTTTGGATCGCGTTCATGTATGGGTCACCCGGCGTGATGCGGCGGCCTATTAGTCATTAGCTCTGTGATGAAAACAATGAAGGGAATATAAGGACATACATCCGACCTCAAACTTCGGTGTGAAACCAGCCAGGAGTCTCTCATCTTTGATGAACTCTTTCATCCGCTCTCGGAACAGATCCTGTGCCGCCTTTTGACCCTCACTCCCGGCATAAAACGCACCCCACAAACCATTGACTTGGTTCTCGATGTCCTTTGCATGCGCCAATAGCTTTTTCGGGTCGCGCCTGAACTCGTCTCGCTCTGCCTCCGAGTACTCTTTGTTTTGGCCGTAATTGTTTGCGATTTGAACGAACCAGACGCCTGTGCGAACAAAGATGTCTAGGTGCTTTGCGTGCGGCTGCATCGTTGGCACCGTTTGAATGGAGGATGCGCCTGATCCGATAATTGCGACGCGATCATGAGCCCACTGCTCCTTCTGGTAGTCTTCCGGCCATGTAGCTGTGTGGACGATCTTTCCCTTGAAGCTGTTGATTCCCTTGATCTTGGGCCATTTGTAGTTGTTCAGAATACCTGTCGCATAGAGTAAGAGGTCACACTCTTCCACAAACTCCCTCTCCTCGCCGGAAGATGACTTCTGCTTGAGAGTAACTTTCCACTTTCCGGCCTCTTCTTGCCATTCCGCACGAACAACCTCCGTGTTGAAGGTCATGTACTTTCGAAGATCGAACACTTCCACTACTTTCAGCAAATATTTTTGAATATCGGGCGCATACGAGAAGAAGCGAGGCCAGTCCGGGTTGAGCGCAAAGTTGAGTGTGTACGCATGTGAGGGAATATCGCAAGCGCATCCTACACCATGTCAGTGATTTGAGTAACACACATGGTAAGAACACCGTTACCTGGATATCTGTTCTCCAGCCATGTTCCACCAATATCAACATTCTTCTCATAAATTACATGCTCCACATTCTCGCAATTCTTCTGAATGTGGTATGCCATTTGTATGCCAGAAAGACCGGCCCCGATGGTCAACACTCGGAGCTTCCGTGATGACGGGTCCTGTCTTGTGTCAGCCCGATAAGCACTGACATCTTGGTTTCGAGACTCACATCATACACAATATCTGGGACATTGTAGCCGCCGGAGCCAGGCGTAGAGTAGTCCCAGCGACCGTTGCTGTTGATCGAATTCAGGTCCGGCGCCATGATGCTTCAATTTTTTAACTCTTTCTGGGTAGGGATAGGTTTGCTCTCGAATCGTGATGAAGAATGACCAGTATATGATTATATCCAATTCCCCGATGCAAAAGTAATTGCTTGAATGACTAAAACTCAGAATACGACTTCTTCGCCTCAAAAGTGGTATCAGCTGCGTGGACTTATGAATGACTCGAAGAGGCGAGTAGTATGTCAGTGAGGGCCAGCAGCTTGACCAGAACAAAGCACTTGAGTTTGATCAGATAATTTGTAATGAGAATTGCTGTCACACCAGGGAAGAGCGAATTCCAGTGGATTGCATCATAAACTGCGGGCGTGACGAAGTATTTCAAGCTGTCATGCGCTACATCATAGCATGTCGGTTGCGCACCCAAGTGCGACTCGGCGGGCTTGACATGATCTCACACTGGAGCTTTCGCAGGCTCACAACGGGATAGCATTTTACTATCCGCCCAATCATGATGCTCTGGAAGCTTAGTGATGGAGCATTCGTTGCACTTGTGCATGTTTCAGGCGGGGTGTCTTGCGGGGTTTGGAAGAGCAATACCTCGGCTGAGCATCCACGGATGCGGCACCCTATTACGATCAAACAATGAACTACATAACTGATTTGGAATCATAGTATTTTACTACAGATGTCTGCGAACCTGTTAAAATATTCGTGCGCACTTTCATCCTATTCGGCACATGACCCTTGGCCATTGTATGCAACATTGCCTTGGACGTTGGCATCGCATTACAAGACTCGTTGCGGCATATCCCAGTCTAGCAACATGGTAAACATTAGCGAGATGATTAGTGCACCTTCAAGGATGATTGCCAAGGCTTTGTGTTTGCATTCAACGCTGTACCAACCCCCAGTCATGACTTAAGCTATAGTCATCGATGTGTATCGCCACTTTCTCACGCGACAGGTCCACCTTTCGCCCTTAGTCTCCCTCCAAAAAGCTGAAGCATGAGGATGATGGACACAGCCAGCGCGACGACAATAGATTGAATGCCGAATGAGAGACCATAACCGCTTCTCGCGCCCCACGGCTGTTGGAAGTAACCCACGGAAAAACCACCAATGACTTGTGGGAATTAGCAGATCAGTGGATGCTCTTGCACAATACCGACGTACCTCTTGCGAAATTCAACAAACCAGAGACCTCTGAGCTAGCCGATCCGTACGAATCGAGTGCATAAGCTGTTATTGCGACCGTAGCAAGCATTACTCCGAACACGTACATACCCCAGCCCATTACAATGCCTGCATAGTGGAGATGCTTTTCCAGAGTCTGGCCGACGATAATGAGACCAGGAATCATAAAGGCCGCAGCGATGTAGGACGTAACAAGGCGAGCTTCTGGCTTGAAGACACCATTGTGTTTAATGACGTATCGTCTCGCAACTGCATCATTGAAGAAATGGCCAAATGATTCACCAAGCCCAACGGCAACTAGTGGTGTAAAGTAGAGAAAGCCAATAGACTTTGGTCCGAATCCGTATCCACCAGCTGCGGTAGGTGTCTCGAGGAGGATTGTAGATGTAATATTAATACCGACGGACCACATAAAGCTCATGCAACTGCTTGATATTAGCGAAGTGCCAGAACGTATTGCCGGTGTACCATACTAATAAAACATAGCCGGGATTATTATAGGTTTCAGGAAGGCCGAGAGCAGGCGCTGGCAGGCTTGCGCAGCCGTTTTGAAATAACCTGTATGATGCTGTAACTGCCAGATCCCGATAACTCTCGATAGTCGCCCCAACAAAGTTTGGGGCCTTTCAGGCTGCTGATCGATAGAGATGGACCGCTCATAGTATGTCTCGTCACATATGAGCAAAATGAGGACCAGGTCTGCAACACAAGTTGCAAACACTAGCCAAAATACAGCGCGCCAGTCGCCAGTACCCGCAATAATGAAGTTGGCGAGGAATGGACCTAGATACGGCGACAGAATGAAAATTGCGACCCATATTCCGATCTTGCGAGCGTGCTCGTGGAAGTAGAACATATCCTTCACACAAGCCAGCCCCACGACTTGATATGCAGTGAGCGTGAAGCCCATCATGGCGCGCATACCGTAGAAGACGTCAAAACTTGTAGTGACAGCGCATGCCAGGGTGAACAGGGCGCCGGATAGAGTAGACCAGAACATGACCGGGGCGCGACCCCAGAACGATGCCATGACAATCCAGAAGATACCGCCGATACCCAGCATTAGCACATTTAGGTTGCCGGCTTCGTTGACTTTAGCAGGCGAAAGACCCCATTCCTCGCCCTGGAGCACGATGAGTGGTACGCCAGCTCCACTACCATAGTCGCCAAGAAAAGCCGTGATAGACACTACTGCCAACATGAGATGCTTTCGTCGCCATGACCAATTCAGCGGATCGTTCGGGTCTAATGTCGGTTGCGGAATAAGCACGGTATGGCCGTCTTTTGCAAGCTTAAGATCCCCAAGTTGACCATTCTCCAAGTGTGCTGCTCCAGTGTCTAGAAGGACGACATCTGAATCTTCCCCAAAGTGATTGCTCTGGGGCAGTGGAGAGTCAACGCCATGCTGAACGGTTTGTGGGTCCTTTTCCGCCATGTCGATTCACGAGTCGAAGAGCACGAGCACGTGTGTGTACGAACGATTTAAACGAACAGTAGAATTCTGTACACGGTTTCGTGAATAAAAAGGGTACAAACATCAGCATTATATGCTTTGGTCAATCCTTGCAGGGAAACCCACATCTCGTACATCGGCTATGTTATTTGCCCGGCTGTTGTTCGTGCTGTTGATCGATAGCTGGTCACTGGGGCGTGGCTGACACAGGATTAACCGGTGCAAGGGCATCTGCAACTGCCGACCAGGTTTCTCGATGACGCCGCCAACATGGAGGGGTAAGCTGCGTCTGCGCAGCGGTGTCCATTGTCAGATGCGGATATCTGCAGAACGTTCATCGGCAGTTGGGACGAGATGCTTCGCGAAGCTTGAGCCAACCTTGGGATGGAAGAAGGTTGTGTTGATCGGACCACCACATGAGGCGCGTAACTACTCGGTCACGTGCTAGCGCGCTTCGTTACTTCTAGATTCGTAATACAGCCCTACCAACACGACATCTCGACTTATGCTGCTATATCTACCCAATGTAGCTGGTCATAATAAGCTGGGTCATCGTCGCGAGTTTTGCGAGACAAGCACACACACCTTTTGGCATTGCCCATGGCCTGCAGGTCCGTTGCAACCGAGAGTTGACATCCGTAGGCAGTAGCCCAAAATCTCAAGAGCATGCCAAAGCAATGTGTGATTCACAGCCTCCACAGCAGCGTGGCGGAGCAAGTCCTGAAGCGAGGCAACGGGCGGGCGGACGAGCCGCAGCTGCAGGCTTCAGCCTCAGTGTTCAGCCTTCCCAACTTCAAACTTTCTCACATATCGCGAACACCCCTCACTGGTGCTTGAACTGCTTCGAACACATTTCCCACATCGTGCCTAGATATGCGCCTGATCAACACGAGAACGCAGGTCTTGGAGGAGTTCGAACCAACCACAGCTCCGCCTTATGCCATCCTATCACACACCTGGACTGACCACGAAGAGATCAGACATCAGGATTTATCGACTGAGCGTATAACAGGCAAGGATGCTGGCTATGCAAAAGTTGATAATGGGTGCCGAATCGCGTTGGCAAAAGGCTACGACTACATGTGGATAGACACATGCTGCATCGACAAAACGAACAACGTTGAGCTCAGCGAGGCTGTAAACTCTATGTTTTATTGGTATAAGAAGGCCGGGATATGTCTAGCCTACCTCGCAGATGTGCCTTCGGACATGGGACCGTCCGACAAGGACTCTCTGTTTCCGCGCAGTAGATGGCTCACAAGGGGTTGGACATTAAAAGAACTTCTAGCCCCCTCTGAGGTCATCTTTTTGGCAGAAAATTGGACGGAGATCGGTTCCAGGACCGAGCTGGTTTCAGAAGTATCGACTGTTACAGGCGTACCAGAGGGCTACTTGCTCGGAAAAGACCCCGGAGATGCCAGCGTCGCCATGCGCTTTTCGTGGGCGGCAGATCGCAGAACCACAAAGCCCGAAGACATTGCATACTGCCTGCTGGGTATATTCGATATCCAGATGTCACTTTTGTATGGAGAGCGGGAGGCTGGAGCGTTCAGGCGACTGCAACAGAAAATCATAAAGACATCCGACGATCACAGCATATTTGCCTGGAAGACAAGAGAAGGCCATGATTCACCGGAGATAGACAATGTTCGGCGAAACTTTACGCTACTAGCTCCCGAGGTCCATCGGCTGATCTATTCAAATCCTCACATAACGTCCACCCAACAAAAGCTCCAGTGGTTCCAGGCTACCTTGACGGTATCCGTACGCCTACCGTGTTCAACAAAAAAGGACTGAATCTCGCTTTGCCAATCATACCTATGTCAATCATTGATCAAGGAGATCCAAAGGCCATCGCTATCTTTAACTGCTGTGTTGAAGGTAACGACACTTTGCGTCTGGCGATCTGCTTGCAGGGTGTTTCCACCAACGGAGGACGATACGTCCGCGTGAACTCATGTATCCTCATCTCTATACCTATCAATCTTGTCGTGGGGCACGCAAAATACGCAAGAATCTCTGTAAGACCAGGAGAAGTCGCACAATCAGCCAATCGCATATCCTGGAGCTCAGTGGCAGAAGTACTCGAGACCAAGATTGCACAAAAATACCAGAGTTCCAGCGAGCTCCAGAACTTTGAACACCGGCTGAGAATCAGTCACTCCGATTTCCAGGCAATATCTTCCGCGGGAAGTGGAGTTCAAAGTAAGGTTAGCGAAGATGTTGCCGACATGTTTGGCACACGGTTCGACTTCCCTGATCCTGATTTCTGGCCGGTCCCGATTGCTGCCCATGGACTGCCCAAACAATTGGGGAAAACGACGACTTCACATAATCTTGATCGTGGCCCTGCCACACTATTAGATTCACATGCTTATCATTCGCCATCGATCCTTTGCGACAGCTTTATCAACTACCCCGGCTCCAGTTGGTTACCACCACCGCAGGGCCAACAACGTGCAGACACCCGACCTGAAGCGAGACACCTTGAACGTAACAAACCTGAAGAGAGTCAAGTCAAAGAGGAGGAGAAACGAAGGGTAACGAGCAGCAGAAGTAAAAGAAAACCTGGAGAGACCCCCGAGAGCCAAGAGAGAAGCAGGAAAACAGCCAAACAAGATCCAAAAAGGCGATCAACTTGAAGAGGCACAGATTAAATAAATCTGATCTTCAGATGCAGGTATTTCCAGCTAACAGATCCTATTGGGAATCCTAGTGGGTAGGTTTGAGAGGATCAACTATACCTCAATAGCAGCATGCTTCCACTCTCCTCTCAATTCCTAAACAACATCAACCCAGCCTCCTCCGCATCGTCCTCGCCCTCCTCACTCTCCACATGATGCTCCGCAAGCCCGACCCGCCGTCCAAACAAACTCCCAAACAACTCATCCCTCTGTCTCTCCTCCCACAGGCCCCTCTCCTCGGGCGCCATGAAATTCTGCAACTTCTCCTGCACCGTGTACCGCAACCTGCGCCCTTTGCTCGCCTTCGTGTCGACGACTTTCTTCGTCTTGGCCTCCCGAGCGACTTGCCATGGTGCTTGGACGACGAATTCTGCGGTCCCGCCGTTGGCGTTGTCGGCGCTGCGTTGCTCAAGCAGCTCTTTGAGCATGAGGCCGTAGAAGTCGGCATCGTCGTAGATGGCCGGGTCAGGCTGAGAGCCTTTGTTTGAAGCGTTGGACTGAATCGGAGCGCATGAGCGCGGAGTTTGCGTGCGGGTGACGAGGTGGGAGGATTGGAGCTGGCTGTCGAGGACTTCGGTGAGGGTCTGGGTTGCGGAGGCGTTGAGGCGGTTTTTGTTGTTTGTCACAGTGGTTGCGCGCGTCTTGGTTGACCAGCGCTCGAGCACGGCTTTGCGGTTGGGCAGCGCGGACTTTTCGGAGGTGAAAATTGAGGTCCAAATTTCGGAGGATGGGGTTTCAGAGTCGAATATGGTGCGCTTTCGCTTGTGGCCTGTTCGGGCCTCCTCGAGAGACATGCGCAGATCGGTCAGGTTGTTAAGCAGTGTAAGCGCAGCGGCTTCGGCAGCCTCAATAGACGATGCTGGCGCTGTCGCATCTTTGTGAGACTCCGCAGCCATGGAGTTTGTTGAGATGAGTGCCTTTTGTAGTCGGATACGAGTGTTGAGGAGAGTGTCGAAAGTCTTTCGTTGCGTCTTGACAGCCTGGCCCTTTGCGACATCCGATTGTGCACCGGCAGCCAGAGTAGATGTGAAGGACTTGGTGTCCTGCATTATGCTGCGCACTTCAGACACCTCAGACTTGCCCATCGCCGACGCTTTAGGTCTCGATTCATCGCCAGATTCTTCCTCGGAAGATCCCGAGCCATCTTCATCCTGCTCTGCATCGTCTTCGCTGTCCATCTCTTCGTCCTCATCCATTTCTTCGTCGAATTCTTCCCCGTCGCTTTCGCCCTCCCCGTCAAGCTCCACGCCATTCACACCTTTAAAAATACCATCTTTGTCATCATCCTCGCTGTCCTCCTCGTCGAAGCCTTTCGCCAACGGATCGTCGCTGTCGCTGTCCTCGAGTTCGTTGCGACTGACAGCCTTTCCTTTGTATGAGGGGCCGCCAGGCAAGTCCGCATTCTGTCTCAGCTTGCTTTGTCCGACGGCAGCATAATGTTCACGTCCCGCATTTGGGTCTTCGACATCTGAGAATTCCTCGTCCGAGTGCTCATCGGAGCTCGAGCTTGGGGCAGGATCGAGAAGAGACTCTGGGTCGAAGTCTGCTTGAAGTGTTAGATATCAAGTAACAAGAGGACTGCGGCAAACATACCTGTAATCTTTGACTTCTTCATCGCGGGCGCTTTGGTTTGGGTACGAGGTTGCGATAACAGCAGAGTTGAAGACGGAACTTTTGCGCCCCACAAAAAAGGTCAGGCTGCGTCGGCGCTTCGTTTCGCCGACATGGGCGTCACCTCCGCCGTCAACTCCGCAACCATCTCTCCAGCCATGCCATCATGTTGAAGCCACGGCTGTTCTCTACGCTGCGGTCTCTCGGGCATGAGAATCCACTGGTACGCACTTCAAAGCCAAGCCGGACTTCCAATGGCTGATTGCTGCATCTGCAGGGTCTCCCGCGCTCCGGCGCGCCTCCGTCACTACCGCGCATGCAACGAGGCCTGCCACAGAAGCGAAGCATAAAAGACGTGAAGAAAGTGATTGCAGTATCATCTGCGAAAGGCGGTGTAGGCAAGAGCACAATTGCTGGTAGACCGCCCGCAGCACGTGCTTTTATTCGTGCTGAGGCGCATAACAGTAAACCTCGCCCTCAGCTTCGCGCGAAGAGGCTACAAAGCCGGCATCCTCGACACCGACATCTTCGGTCCGTCGATCCCCACTCTGCTGAATCTCTCCGGCGAACCAAGATTATCTGCCAGTTAGTCTGTCACACAGCCCATCCTGTTGGCTCTTCCTGACAGCATGGGCAGATCATCAGCTTCTACCTCTCTCCAACTATGGTCTCAAATCAATGTCCATGGGCTATCTTATACCCGAGTCATCGCCGGTGGCGTGGCGGGGCATGATGGTCATGAAAGCACTACAACAGCTGTTACACGAAGTAGACTGGGGCGGCTTGGATGTGCTGGTGCTGGATATGCCACCAGGCACCGGCGATGTCCAGCTCACCATCACGCAGCAGCTGATACTGGATGGCGCGATGGTCGTATCAACGCCACAAGACTTGTCACTCAAGGATGCCGTGAAAGGCGTAGAGCTATTTCGCAAAGTAGATGTAAACTTGCTAGGGCTGGTATGCAACATGGCAGGCTTCAAATGCCCAGGTTGCGGCCATGTGCACGACATCTTTGGAAACATGGACAAAATCAGAAGCATGTGCGACAAGTACGACTTGAAAATGCTTGGAGAGGTTCCGCTGCATGGCAGGATCTCTAACGATGCGGACAAAGGAAAGCCAACAGTAGTCGCTCAACCAGATGGCGAGCATGCGCAGATATTTGCAAAAGTAGCAGAGGAAGTCGAAGGTATAATTCGTCTGGAGAAATAAGATTTTGCCATCTTTCCAACGCTATTAATCATATCTCCTGTACGACCCCGAGACACGAACTGATTACTGAGACTACATTGATTTGAACGAGGCTAGAACGGGTGAAGTGTTATGGCCAAAGTCAAATCCGGCTTCCCGTATCCATCGTCCCGCGGCTCCACGCCTCCCCGAGCTTGATATAGCTCTCAACCCCCATCCAATCGCCCCACCTCCCTCCCACCGCCCGCAATGAACACAATCAGCCCCCCACCCACCTTCAAGCGCATCTCAGGCCCCAAGCGCATCCTCGGCGTCGTCGTCGGCATCGCAGGCGGGCTCGGCGCCAACGCCGTCCTAGGCTACACCTTCATGTCCTTCTACACGCGCGGCACCAAATTCGTGCCCTACGACACCAACTCGCCCGACCACAGCACCGCCGTCTTCCGCGCGCACAACCCCGCCTCCAACCCGCCCGTGTGCATCGACCACGCCGTCAAGTCCATACCGTATGCGAAACTGCCCGGCAAGTATATCGCGCAGGGAGGCGTCGATCGGGCGCAGCTCGCGACGGATTTTTGTAGGGGCGTCTGGGGCGGCGTGGCGTATAGGGTGCAGCGCAGGTATCTGGAGAGGAAGTATCGCGCGCTGGAGGGGCGGGAGGATAGTCTGTGGGATGTGAAGGAGTTGGAGAAGAGTGAGTATGCGGTCGGGACGAAGATTACCGACCATTTTGAGGTGGTGGAACATGATGATTCGAAGGTAACATCACTTCTTATATGTCGGTGTGAGATGGCGGGTCTGATTCGAGGTCTAGGTCATTGTACGATGCGGCGACTCCCCGCTGAACAAAGATCATCGTCCGAGTGATGGCTTGTTCTCCATGGAGGTCTCGACGGATGATAAGGCGCAGATGGCGACGTTCCATCTCAAGTCTAACTTTGTCAATACGACGCCTGACGGCAAGGATAGTCAGCCGCTGCCGTGGAATTTCCAGCTCGCGCATAGGTGGTATACCAAGTTGTGGATGGAGAGCGCGACGAGGAAACTGTTGAAGGACGCTTAGGGAGGTAGTGTGGGGAACTACGATGTCTCTGCTTGTAGGTAATGACATGATGGAAAGAACTGTATGAAGCCTTCATGCTGATACAAAAGTTCACTCTTGATCTAAAGCGCAGCCTCAACTTCTCGCCCGATAACACAGCATTCATCATCTCCATTCACCATTATCCAAAGCCTCAGTACCTGAAGCCACCTCCCTCCGATACCTCACCTCCACCCCCTCCCAATTCCCCTCCACCTCATCTTCATCCATATCCTCCACGAAATACACCATAAACTCCGGACACGAATCATCTGCTCCACTCCTCCTCCCACCCATCGCACACTCATACCAAAACCGCGCCCTCCCCAAACATCTTATCTCATGAATTAGACGCCTGCTTACTTTCGCGCTAGATAACTCTAGAACACTAGAGCTAATTAGGGTTCAGGAATAACTCTAGGACCTACCTATCCCCTATTAGACTAATTAGAATATACAGATACGCAGAGCGTAAGCAGAGCGTCTAAGGAAGTTTAGCTTTAGTTTTAGTGCAAGTTAGACTAAATTTTATAGTTTTCTACTAATTACTATACTTTATAAATATACTCTTTTAATATACTATTATAGTATTAAATATATTATAAAGAGTATATAAAGTTATATCTTATTGCATATTTAAATAACTAGCTAACTCTTCTATTATATATAAAGTATAAGAAGTATATAGATAGAAGCTATAGAATAAGTATACTAAGTAGTATTAAAGTAAGACAAATTCTTAAAAGAGTTAAGAGTATATTATAGTAAGAATATATACTAGTTCTTATATAACTTAAGATCTGCCTAAAGCAGAGCTAGTAGGTCTTTAGTAGAAGAAGGCAAAAGAGATATAATAATAGCCTCTTTTTTTCTTACAGCTTATTCTAAAGTATAAAGCTCTATTATAATTCTATACGCTATATATATAGTGCGCTTATTATAATACTAAGCTATACTATATAAGCGTATACTTAAATATTATTATAGCTATTAGTAGTAAAGAATATTTAGTTAAGAGTTTATATACTTTCTTTATTTACTTTATAAGAAAATACTAGTATTATTTTAGTATTATAATACTGTTATAGACTAGCCTTAGAGTGTGATATAATAAGTATTAATAATAGTATTATATCTCTTAGAGAGAAGAAAATAAAAGAAGAGCACGCAGTAGAGTCTACAGCTATATACTAAGGCCTAGGCAAAGCCTAGCCTATAATATACTCTTTAACTTACTCTTCTTATTGCTAGATATTAGCATAACGCGTCTGTTATTAGCTTTCTTAGCGTTGTTATAAGCTTAGCTATTTAGCGTAACGCACGTAACTAGCGCTTATTTTTCTAATATAATAAGTTTTTAGCTTTAGTCTATCTACGCGCCTCTACTCTTTCTACTCTACTCTTTGCGCGTATATAACTAGCTAGTTAACTTCTACGCTTATCCTTATGCTATTCTATGCTCTTTGCGCCTCTCTTTCTTAATTAATTTAGTACTATAGCTTACGTAGCGCTTTTATTATAATATTAAAACTTAACTTACTTAGCGCGCTTCTCTCTTTAGGCTTTAGCAGGTTAGTTCTGCTAGAGACTAGCAGCAGTAGCAGTAAAAAGCTCTCTAGTAGTAAGCTTTATAGCTTTATTAGTTATAATAAAGATATATATTCTGTATTTTCTACTCGTAACGCTTTTATAGTACTAACTTTAGCGCAGACTAAGATTCTTTCTAATAAAGCTATAAGAGGCTCTAGTAAGCAGACGCCTAAGGCTAAGCAGTTAGGTTATTTTTAAAAGAAAGGCAATTTAGACTCTAACAACCTTATAGCTAATAATAATTCTAATTACTAGTGTAT
>Ga0265780_10003226_pt1 | contig 21586 bp, 20 predicted proteins | sample P1T30metagenome_FD_192432 | JGI IMG/M metagenome (GOLD analysis project Ga0265780, IMG submission 192432) | Plant litter microbial communities from East Loma Ridge, Irvine, California - P1 T30 | ecosystem: Environmental > Terrestrial > Plant litter > Unclassified | place: USA: California...
AGAAGGGGAGTCGGGCCGTAAGCGACTGAATCAGATTACCCGGGTACTAACGATCGGGGTAACGGCTGTACAGGCGATTACCTATGTAAGCACGACGATTCCGCCAGAAGCTTTGTTGATCGATCGGGCACTGTTCAGAATCGCATCCGTATTTATTCTAACCGCAGGTACTATTTTCTGTATGTGGCTGGGTGAGCGTATTACGGACAAAGGAATTGGAAATGGTATCTCGATGATCATTATGATTGGGATCGTATCGCGACTGCCAGGTGCCATTTATGGCGAAGCTTTGTCGCGTGGTACCTCTCAGTTGCTGATTTTCGTTCTAGAGTTGGTTGCCCTGTACTTCGTCGTAATGGGTGCTGTTGTACTAACCCAGGCGGTACGCCGGATTCCAATTCAATACGCTAAGCAGGTTATTGGTAATAAAGTAGTGGGCGGACAGCGTCAGTATTTACCACTGAAGCTGAACGCGGCTGGTGTTATGCCAATCATCTTTGCGCAGGCGCTGATGTTTATTCCTACGTATGTAGCAGGTTTGTTTGCTGAGAAAAGCGATTTTGCTGCCAGCATTCAAAATGCGTTCCAGAGTTATACCACCTGGCAGTACAATCTCCTATTCGCGTTTTTGATTATCGTCTTTACGTTCTTCTATACAGCTATTTCGGTTAACCCTAATCAGATAGCAGACGATATGAAACGGAGTGGTGGATTTATTCCCGGTGTAAAGCCTGGTATTCAGACGTCGGAATACATTGGTACTGTTCTGGACCGGATTACGTTACCAGGTGCTGTGATGCTTGCCATCGTAGCTATCTTACCTGCTATCGCTAATCTGCTGGGTATGACGAGCGGGTTTGCACAGTTCTTCGGTGGTACATCGCTCCTGATTATGGTTGGTGTAGTACTTGATACTCTGCAACAGGTCGAAAGTTATCTCCTTATGCGTCGGTATGAAGGTTTGATGAAGTCAGGTCGGATTCAGGGGCGTACGAACGAGACTGTAGCAGCCTAATTACATGGCCAGTTCTGATAAAAAAGAAAAAACGATTTTTATTCGGAGCGACGAAGAAATCGATCTGATAAAAATTAGTGCTCAGGTTCTCGGAAAGGCCCATGCCGAAGTGGCTAAGCTTATTCGGCCAGGGGTAAAAACCAAGGAACTGGACCGGGTAGCAGAAACGTTCATTAAAGATAACGGGGGTATTCCGTCGTTCTTAGGTTATAATAAATTTCCTGCTTCTTTATGCATATCAGTGAATGAAGTTGTCGTTCATGGTTTTCCTAGTGGATACGAACTTAAGGACGGAGACATCATTTCCATTGATTGTGGAGTAAAGCTGAATGGTTACCATAGCGACAGTGCATATACGTATCCTGTCGGTGAAGTGAATCAATCAGTTCGGAAGTTGCTGGCCCGGACAAAAGAGTCTCTCTACATCGGTCTTGAGAAAGCAATTGACGGTAATCGGGTAGGTGACATCGGTTACGCAATTCAGACGTATACGGAAAAGTTTGGATATTCGGTGGTGCGGGAATTAGTAGGTCATGGCGTAGGTCAGGATCTGCACGAAGCACCTGAAGTGCCAAATTATGGTAAACGGGGACAGGGTCCAAAATTACGTGAAGGAATGATTCTGGCTATTGAGCCAATGATTAACTTCGGTAAAAAGGGTGTTGTTCAGGAGCGTGATGGATGGACAATCCGGACAGTTGACCGGAAGCCTTCCGCCCACTTTGAGCATACAGTAGCGGTACGGAAAGGGAAGCCTGAGATTCTGACTACTTTCGACTACATCGAAGCCGTCACGGCCAATACCAGCCTGATGGTTGATACACAGGAACTGACGGCGGCTTAACGTAAACATGGCAAAGCAGAATTCTATCGAACAGGATGGCATCATCCTGGAAGCGTTATCAAATGCAATGTTCCGGGTAGAACTGGCCAACAAGCATGAAGTAATCGCTCACATATCGGGTAAAATGCGGATGAACTACATCAAGATTTTACCTGGTGACCGAGTTAAGTTGGAGATGTCGCCCTATGATTTGAGTAAGGCGAGGATCGTATATCGGTACAAATAAGCGCGTAACTCCTGGTGGTTGCCAGGGGTGCATTTCAAGGGTCATAAATTGTAAATCACATGAAAGTCAAAGCGTCTATCAAGAAGCGCAGCGAAGACTGCAAGGTGATCCGTCGGAAAGGGAAACTGTACGTGATCAACAAAAAGAATCCCCGTTATAAACAAAGACAAGGTTAAGCATGGCGCGTATTGCAGGTGTTGATATTCCAGATAAGAAGCGTGGTGAAATTGCGCTGACTTACATCTACGGCATTGGCCGCAGCCGGGCAAAGAAAATTTTGACCGACGCCGGTATCAGTGTTGACAAAAAGGCCAATGAATGGTCTGATGACGAAGCGAGCGCAGTACGTAACGCTATCTCGAACGAGTACAAAGTAGAGGGTCAACTACGTTCTGAAGTTCAGCTGAGCATCAAACGGCTGATGGACATTGGTTGCTACCGTGGTCTTCGTCACCGGAAGGGGCTGCCCGTTCGTGGTCAGCATACGAAGAACAACTCACGTACTCGGAAAGGGAAACGGAAAACTGTTGCTAACAAGAAGAAAGTAACGAAATAATTAATCGGTCGCTCATCGCCATACGACGCATTTGTGGTCATCTGATATTCAGGTGGCAAGTAATGAAAGTTGGTGGCACATTGACGATTACCTAATAACAATGGCTCAAGCAAAACGCAAGGACAAAGCGAAAAAGCGGGTAGTAGTTGTTGAAGCCGTAGGTCAGGTTCACATCCGGGCTACGTTCAACAACATTATTATCTCGATCACCAACATGAACGGCCAGGTTATTTCCTGGGCTTCGGCGGGTAAAATGGGCTTTCGTGGCTCTAAGAAAAACACGCCCTACGCTGCTCAGACAGCCGCTTCCAACTGTGCTGCCGTTGCCCACGATCTGGGAATGCGCAAAGCAGAAGTGTTTGTGAAAGGTCCGGGATCAGGTCGTGAATCGGCTATCCGTACCATTCAGAACTCAGGTATCGAAGTAACTACGATCCGTGATATTACCCCGTTGCCGCACAATGGTTGTCGGCCACCAAAACGTCGTCGTGTATAATACACGGATGGCATGAATAAGGGCAGGCGACATTTGGTTGTGTCTGTCCGATCTTTCACAATTATTCATTCATTGAAGAATGGCACGTTACATTGGGCCAAAAGCCAAAATTTCGCGCAAGTTCGGTGAGCCTATCTTAGGCACCAGCAAAGCGCTTCAGAAAAAGAATTATGGACCGGGTATGCACGGTCGCGGTCGTAAACGGAAACAGTCCGAATACGCCGTCCAGTTGATGGAAAAACAAAAGGTAAAATATACCTACGGTATTCTGGAGCGTCAGTTCCGGGCCCTGTTCCACCGCGCTCAGGTTCGTGAAGGCATTACGGGTGAGAACCTGCTGAAACTTTGCGAAGCTCGTCTGGATAACACGGTTTATCGGTTAGGAATCGCTTCATCACGTCGGGCTGCTCGTCAGTTAGTTGCCCACAAGCATATTATTGTTGATGGCGAAGTCGTTAACATCCCCTCTTATTCGTTGAAACCAGGTCAGCTGATCGGCGTTCGTGAAAAATCGAAATCGCTGGAAGCTATTGCCGGAAGCCTGTCAGCCCGTAGCACCAAACGCTACAACTGGGTTGAGTGGGACGGACAGCAAATGACGGGTAAGTTTATCGGTTATCCCGAGCGGGATCAGATTCCGGAGAACTTCAACGAGCAGGCCATCGTCGAATTGTATTCGAAGTAATCCAGCTGGCAGAACTCTTTATGGGTTCTGCCGCCTTTAGTATAAATAGCTTACGATCAATACATTTGCTGTCAACTAGCCACCATACAGTTGATGACACAATAAGTCGAAGCTTGTTTCAGTCTTCACTCCCAGGCAGAGAACTGCTGTAAACAATACGAAACGTATGTCAATTTTAGCGTTCCAAATGCCCGACAAAGTCGTAGTGGAGAAAGCCGACGACTTTCACGGGGTGTTTGAGTTTAAACCTCTTGAAAAAGGATACGGTGTAACGATCGGTAATGCGCTACGGCGTATTTTGCTGTCATCACTGGAAGGCTACGCTATCACTAGCGTAAAATTTCCTGGTGTGTTGCACGAGTTCTCCTCGATCGAGGGCGTTGTTGAAGACGTGACCGAAATTATCCTGAACCTAAAAATGGTTCGGTTTAAAAAGATTTCGGACATGGTTGACAACAAAATTACAGTCAACATTAAAAAACAATCGGTTCTAAAGGCCGGTGATATATCTAAGTTCTCGCCTTCGTTCGAAGTATTGAATCCCGATCTGGAGATTTGCCACATCGACGATACGCGTGATCTGGAAATGGAAATTTTCGTCGAAAAGGGTCGTGGTTACGTTCCTGCCGACGAACCTCGGGCAAACGAACTGCCGTTTGGACACATCCCGATTGATGCCATTTACACGCCAATCAAAAACGTTAAGTTCAGCGTTGAAAACACGCGGGTTGAACAGAAAACGGACTACGAACGGCTGTTGCTGGATATCGAAACAGATGGTTCGATCCACCCAGAGGAAGCGCTCAAAGGAGCGGCTTATATCCTGATTCAGCACTTTATGCTGTTCTCGGATCAGACAATGACGTTTGAAACGGCGAAACCAGAAGAAGAAAATGTAGTGGACGAGGAAGTGCTGCACATGCGCAAACTTCTGAAAACATCACTAGCTGATCTGGACCTGTCCGTTCGGGCGTACAACTGCCTCAAGTCGGCCGATGTACGTACGCTGGGTGACCTGGTTCGGCTGGAGATTTCAGACATGATGAAGTTCCGCAACTTCGGTAAGAAATCGCTGACGGAGCTGGAGCAACTGGTTGCTGAGAAAAACCTGACGTTCGGTATGGACGTTGCAAAGTACAGACTAGACGAAGATTAAGACTTGTTTTGGGTAGTGGGCTTGGGGAATAGGGATCAATAAACCTAAGCCCTGTGCCCCAAACTCTAAGCCAAAATAACAATGAAACACGGTAAAAAACATAATCACCTAAGCCGGACGCACTCGCACCGTGAAGCGATGTTGCAGAACATGGCTTCGTCGCTCATCCTGCACAAGCGTATTGAGACGACGGTAGCGAAAGCGAAAGAGCTTCGCAAATTCGTGGAGCCTATCCTGACTCGGGCTAAGGACGATACGTACCAGAACCGCCGGATTGCGTTCCAATATCTGAATGATAAGGAAACGCTGAAAGAACTGTTCGGCGCGGTAGCTGATAAAATTGCAACTCGCCCGGGCGGTTACACACGGATCATCAAGTTGGGTAACCGGTTGGGTGATAACGCCCAGACCTGCCTGATCGAGCTGGTTGACTTCAACGAAGTACTGCTGGCAGCTGCTGCTGAGAAAGCAACGGCTACTACCCGGACACGTCGTAGCCGCCGTGGTAGCACGAAAGCTGCCGATGATGCTGAAACAGTAGCTGCTCCCGTAGCCGCTGCTGAAGTAGCTGAAGCGCCTGCCGAACCAGCTGAAGAAGCACCCTCTACTGACACTGCTCAAGAGGCACCGGCCGATGAAGCGCCTGTTGCTCCAGAAGCATCTGCTGACGACGAAACGCAAAAGAGCTAATGACCTTGTCATTATCCATACAAAATAGGGGTTAGCCGGTAACGGTTAGCCCTTTTTTTTAAACTTTCAGATAATCTCAATCACAGCATGAAACATACGAAGCAACCCGAAGCGCTATTGGTTTTACAGGACGGAACCGTTTACCGCGGCTTGGCACTTGGAAAAATTGGCACTGCTGGTGGCGAAATTTGCTTCAACACCGGCATGACGGGCTATCAGGAAATTTACACTGATCCGTCATACTACGGGCAGATTGTTATCAATACAACGTCGCACATTGGTAACTACGGTGTGCTGAATAACGCCGAGCAAGAATCGAACGGAATCAAGATCCGGGGGATGGTCTGTAATTTTTTCTCGGATATTCATTCCCGCTACACCGCCGATGGCTCTCTTCAGGACTATTTCGAACGGGCGGGCATCGTAGGAATCCACGGAATTGATACACGGCAACTGGTTCGCTACATCCGCTCGAAAGGCGTAATGAACTGCATTATTTCTTCCGAGGTTCTTGATCCGGCGGCTCTGCTGGCTAAGTTACAAGAAGTACCCGATATGGCAGGTCTGGAGCTTTCGTCGGTCGTTAGTACCCAGGAAGCCTATGAAGCAGGTGATCCCGAGGCCAATCTGCGGGTAGCCGTACTGGATCTGGGGGTTAAGAAAAGTATCCTGAGCAATTTCAACGAGCGGGGTGTCCTCTGCAAAGTGTTCCCGGCCCGGACGTCCTACAGTGAACTGGCAGAATGGAAACCCAATGGTTTCTTTATTGCCAACGGACCCGGCGATCCGGCTGCTATGCCGTACGCTGTCGAAACCGTAAAACAGGCGCTTGATTCAGAAAAACCGTTGTTTGGCATCTGTCTGGGCCATCAGATTTTGTCGCTGGCGAGTGGTATTTCAACTTACAAGATGCACAATGGCCACCGTGGCCTGAATCACCCCGTCAAGAACCTAATTACAGGCCATTGCGAGGTGACGTCACAAAACCACGGTTTCGCGGTAAGTGCTGATGAGGTACAAGATCACGCTAATGTGGAGGTAACCCACATCAACCTGAATGACAAAACCATCGAAGGGATTCGCCGGAAGGACAAACCAGCGTTCTCGGTGCAGTATCACCCGGAATCATCGCCGGGGCCGCACGATTCTCACTACCTGTTCGATCAATTCGTGGGAATGATGAACGAATAAGCCAGAACAACCGAAGCCGTGCTTATGAAAATAGGCACGGCTTCTGCTTTTTAGAGAAGTCAGCTTTTACAATCCAGCTTGTAGCTATGACGAATCAGCCGGAGAAAGAATTACAAGCCAACGACGATGACTGGGTAGAGCCAATCAGCCTGGACGACGTGGCGGATGGTGGTGAAGACGATTACCAGACAAAAGCTTATCAGTATTGGCTCATGTTACAGAAAGGTAAAAAGAACGAAGAATAGCTGCTTACTCAATACGTTTCCGCCAATACTCCCGGCTCCAGACGCGCTGAAAAGGCCAGCCTCGTTGGCGTAGTGACAAAGGGAGGTAAGCATGTGCCTGCTTTATCGTCTGCTCATAGTACGCCCCATCGTCCGTTAAAATAAGCGATCTATACTGATCACCTTCTTTTTCAACCAGATCCGCAAAGGGAAGTTCGGTCTGCCAGTCACGGTGAGTACGTATTAGCCGGGTTTTAAGCAGCGATGCTGTCGATAATGGGGTTGTGCTGGTAATAGCTGCCTTGAAGTGACCCTGATCAACGGATAAAGCATAGGCGAGGTACGCTTTCAATAATTTGGGTCCGTCATTGGCTAAACTATCGACCTGTAGTTGCTCGGGCCAAAGGCTGGTGATTACATAGATTCGCTCCCGCGCCCGCGTAACAGCAACGTTCAGCCGGTTGCCTCCGCCACTCACGTTCAGACTGCCAAACTGCATAGCCAGCCGACCTTTTGTATCAGGCGCGTAGCCAACGGAAAAAATAATAATATCCCGCTCATCGCCCTGAACATTCTCGATGTTTTTCACAAACAAATGAGGGATCGAGAAAAGAGCCGTTTTGTCTTCCAGAAGATCCTGAATAAGCTGCTGCTGGGCGTAGTTGAACGTAACGACGCCAATCGAAAACTCGGGCATTTCCTGGCTGAGCTGTTTCAGCAAATCAATGACGGCGGTAGCTTCAATCGCATTCGTGTTTTGCTGCCAGACGCCCGCTACGTTCTGATAGCGGATGGCGGGCTGGTGCTGATTGATATCGTCGAAGTAGGGGAGTAGATTGAGCTGATTCTTGTAAAAATGCTGATTGGAGAACGTAATCAGATCGAGCGAACGACTTCGGTAGTGCTCGGTTAAGAAAATCTGCGGCAGCTGCTGGGCTGCCAGGCTAAGCAGGGACGACACCTCCAGGGCACTGGCCAGTTCATCGTCGGGTTCGGGTTCATCCAGTCGGGTATGATACAGATCGCTCGGCTGTAGCTGCTGACTATCACCCGTAACAACGAGCTGCTTCGAGCGGGCAACCGCAGGAATTCCGTTCTCGGCGAAACACTGCGAGGCCTCATCAAAAATAACCAGATCGAATAACTCGGCCCGTAACGGAAATATGGCCGATACAGACTCCGGCGACGCCAGCCAGCAGGGAATCAATTTAAAGATTTCGTCGGCAAAGGCGCCTAGTACTTTACGAATAGGCCAGACATTCCGTTTTTTGGTTGTCTGATGCAGCAGATCGCGATACGTAATGGTATTGTTTAGCCGGTTAACGGTTAGGTTTCGGTACGTCTGCTCACGTAGTTTCGTCAACAAAATGTCGCGGCTCAAGGCCTGCTTACGCTGAATACTATCCCGAAGAGTTTGTTCAGCCTGCGTAATCCAGAGCGTAGAAACCCCGCGCAGTTCAGGCGCACTCTGCTCGATGTGGTTGATCCAGGCTAATCGTAATGAGTTCTGAAAAACAGCTGACCACTGATCGGGCGGATACGATTTCAGCCGCTCCACAATCTCCAGTTCCAGATCTGAAAACTGGACATACAACCGGTCTGATTCAACCAGGAGGTCAAAATCTGCGGTAAGTGCCCTACGAAGTAACGTAACGGGCGTAGCATCCTGCCAAAGTAGCTCGCGTTGCGACTGGGTTAGGTAGGACTGGCTTTTTTGTTGTTGCTGCTCTACCCGTTCGGCTAATGTCAATAACTGATTGATTACGTGATCGATTTGAGCGGGCGACTGCCAGACAAGCTCCGGTAGCTGGCTCAGCGTCGGAGTGGCTGTTATAAGCTGAATCAGTTCCGTAGCCTGGCGAACGATACGCAGGCTCTCTGGCACATCAGGCAGGGATAAATCACTGAACAGGGGAAGGGCGCGCTGATGAATAAGCTCAAACTGCTCCCGTTTATCGATCCGGATGTGCAGCTTGTGGAGATCCTCGGCTGAAAATGTCAGATTGTTCGCCGTTATCAACTGCCTGAACCAGGTTTTCTGGTCGTTGGTGAGCAGCCACCAGTTCCATTGCAGCCAGGAAGTCCGTATACGCTGTGCATCGGATAGAACTGCCCGAAAGTGATTGATGTCGACCAACGTAATGCCCTCCGCAGGACCTGGTGAGTCAAGTGCCGATTCCCATTGGGCGGCCAATTGATTCAGTACATCGCTGGTAACGGCCAAAGCCGGATGGCCAGGGTGACGGCGAAGCTTTCGAACAACATTCCAGACAAGCTGGCTAGTTTTATCGAGCAATGAACTGAGTTGCTGAATGACTGGCTTATGGTCCAGCCACTGCAGTAACTCTGCCAGCGCAAGCACACGACCAGCTAACGTAGCCGTCTGTTCCTGGGCTTCCAGAATCAGTTGTGTCCAGCTACCAAGTGCCTGATCAATTTTAGGTTGGTCTGCTGCGGAAAACGACGCAAAGGAAACCCGGTCTGTCCAGATATAATTTTCCCCCAGTCGTTGCTGATAAGCGACATAGTCCTGCAGGCGACGAACAAACGACTCTATCTCGGTCAGACGGAACTGATGGTAGTGGTCATCCAGTGGGATAGAAGGTGCTTCGGGGTTGCTGGTCAGATATAGTTCTTTGACCGAAACACCGCACTCGGTAGTGTCGAAGAGGGCCTGTTTGAAAACCTGCAATGCCTCAACCGTCTCGTCAATTCGGCGGCTTTCAACGTCGAAGTCGCGCTCCAGCAGTACCGCATTTAGGCTATTGTTTTGCTGCTTATACGTATCAAGCTGATTAATTTGCTCCGCAATCTGGTCATAAAGAGCCCGGCGATCGTCCTGAAAATCGTGAATCAACGCCATAAACGATGCCATACCCACCTGCCTCAACCGCTCCTGCACGACATCGAGCGCGGCCCGTTTCTGACAAACCAGTAAAACCCGCTTGCCTGTTGCGGCTGCATCGGCCATCAGATTGGCAATCAACTGCGATTTTCCCGTTCCTGGTGGTCCCTGCACTACCAGCGACTGTCCGGCTTTAACGAGACGTACTGCCATCTCCTGCGACGCATCCATCGGCAGTGGTGTGTGGATAAACCGCTCGCGAAGGGTGTGGGGCGAAGGGCTAGGGGTAATGGGTTGAGGATTGAGGGTAGGGGGCGTGGCGGAATCATACTCTGCCTGTAGACTACCAAAAAAAATATCTTTTGTCTCTTGCTCATCACTCTCTACTCCAATCCCCTCACCCCTCAACCCTTCCCCCCCCGCCCCTTGCCCTAAAAGCGTGTCATAGTCGGGAACGAGGAAGGAGCCTGCCTGTGGAAAAATGCCCAGAACTGCTTCGGGATATAGTTTTAGTTCACCGATACGGTCCAGCTGATCCAGCCCCTTGCGGTTCTGCTGATCGAAAATGGTAAGCTGGTCGGTGAAGAGGTTCTGATTGAAATTGATGTCGAATGGACTTATCTTAAGCCATTCATACAGCTGTGTACGAAACGCCAGCGGGTCGTGATCAAACGATTCGAACGACGGATTGGTAAACTCTTCCGCCAGTAGAACCTGGTTGAACTGCCCGTAGGCGAGGGCCAGGGTTGAATTAAATATGACGGATTCATCCCCCCGCCGAACGAGCTGCCATGTTTTACCTTCCTGCTCAATCGCCACCGGAAAAAACAGAAGGGGGGCGTGAATGACGGTACCATCCAGAAACTTACCCCGTACGAAAGGCCAGCCTACATACAGATCATCCGTACCACGTTCTTCGCTGATAAACTGGGCTGTACGCTGAATCTTCCGGATTTGCTGGCTCAGTTGATTACTACGTTCCTGCCGTGGGTCAAGAACGTCGCAGATTGGAATGGCCGGTTTCTGACGGATCAGGTCCACAACCAGACTAAACGACGATTTCCCCAGCACATGATCGGTCGCGTGCAGATCCAGAAACTGGCTGACTGGCAAATGCGTCAGCAACAGCGACCGATTGCGGCTGCTGAGGTTCGTCAGTCGCCGTCGAAATGTTTTTAATACGCCCTGTGGCAGCGCCAGGCCCGGCAGTGAATTCATGCGTCAAACCAACGCGGGCGCGTGGTTGCTTAGACCGGTGTGCCGGCTTGGTTATCTTTCTTTTCCGGTATCAGCCAGGAGGCCAATACGCTTATGCCCAAGATAGCGATAATAATATATAGTGAGTAAACGGGCTTAAAGCCAATGTCATGCAGCCACGGTTCAGCCAGCATTTTCGCACCAATAAAGGTCAGCAGGATAGCCAGTCCAACTTTCAGGAAACGGAACTGGTCCATGATGCTCGATAAGAAGAAGAACATCGACCGTAGCCCCATGATGGCGAATACATTGGAGAAAAAGACGATGTATGGGTCTTTTGTAATGGAGAAAATAGCCGGGATCGAATCGACGGCAAAAACCAGATCGGTAAACGAAATAACGATAACGATAATAAACAAAGGCGTCACAAACAGCTTATGATTCGTTTTGTCCCGGACAAAGAAGTTGTCCTCTACGTTACGAGGATACACGTTCAGGTATTTGCGGGCAAAACGAACAACGGGGTGACTGTTGGTATCGATTTGCTCGTCTTCCTCCTTCTGGAAAAACAGCTGAACGCCCGTATACACCAGGAAAGCACCGAACAGATACATGATCCATTCAAACCGCTGAATGAGGGCCGAGCCCAGAAAAATAAAGACAAATCGCAGGACAATAGCACCCAGAATTCCCCATACAAGGATCTTCTTGTAATACCGTTCACGAACACCGAACGTATTGAAAATCAAGATAAAAACAAAAATATTGTCGGCCGACAGGGAGTACTCAACCAAGTAGCCGGTAATGTACTCCACCGACATATTATTCTGAAATCGTGCCAAACTGGCCGCAAAATTGCCGGGAACGATAGCAACGTGCTCGGCGTACCGGCTTCTGATTTCCTCCAGTCTCGCCATGTCGGTGATGCCATGAACAAGATAACCGTAGTACTTGAGGAAAAAATAGAAAATAATAGACAGGACCACCCAGATAGCGCTCCAGGAAGCGGCTTCCTTAAACTGAACGACATGGCTCTGGCGTTTGGAAAAAGCTCCCAGGTCCAGTGCCATGATGAACAAAACAAATGCCGCAAAGCACAGAAAAAATATCGTCTCGTTGGAAAGCATGATGAACGCTAAATGAATGTCCCGTGCTTAATGCACAGAAGAATAGACAAATCTACTAGCTAATAATTGAATCAACCGGCTTCTATTTCTAAAAATATTGGCATACTGACCCCGACCCCTTAGTTTTGAACCATGTTTAACGGCAAGAAAGTAATTGTTGTCATGCCGGCTTACCGGGCCGCGCTTACGCTGGAACGCACTTATCGCGAAATTCCATTCGATTTAGTTGATGATGTAATTCTGGTAGATGATGCCAGCCCCGATAATACAGTCGAGGAAGCCCGTCGGCTGGGCATTCGGCACGTCATTCGCCATGACCGGAATAAAGGTTATGGCGGCAATCAGAAAACGTGCTACGCAAAAGCCCTTGAATTAGGCGGAGACATCGTCATCATGCTCCATCCTGATTACCAATATACGCCCATGCTGCTGCCAGCAATGATCAGTATTATTGGTAATGGCCTGTATCCGGTTGTGTTTGCCTCCAGGATTTTGGGGAAAGGTGCTCTGAAAGGAGGGATGCCCATGTATAAATACATTGCCAATCGCTTTCTGACGTTCACGCAGAACCTGCTGATGAATCAGAAGTTATCGGAATACCATACCGGTTATCGGGCGTTCTCGGGTGAGGTGTTACGTAGTCTGAATTTTACGCATAACTCCGACGATTTTATTTTCGACAACGAGATGATCGCGCAGATTTTCTACAAAGGTTTCGAAATCGCCGAGGTGACTTGCCCAACCAAATATTTCGAAGAAGCGTCGTCGATCAATTTCCGCCGGAGTTCTATCTATGGCCTAGGCGTGTTACGTACCTCCGTCCTGTATCTGTTCACGAAACTAGGGCTGATGCGCTGGAATGTGTTGACACAGTAAAAGCCGGCTCAGGCGTAACAGCTTCAAGAATCATGGATTCCAGGGTTAGGCCGGGCCCGAACGCACAGCTCAGAATGTTGGGTTTGTTGGTATCTAGTTCGGCCGTCCCTCTGGCCAGGTCCTGCCAGATGCCTTTTAGAACGAATAAGACCGTCGCAGAAGACATATTGCCATTCTGGCGTAGCACCTCGTACGCGTAGCGGTTGTCGTGGGTGCTGAGCCCGAGCTGCTGCTCAATTACTTCCAGGATTCGTCGACCGCCGGGGTGCAGTGCATAAAAGCCCAGGTCGTCCAGCGCCAGCTCAGATTGAAACAGGAGTCGATCCATTAACTGGCCGATGCCCTGCTGAATAAATGAAGGTACCTCGGCGGTTAGGGTCATTTCAAAGCCAAAATCACTAACGTGCCAGGCCATCGCGTGTTTCCCCTCGGGCAGCAGATCGCAGTAAAACGACCGTAATCGGAAAGCCTGCTCGAGACGTGGGCGGCTTTCGACCAGCACGGCCGCTGCCCCGTCGGCGAACAAAGCATTCGACAAGATCTGATCAGCGTCGGTTTTCTTCTGAAAGTGTAGCGTACACAATTCTATGCAGACAACTAGTACGTGAGCATCCAGATCTGACCGAACGATGGCGTCAGCCGCTTTCAGACCATTGAAGGCTCCGTAACAGCCCATGAAATTAATCGCTAGCCGCTGGGTTGTCCGGGGAAGCCCCAGCGCTTCGATCAACTCAATATCAGGTCCTGGTGCATACAGGCCCGTGCAGCTTACTACGATCAGATGCGTAATAGTCTGTAGATTGAAATCAGGATAATGTTGCAGACAATCGTTCACAGCGTTGACCGCCAGCGGAACGGCTTCCTGACGATAAACACCCATCCGCTGGCTTACCGTTGGGAATGGCTCCAGACCGGGGGTATTGGCATAAAACGTGAACTCTTCGGGCGAGCGACTATAATCTTCCAGCACCGAGTGTCGCTGATCAATGGCCGTTTGCCGATACAGCGCCTTAAGCCGGCGGCTTTCCCGCTCATCCAGCTCCAGCGCACTGGTCATGAAAGTTACCGCCTGGTGCTGCGAAATGGAATGGTCTGGTACAGCCGTACCTATTGAATTAATATAACCGCCAGGGTGCTGTTTCATTACGTGAATACTTAGTCCAGCTTACCTGAACTAGATTGTTAAATAGTCGTTGGATACGTCATATAATATAACTTGTACATAAGCTGAAAGTTATATTTTAGCTGCCGCAAATCCTTCTCTAATGACGCTTCGAACAATATGGCTACACCTGCGGGTGCCGTTCTCTTTTTTCCTGTTACCCATTTATTGGTTTGCGCTCAGCCAGTCGCCCAGTGTTAACCCAATATATGCCGTTGCCGTACTGTTGATCGTTCACTTGCTGTTGTACCCGGCCAGTAACGCTTACAACAGTTATTTCGACAAAGATGAAGACAGCATAGGCGGTCTGGAGAAACCACCACCGGTAACTGTAGCACTATATTGGGTGTCCTGGGCGCTTGATTTCCTAGCATTGCTGTTGGGAATGGTCGTCAACTGGCCTTTTATCATATATCTGCTGGTCTATGGCTTCGTCACAAAAGCATATAGTCATGACCGGATTCGCCTAAAGAAATACCCCATCACCAGCTGGATCCTGATTAGTGTTTTACAGGGGGGGATTACGTATGTGATGACATACATAGCCATTAGTGATCTACCTCTGTCGTCTTTGACAGACCCACGAGTGCTATTCGGTGGCTTGTTGGGTACGTTGAATCTACTGGCGCTTTACCCCGTAACGCAGGTTTACCAACACGAAGAAGACGCGCGCCGGGGCGACATGACCATTAGCCGGATGATGGGTATCCGAGGGACATTTCTTTCGGCAGCCATTGTCTACCTGCTGGCAGCAGCGTCCTTTTACGTGTACTTTGATGGGGGGAAATTGTTTCTGCTCTATTTGCTGTGTCTGTCGCCAGCTATTGCCTTTTTTCTGCGTTGGTTTTGGTTAGTCTATCAGGACGCCCGTCAGGCAAACTACAGGATGACGATGCGTATGATGTGGCTTGCGGGAGCATGTCAGAATATTTTTTTTCTGATTCTAGTGTTTTTAACTCATTCGTAATCAGATTATAGAAAATAAGCTGACTCTTTTCTTAGATTTTTTTTGGTGGTAGGACTTGACAACCGTCGAAAATAGGCCTAAGTTTGCATCACAATTCGACGGAACACAGCGAATTTGTAAATGCGAAAGTAGCTCAGCTGGTAGAGCGCGACCTTGCCAAGGTCGAGGTCGCGGGTTCGAACCCCGTCTTTCGCTCCACGAAAAGGCACCGACCAACGGTGCTTTTTTCGTAAATGCCGGGATGGTGGAATTGGTAGACACGCCGGACTTAAAATCCTGTGGGCCTCAAGCCCGTGCGGGTTCGACTCCCGCTCCTGGTACTTTAACGAAACAAGCCTCTGCAAGACCTTGCAGAGGCTTGTTTCGTTTTGGGGCATTACGTACTGCTCCTAGTATAAAGCAACCATCACACCTCGTAGCTCCGCAATACTTAATTGAAACGTAATAGTTTGGTAATAATGTAGTTATATCTCGCGGCTTACTTTGTGGAAACGACCAGACTGCATTGAACCTGGCCACAACCAGAAGGCGCTGGCTGCGTATTGTGCACGTAACGGATGTGCATCGAGAAGTGTCTGCATCTTATTCAGCGTCTGGTCAAAAAACCAGATCTTATCATAAACGGAGGAGACGTCATTGTGGAAGCCCACGGCCGGGGGTAGGACAGCGTCTGGCGGCAATGGAAACTGTAGCAGGATATTCTGGAAAGTGAAGACGCGTTACTGTTACTGAATTACGTTGGTAATCACGACATCTAGTGTCGCCCGTCCATAAAAGCGTCTTTTGTGGACGGGCGGTAGTGGGCGATGGATGAGCTTCAGATGAACCGTCCCTACAATCACATCATCCGAAATGGCTGGCACGTACAGCCCAAAGCCGATGGTAGCTGGTACACGGCGCATCTGGACGATGAGCAATTTCACTGGCTTACGAATGAAATAAAGGTCATGTCTCCGGCGCAGTCCGTGTTGATTGTATCTCACATTCCAATCTTAGCCGCCTGCCTGTTCCTCGACGGACCACGTTTTTCAACCGAAAACTGGACGGTGCCTGCTCGCTGGATGCACAGCGATACGGTGCAGCTAACAAATCTGTTTGCTCGACACCCGAACGTAAAGGCGGCCCTGAGCGGGCATGTGCACTTACTCAACCGGGGGCAATTATAATAAAATCAGTTATTTCTGCAACGGAGCCGTCAGTGGTGCCTGGTGGTTCGGTAAGTACCACCACACGGCAGTAGGTTACGCGCTTGTCGATTTGCATGACGGTGGTTCTGTGACAAACACCTACGTAACATATGGCAAAAAAGGCCAACCAGCAGGGTGTGTCACCGTTGCTGATACGTTCTTCCGGCAGTGAGCTGCATGTAACTCATTAGTTTTAATGCATTCTAATTGTGATACTTACGAATGTATTCGCCGGGGGGCATGCCCATAATGTCTTTGAACTGACGGTTGAAATTGGACAGGTTTGTGTAGCCGCAGGAAAACGCAATCTGGCTGATCGACAGCTTCGACTCCCGCAGATACCGGCAGGCATGTTCAACGCGGACTTCATTTAATAGCGTAGAAAAGGTTTTGCGGGTATGCTGGCGGAAAAAGCGGCAGAACGCACCGGGCGTCAGGTTGGCAACGTTCGCTACGTCCTCCAGCGAGATTGGGGAGTGGTACTTCTCCAGAATGTAGGAAAAAACGCGCTCAAGCCGCTGGTGATCTTCGGGGCGTTGCGGATGCTTGAACGCCGTCACCGATAAAACTTCCCGGCTGGCATTGGTCGAAAGAAAATCCAGGATAGACAGTAGCGTTAATAATTGCTCGAAAGGGCGCTGAACGGGAAGTAGTTCAAACTTCTGAGCCAGTGGGTGGCCGTTATCACAGCGGAACCGGATGCCGTGCTGCGATTCCTGCAGCAGATGAAGCAGATGACGGGTTTCGGGTAGATTTAGTACGCTGGGTTCCAACTGCTCGGTATGAAAAAGGGCCGAAATAGACGTTGAGCGGTGTGTCGAATCGGGTAAAAAATAATCTGGGTCGCTCCGTAATACGTGGGGCAGATTCGAGCCCAGCATTAATACGTCGTTCGGGCTGAATCGATCAATCTTATCGCCCACAATCAATGTTCCCTCGCCTTCCTGAATCAGCGTAAGCTGGATCTCCGGGTGGAAATGCAGGTGCCCGTAAAAGTGCGGGAAGCTATCCTGTTCAATCCGGAAGGAACGGTCATCGACGGTTGGAACCTTGAAAAGGAGCGGTTTCATTGGTAGATTTTTTGCGGAGTTGCTGGGTTGTCGGTACTATTTTAGTGAAAAAAATACCATAATTCACGAATTGTTGAAAAAACTATGTGGATAAGGAGAAGTAATTTTACTCTGTATTCAAAACTTAATAACCGTACCGAATTATATGAACGTTTCTGTCCAATGGGAAGGGGTGTACCCTGCTTTGCTGACTCCGTTTACAGCCGATGATCAACTGGATCTGCCGCTGTTCGAAAAAAATCTTCGTGCTCAGCTTGATGCGGGCGTGCATGGCTTCATCATTGGCGGTTCGTTGGGCGAAGCCAGTACGTTGCTCAGTGAGGAAAAAATTGAGCTGCTTCAGTCGGCGCTGGCTATATGTGATGGGCAAGTACCTGTACTGGTTAATATTGCCGAACAATCGACGAAGCAGGCCATTGCCCGTGCTCAGGAAGCCGAACGTAACGGGGCCGATGGGCTGATGCTATTGCCTCCTATGCGGTATCCCGCCGATGCGCGCGAAACGGTTACGTTTTTCAAGGCTGTAGCGCAGGCGACCTCACTGCCTATTATGATCTATAACAATCCCTACGATTACAAGATCATGACGACGGTAGCGATGTTCGAGGAACTGGCCGAACTGCCCAATATTCAGGCCGTGAAAGAATCGACCCGCGATTTGACCAACATCACCCGCATGCGTAACGCATTTGGCGATCGGTTCAAGCTGATGGGCGGTGTCGATACGATAGCGCTGGAAGCACTGCTGCTGGGCTGCGACGGCTGGGTTGGTGGTCTGGTCGATGCGTTCCCGGCTGAAACTGTCGCCATTTATGACCTGGCAAAAGCAGGTCTTGTCGCCGAAGCTTTGCCGATTTATCGTTGGTTCATGCCCCTGCTGGAACTGGACATCCACCCAAAATTAGTACAATACATCAAACTGGCTGCGCAGGCAACGGGCATTGGTTCTGAACACGTCCGTGCCCCCCGTCTGCCCCTCATCGGTGCCGAACGCGAGCAGGTTCTGAACATCATCGAAACCGCGCTGGCACAGCGGCCAGTACTTGTGTAAAGAGCGAAAGGGCGAAAGAATAAAAGAGCGATTGCTCCGGAGGTCATTCTTTCGCCCTCCGCCCATACCGTGTGCCATTCAGATGACGTTTTGGCGGAAGAGTCAATAGGCGAAAGAGCAGAGCTCTGGAAACCTTTCGCTCTTTCGCTCATTCACTCTTTCGCTCATTACCCATGTCCGAGTTTCATTTTTTTTGCATTGATGCGCATACCTGTGGCAACCCGGTTCGGGTAGTTACGGGGGGAAGTATTCCATTTTTGAAAGGGGCTTCCATGAGCGAGAAACGGCAGCATTTCCTGCGCGAGTACGACTGGATTCGAAAAGGGCTCATGTTCGAGCCACGAGGCCACGACATGATGTCGGGGAGTATTCTGTACCCACCCACTGATCCGGCCAATGATGCAGGAGTCCTGTTTATCGAAACCTCGGGTTGTTTGCCCATGTGCGGCCACGGTACCATCGGTACAGTAACCGTCGCCATCGAACAAAACCTGATCGTTCCGCAAACGCCGGGCGTTCTGATGCTGGAAGTACCCGCTGGTCTGGTGCGGGCCGAGTACAAACAGGAAGGCAGGAAGGTGACGTCGGTGAAGATTACGAACATCAAGTCGTATCTGGCCGCCGAGCAATTGACCGTCGACTGCCCGGATCTGGGACTGCTCACCGTCGACGTAGCGTATGGCGGTAACTTCTACGCGATCGTTGATCCGCAGCCAAATTTTCCCGGACTGGAGCATTACAAAGCCGAGCAACTGATTGGCTGGGCGCGTACCATGCGGGAGCGGATGAATGAACAGTACACGTTCGTCCATCCCGAAAATCCGACAATCAACGGGCTAAGCCATATTCTCTGGACAGGTAAACCGTTGCAGTCAACATCGACGGCCCGAAACGCGGTTTTCTACGGCGATAAAGCCATTGACAGATCCCCCTGCGGCACGGGTACGTCAGCACGGATGGCGCAGTGGTATGCCAAAGGGTTGCTCAAACCGGGTGATGTGTTCGTGCACGAAAGCATCATCGGCTCGATCTTCAACGGTCGTATCGAAGCCGAAACTGAACTGGCGGGTAAATCGGCCATTGTACCGAGCATTGAGGGCTGGGCCCGGATTCACGGCTACAACCACATCATCCTGGACGACGATGACCCATACGTTCATGGGTTTCAGGTAATTTAAAGAGTGAAAGAGCGAAGGGGCTGCCGCTGGGATAGTCACTCTGCATTCTTAATGAATCGCTCTTTCATTCATTCACTCTTTCGCTCTTTGTAGCTATGCACGTAGGAATTGTTGGTGGGGGTATTGTTGGGCTTTGTTCGGCGTATTACCTGCAAAAAGCGGGGCATCAGGTGACGCTGTTTGATCAGGGTACGATTACCGATGGCTGCTCGTTTGGAAATGCGGGCATGATTGTGCCAAGTCATATTATCCCACTGGCGCAGCCGGGCATGATGGCCAAGGGAATGCGCTGGATGCTTAAGTCAACCAGTCCATTTTACGTCAAACCTCGCCTGAATCTGGAGTTGATGCGCTGGGGCTGGCTGTTTTATCGCCACTCAACGACTGAGCACGTCGAACGGTCGATTCCGGTGTTGCGCGATTTGAGCCTGCTCAGTAAAACGTTGTATCAGGACCTGGCCGCCAACGGCGATCTGGATTTTGAATGGCAGGAGCGGGGTTTGCTGATGCTGTATAAAACCACGTCGGCCGAGCACGAAATGGCCGAAGAAGCCGACCTGGCAAACCGTTCGGGAATCGAGGCCCGGATGCTCAACGGCCAGCAGGTGCAGGAACTCGAGCCCGAAACACGGGTCGATGTGCGGGGTGGGATCTGGTATCCCGGTGATGCCCACGTCAATCCCGGGGAACTGGTTCGGTCGCTGGTGGCTTACCTGCGCCAGGTGGGAGTTCAGCTACTGGAAAACCATACTGTTACGGGTTTCGGTAAAACTGGCGCACACGTTACGTCGGTACAGACTGCCCAGGGGGCATTCCCAGTTGATACGGTAGTCGTGGCCGGAGGGGCCTGGTCGCCAACGATTGCGGAACAACTGGGTCTGAGTCTGTCGATGCAGGGTGGTAAAGGATACAGTTTCATGCTGCAGAACGTAGCCAAAAACGTTCGGGTACCGGCTATCATGCTCGAGGCCCGGGCCACGGCGACGCCCATGGCACAGGATCTACGCTTTGCCGGGACGCTGGAAGTAGCCGGTACGGACATGACCGTAAACATGAATCGGGTTCGGGGAATTGTTCAATCGATCAATCAGTATTATCCGGACATTCCGGTCGAAATGCCGGTCGTTGATAAAGTTTGGCGGGGCCTGCGCCCCTGTTCACCCGACGGATTACCGTATATTGGCCGTACCAATCGGTTTGACAACGTAGTGCTGGCCACGGGCCACGGCATGATGGGCCTGAGTCTGGGACCTGCTACGGGGAAACTGGTTAGTGAAGCCGTCGCCGACCGAGTATCCAGCATGGACATTGCCGCTTTCAGTCCTGATCGGTTTTAACTTTGTTGCCAGTCACGCCACGCGATTGACGAAAACAACCTAACCTTTACTCATTCTTTATGATCGATACACAATCGTCAGCCGATACGTTTCAGGGGATTAACCCCGCCACGGGCGAATCGCTGCCCGGCTTCTTTGCCGAAGCTACTACCGAAGAAGTGGCCCGGGCCTGCGAACAGGCTGCGGAAGCCTTCGCCGAATACCGCAAAAAATCCGGTGTCGACAAAGCGCAGTTTCTGGAAGCGATAGCGACCGAGATCGAAGCGCTTGGTGACGAGCTGTTGACACGCGCCCAGGCCGAATCTGGCCTGCCGCTGGCCCGACTGACGGGGGAACGGGGTCGAACGACGGGGCAGCTCCGTCTGTTTGCTGATTACCTGCGCGAAGGCTCCTGGGTCAACGCCCGGATCGATACCGCCCTTCCCGAACGCCAGCCCCTTCCCCGGCCCGACCTGCGGCAGATGCTGCGTCCGCTGGGACCAGTGGGGGTTTTTGGCGCCAGTAAC